>Ga0157373_10001206_pt1 | contig 19732 bp, 18 predicted proteins | sample C65metaG_FD_113460 | JGI IMG/M metagenome (GOLD analysis project Ga0157373, IMG submission 113460) | Corn rhizosphere microbial communities from Kellogg Biological Station, Michigan, USA - C6-5 metaG | ecosystem: Host-associated > Plants > Roots > Rhizosphere > Soil | place: USA: Michigan... | reverse complement strand
TCTCACCCCGATTTCGCCGGGCGGGGCGAATGGCGCGGCGGTAAAATTGGGGGTGCCCCCGATGGTGCGGACAGTCCTATCCGCCCACTCCCGGGGAGAAACCATGCCTACCCTTCAGCGCCGCCAGCTCGTTGGCCACGACATCCTGCTTGCCCGGCACGGCAACCACATCAGCACCATGCGGGTGGACCGCGCGGGCGGCCGGGTGGTTGCCTACCTCGATGACGGCTCCATGGACAGCGCCCCGAACCTGATCTCCCCGACCCTGCGGATGCCCGATACGGTCCGGAGCGTCCTGCGCGAGGACTGGAAGTTCCTGGGCACCGTCACGGCCGCCAGTTTCGGCCTGGCCGGTGTGGTGTTTGCCGCCGCCGCAGCCGTTGCCAGCTGGGGCAGCGCCCCGGTCATGGCGGAGCTGCTCTCGGCGTACGCCGGCGGCTAGCCCCGCCGGGACCCGAGCTCAGTCCAGCAGCAAGGCGGGCTCTTCCAGGATGGACGCGACGTCGGCCATAAAACGCGCCGAGAGGTCCCCGTCCACCACACGGTGGTCGAAGGAACCGCCGAGGGTCGTGATCCAGCGCGGAATCACCTCACCGTCGAGCACCCAGGGCTTCTGCTTGATGGTCCCGAAGGCCACGATCGCCACCTCGCCGGGGTTGATGATCGGCGTGCCCGTGTCGATGCCCAGGGCGCCGATGTTGGTGACCGTGAGAGTGCCGCCCTGCATCTGCGCCGGCTGGGTCTTGCCCGCCCGCGCCGTGGTCGCCAGGTCGTTGAGCGCCAGCGCGAGTTCCTTGAGCGAGAGGTCCTGGGCGTTCTTGATGTTTGGCACCATGAGGCCGCGGGGGGTCGCGGCGGCGATGCCAAGGTTCATGAAGTGCTTGACGTGGATCTCGGCGGAGTCGCTGCCGTCTTCGGCATCCACCCAGCTCGCATTGACGCTGGGGTTGCGCGCCGCGGCCCAGATGACCGCCTTGGCCAGGATCAGCAGCGGCGATACCTTGATGCCCTCAAAGTCGCGGGAGACCTTGAGCCGCTTGACGAACTCCATGGTGCGGCTGGCATCGACGTCCACGAAGATGGACACGTGCGGGGCGGCGAAGGCGGACTCCACCATGGCCCGGGCGGTGGCCTTGCGGACGCCCTTGACCGGGATGCGCTCGACCCGCTGCTCTTGCGGGCGGCCGGTCTTGCCCCAGAAGGAATCCGCCTGGTCCACCTCGGCGTCGCGCTGGGCCTGGTAGCTCACGAGGTCCTCGCGGGTCACCTCGCCGCGTGCACCGGTGGGCACGACGTCGGCCAGGTCGATGCCGAGGTCCCGGGCGAACTTCCGCACCGGGGGTTTGGCCAGCACCCGGCTGACGAGGCCGGTGATGGCGCCGCCCAGGGTGGGTCGCTGGTCGACGGATTCTGCGTCCGCCGCCGTCTGGACGGGAGGTTCTGCGATGGTGGCCGCTGCCGGGCTGATCCAGATGTCGCGGGTTTCGATTCCCGCCCGCTCGACGGCGGGCGCAGGGGCCGGCGCGGTGATCCGGCGGCGGCGTTTGACGGCGTCGGCCTTCGGGCCGGAACCGACCAGCGGGCCGCCGGCCGGTGGGCCGGACGACTCCTCAGCGTCGGACGCGTCCTGCTCCAGCTTCCCGTACATCGGCGCCTCAGCAGGGGTTGCCGCCGCGGCCCGCGCAGCGGGTGCGGGGGCGGCCGCCCCGGCGGCGGCGTCGGAGACGCTGATAATCGGCGTCCCGACGTCGACCGTCACGCCTTCAGGGACGAGCAGTTCGGTGACGGTGCCCGCGTACGGCGAGGGGAGCTCCACGAGGGACTTGGCGGTCTCGATTTCGCACAGCACGTCGTTGACGGCCACGGTGTCGCCGGCCTTGACCTTCCAGGACACGATCTCGGCCTCGGTCAGGCCCTCGCCCACGTCGGGAAGGTTGAACTTGTTCACGGTCATGGAGGTCCCCGTCAGTAGGCGAGGGCGCGTTCCAGCGCCTCAAGGATGCGGTCGATGTCCGGCAGGTAGTCTTCCTCCACCTTGGCCACCGGGTAGGGCATGTGGAAGCCGCCGACGCGGATGACCGGGGCCTCGAGGGAAAGGAACGCCCGCTCGCTGACCCGCGCGGCGATCTCGCCGCCGATGCCGCCGAAGGTCGGCGCCTCGTGCGCCACGATCAGGCGGCCCGTTTTCCGGACCGAGGCCGTGACGGTGTCGAAGTCGATCGGCGAGATGGAACGCAGGTCGATCACCTCCACGCTGATGCCGTCCTCGGCGGCGGCCGACGCCGCAGCGAGGGCCACCGGAACCAGCGGGCCGTAGGCCACGACAGTGGCGTCAATACCGGCGCGCAGCACATGGGCCTTGAACGGATCCGCGGACTGGCCCGGGGAGTTGGTGTCGACCTCGCCCTTGAGCCAGTAGCGGCGCTTTGGTTCGAAGACGATCACCGGGTCGAGGCAGTCGACCGCCTGCTGGATCATCCAGTAGGCGTCGTGCGGGTTGGACGGGGTGATGATGCGCAGCCCGGCGGTGTGGGCGAACAGGGCTTCCGGGGACTCGGAGTGGTGTTCAATCGAGCCGATACCGCCGCCGTACGGAATGCGGATGACGACGGGGACGGTGAGGTTGCCGTTGCTGCGCGAATGCATCTTGGCCAGCTGCGTCGTGATCTGGTTGAAGCCGGGAAAAACGAAGCCGTCGAACTGGATCTCGCAGACCGGCAGGTAGCCGCTCAGCGCCAGGCCGATTGCGGTGCCGATGATGCCGGACTCGGCCAGCGGGGTGTCCACGACCCGGTCGGCGCCGAACTCGCCGATCAGGCCGTCGGTGACGCGGTAGACGCCGCCCAGCGGCCCGATGTCCTCGCCCATCAGCAGGGTGCGCGGGTTGCCGGCCAGCGAGGCCCGCAGGCCCTCGTTGATGGCCTTGGCAATGGTCATGGTGGTCATCAGTTGGCCGCCTCCGTGTCGGCAGGCTCCGCCTCGTCGGCGAAGCCGGCACTGTACTCCTCAAACCACGCAAGCTCTTCGGCCACCAGGGGGTGCGCCTCGGCGTAGGTGTTGGCGAACGCCGTCCGGATGTCCGGGGTTTCCAGGTCGTGGGTGGTCTTGCGGACGTAGGCGGCGAGCTCGTCGCCGTCGGCCTTGACCTGTTCGAAGAAGGCGTCGTCGGCAAGGCCCTCGGCGCGGAGGTACTTCTCGAGCCGCTCCAGCGGGTCTTTCGCCCGCCACCGCGCTTCCTCCTCGGACCCGCGGTACTTCGTGGGGTCGTCCGCGGTGGTGTGCGCGCCGACGCGGTAGGTGAAGGCCTCGATCAGCACCGGGCTCTTGCCTTCGCGGGCACGCTCCAGGGCCCATTCGGTGACGGCGTGGACCGCGATCACGTCGTTGCCGTCCACCCGGATGCCCGGGAAGCCGTAGCCCTTGGCACGGTTGGAGAGCGGGATGCGCGTCTGCACGGTGGTGGGCACGGAGATGGCCCAGTGGTTGTTCTGGCAGAAGAACACCACGGGGGCGTTGTAGGAGGACGCGAACACCATGGACTCGTGGACGTCGCCCTCGGAGCTGGCGCCGTCGCCGAAGTAGACCATGACGGCGGCCTTGGGCTTCTGCTCCCCGGCCGCGGACTCCCCGGCTGCCGCCGTGGCGGCGGCGAGCTTCTGGTCCCGCTGGATGCCCATCGCGTAGCCGACGGCGTGCGGCGTCTGGGCGGCGAGGACCAGGGTGTAAAGGTGGAAGTTGGTTTCCTTCGGATTCCAGCCGCCGTTGGACACGCCGCGGAACTGGCGCAGCAGTTCGGCCAGGTCCACGTTGCGGGTCAGCGCGACGCCGTGCTCCCGGTAGGTGGGGAAGATGTAGTCCTGCGGCTGGCTGGCCCGGCCGGAACCGATCTGCGCCGCTTCCTGGCCGGTCAGCGGGACCCACAGGGCCAGCTGGCCCTGACGCTGCAGTGCGGTGGCCTCCACGTCGAAGCGGCGGATCTTTGCCATGTCGGCGTAGAAACCGCGCAGTTTTTCGGCGTCGAGCCGGGCCGCGTACTCGGAGAACACCGGATCGGTGCCCAGGGTGCCGTCCGGGCCCAGCAGTTGGACCATGGGGACGGCGGGGTCGCCCAGCACTGCTTCGGCCTGCGCCTCGCGCTGGTCGTCCACGTCGGTTCCGTCGAACTCGGTAGAGGGCAGATGTGTGGCGCCCATACCGTCTCCTTGCCTGCCGCATCCGAATGCGCCGCAATCGCTGGGAGATATGCCGGACCGGGAATACATTCCTGGTCCGGCATATCTTTGGCTAACTCGTCCCCTACTTTATCTGCAGCGGGCTCCCGGCGGGCTTCATGTTAAGCGCTAGGAACGCTGCGGGGCTTTTGTATAGATCGCACACAAGTCGAGGAACCGGGTGTTGGCCTCGGGCTCGCCGATGCTCACCCGTACCCCCTCGGCGCCGAAGGCCCGGACGGAGAGTGCCCGCTCCCCTGCCAGCGCGGCGAATTCGCCACTGTTGGCGCCCAGATTCAACCAGACGAAGTTGCCCTGCGCGTCCGGGACGAACCAGCCGAGCTCGCGCAGTCCGGCCGACACGCGGTCCCGTTCGTCGACCAGGCTTTGTACCCTTTCTACAACCTCGCCGAAGTGCTGGAGCGAGGTGACCGCTGCCGCCTCGGCGATCTGGGAAACCGCGAAGGGCGTGGCCGTGACACGGAGGTGCTGGGTGAGCTCCGGCTGGGACACGCTATAGCCCACCCGCAGTCCGGCCAGCCCGTGCGCCTTCGAGAAGGTCCGCAGCACAACGACGTTGGGATACTTGCGGTACATCTCGATGCCGTTTACCGCGTCCTCGGCCCGGACGAACTCCTGGTAGGCCTCGTCAATGACCACCACAATGTCCGATGGCACCCGCTTCAGGAAGCGCTCGGTTTCCTCGGTGGTGAGGATCGGGCCGGTGGGGTTGTTCGGGGTGCAGAGCAGGATCATCCGGGTGCGCGCCGTCACCGCGGCGGCCATCGCGTCGAGGTCGTGACGGCCGTCGGCCGTCAGCGGGACCTGCACGCTCTCCGCGCCGGCGAGGCCCACGCTGATGGGATAGGCCTCAAAGGAGCGCCACGCGTAGATGACCTCGTCGGCTTTGCCGTCGTCGTTTTGGCCGGCAAAGGTGGCCAGCAACTGGTTGAGGGCCCCGAGGCTGCCGGCGCCGGTGACGATGTCCTCGGCCGGGACGTCCAGGAAGCCGGCCAGCTCCCCGCGGAGTTTGGTGCTGAGCGGGTCCGGATAGCGGTTGAAGTCGGTCTGCGCCGCGATGGCCTGCTGCACTGCAGGAATCGGGGGCAGGGGGTTCTCGTTGGAGGAAAGCTTGTAGCTCACGAGCCCCTCGACCGGGACCGGCGGTTTGCCGGCCGCGTAGCGGGGAAGGAGGTCTACCACCGGCCGCGGGCGGATCCCGCCGGCCTGGTTGTCTGATGAAGTCATGCCACCTAGCCTACTTCGCCCTCCTGCCGGGACGCCCGGCGATGTGACAGCATGGGGCCATGCGCTCACTCTTCGTGCGGGTCATCGTCAATGCACTGGCCCTTTGGATCGCCAGCTGGATCCTTCCCGGGCTGGACATCTCCACGTCCGCCACCACCGGGGCCGTCGCCAACAGCGGCGTCACACAGGGCACGGACACGATCGGGATCATCCTGGCCTACCTGTTCATCGGCCTGATCTTCGGCCTGGTCAACGCCCTCGTCAAGCCGCTGGTCAGCCTGCTGTCACTGCCGCTGACCATCCTCACGCTGGGGTTGTTCACGATCGTCATCAACGCCGCCATGCTTTACCTCACCTCGTGGCTGAGCGCCTACACGCCCGTGCATTTCACCATCGACTCCTTCTTCTGGACCGCGGTACTTGCCGCCATCATCATCACCCTGGTGTCCCTGGTCGCCGGCCGGCTCCCGGGCGGCCGGCGCCGCTAAGCACCGGCCCTGACCGGCGTCGCCGACCGCCTGCGGTCCGGGCCCGGCGCCGTGAGGACGCCCGGCGCCGGCAGCGCCTCGCGGCGAAGGGAGAACCTGGACACCGTAGCGGTGCCGCCGACGCCGACCACGGCGGCGAGCGCGGCGGTGGAGGCCTGCAGCGAGGGGTCCCGGCTCCTCGAAACCGCTTCCGCCCCGGCCGCGTAGTTTTCCAACTGGTGGCCCGGGCCGAGCCCGAAATCCTGCGGCGGCGGCATGACCAGGTCATTGCTCAGCGTGACCGTCACACGGTCCCTGGTGTCCGCATTGGCCAGTCCGTCGGCTCCCGGCACCCAGTCCTGCCGGTGCTCCAGGTGCAGGCTGCCGATCCCGGGCTCGGGGGTGATGCCGCCTACCGGGGACCCTGCGGTCAGCACGAATCTGAGGTCGAATTCGGCCAGGAAGGCTTTGTCCCGGCTGAGGTTCATGGCATGGATGCCGCCCTGGCTGTAGCCCACAACGGCGAGCTGCTCACCTGCCTCCGCGCCGGCCTCCCGCAGCGCCTGCCGGACGGCCGCGTTCGTCGACTCCGAATCGTAGCCAAGCGCCTCGGCGATGCCTGCCGCGTCGAAGGGGTTCGTTCCCTCCGGCAGGCCGCCGAGCTGCGTCCCGGGCAGGACGACCACCCAGGCGCGCCGGTCCCCGCCGTCGACCCGGATGACTTCGATGTCGCCGCTCGGCCGGCCCACCGCCTCCGCCCGCCGCAGCAGGCCTGCCGGGGAGACATCAACGTCCGCGGTGGCCGTTTCGCTGCCGACGACGCTGACCGGCCGCGGCTTCAGGAACCCCAGCCCCGGCGCCGTCGTCAGTTCCCGGACCGCGCGGCGGACGTTGGCGGGACCGCGGAGGGCGCTGGCTGCCCCCGCCAGCGGAGCGGGCAGGCCCAGCAGCAGGGCGAGGCCGCGGGGCGCGATGGCCATTCCGTGTTCGACTTGGTCGCGGACGCCCGGGAGCTCGAAAGGCCCCTGGGCGGACCCGTACTCCGGGCCGCTGAGGCCCATCCGCAGCAGGAGGGCGTTGCGGGCTTCGGTGAACTCGTACTCCCGGTGGCTTGCCCGGACCTGGGCCGCGATGTGTTCCAGCTCTGCCCGGACCCGGCCGGTGTCCCGGCCCGCCTCCCCCACCGCGATGATGGCGTCGCTTCCGCTGCGGTAGGAATCCCGCTGGTACTCGAAGAGCGAGCGCCGGACACCGTCGGCCTCGCCTTCCAGGGCGTACAGCTGGCGCACCACGGCGTCCAGGGCGGCCGCGCCGGCCAGCAGCTCCTCGAACTGGAAGCGGAGGCCGCCCACCCCGCCGCGGATGCGCAGCGTCCCGTCGGGAGGGGGCGGCGACGGGCGGGGAACCTCACCGGAGCCCGCCGGGCTGAGCTCGGCCATCAGTAGCCGGGACGTCCGGAGGAGAGTGTCACGTGCTGGGCGTGCCGCAGCACCACCGCCGCCGCATCCTGCAGTCCGTCCCGGGCGCGCCGCAGGGACGCGGCCTGCAGCGACAACGTCGTGCGGTAGGCGCGTCCCGCCGGCGACTGCCAGTCCTGGAGTTCCAGCCGGCCCAGCCAGGCAAGAACCGCCCCGGCCTGCTCCGCGCAGGACGCCACCCTGGCGGCCAGCTGCTGGACCTCGTAGCTGCGTGAGGCGCAGGCCGCCGCATCGGCTGCCGTCAACGTGCCGCTCATGACCGGAGCTCCCTTCTTTCCGCATCGGCCTTTTCAACTTCGGTCTTTTCCACTTCAGTTCCGGGTTCGACGCTAGGGACCTGCGGCCGGCGCCGGAAGCGGCCGGGTCTGCTATGTGGAAAAGCAGGCGGCCGGCGCCCCGGCACGCTGAATGTCATACGCAACCGCGCGCTTAAGGCCCGGCGGCACTTCGTGAAAGAATCGGATCATGCCTGAAACTGCCGCCACAGCTGAGACCCGCACGCCGTCCGGACGCCTGGCCCTCGCCGCGTCCGACCACCAGATCGCGCTCGGCCCGCTTGACGGCCGCTACCAGCCGGCCGTCGCGCCGCTGGTGGACTACCTCTCCGAGGCCGCCCTCAACCGCGACCGGGTCGCCGTCGAGGTTGAATGGCTCATCCACCTGACCAGCAACAACGTGCTGCCCGGCGCCGGCCCGCTGAGCGCCGAGCAGCAGGCGAAGCTGCGCGCGATTGTGACCGAGTTCGACGCCGCGTCGGTCGCCGAGCTGGCCGACATCGAAGCGGTCACCGTGCACGACGTCAAGGCCGTGGAGTACTACATCGGCCGCCGGCTGCCGGAGATCGGGATCGAGCACCTGACCGCCATGGTGCACTTCGGCTGCACCTCCGAGGACATCAACAACCTCTCCTACGCGCTCGGCGTCAAGGGCGCCGTGGAGGACGTCTGGCTGCCCGCGGCCCGCAAGCTCGTCGCGCAGATCAGCGCGATGGCCGAGGCCAACCGCGCGGTGCCGATGCTCTCCCGCACCCACGGCCAGCCCGCCACCCCCACCACGCTGGGCAAGGAGCTGGCCGTGATCGCGCACCGGCTGACCCGCCAGCTGGACCGCATCGCCCGGACCGAATACCTCGGCAAGATCAACGGCGCCACGGGCACCTACGCGGCGCACGTCGCCTCCGTGCCGGGCGCCGACTGGGAGCAGGTCGCCCGGAGCTTCGTCGAGGCCCTGGGCCTGGACTGGAACCCGCTGACCACGCAGATCGAAAGCCATGACTGGCAGGCCGAGCTGTACGCCGACGTCGCACGCTTCAACCGGATCCTGCACAACGTCTGCACGGACATCTGGAGCTACATCTCGATCGGCTACTTCGCGCAGATCCCGGTGGCCGGGGCCACGGGGTCCTCCACGATGCCGCACAAGGTCAACCCGATCCGCTTCGAGAACGCCGAGGCCAACCTGGAGATCTCCTCCGGGCTGCTGGACGTGCTGGGCTCCACCCTGGTCACCTCCCGCTGGCAGCGCGACCTCACCGATTCCTCCTCACAGCGCAACATCGGCGTGGCGTTTGGCCACTCCCTGCTGGCCATCTCCAACGTGGCCAAGGGCCTGGACCGCCTGGACGTCGCGGAGGACGTGCTGGCCAAGGATCTGGACACCAACTGGGAGGTCCTCGGCGAGGCGATCCAGATGGTGATGCGCGCCGAGGCCATCGCCGGCGTCGCGGGCATGGAAAACCCGTACGAGCGGCTCAAGGACCTGACCCGCGGCCAGCGCGTCGACGCCGCCCGGATGCAGGAGTTCGTCCAGGGCCTGGGCCTGTCCGCGGACGCCGAAGCCCGGCTGCTGGCCCTCACCCCGGGCAAGTACACCGGCATTGCGGACAAGCTGGTCGACCACCTGGCGTAGCCGTGCTTGCCCTGAATTAACCTTCCGGCAGGCCGCTGTTTACGCGGCCGTCGAGGACTGGCCAGCTTCCACGGGGAAGCTGGGGTTGTTACCGACACGAGGAGACCCCTTGCCGAGCGACACCGAGTCGACTGCACGGACTGTTCTGACCGAACCCGACGCCGACCCCGGCCCAGCAGCGGCCGACGCCGACCCTGGCCCGGCAGCGGGGGCCGGCGCCGACCCGGCCGCCCTGAGCCTGATGAGCTTCAACATCCGCTGCGACATCGCGGCGACCCTCCCGGGGCAGGCCGACTATTGGCCCGAGCGCGTTCCGGCGCTGCAGGCCGTCCTGGCCGAGGAACTCCCTGAAGTCCTGGGCATCCAGGAGGGACTGGAGCACCAGCTGGCCGTGATCGAAGAGGCCCTTCCGGAGCACTACCGGATGATCGGCCACGGCCGCGAGGGCGGCAACCGGGGCGAGCACTCCTGCATCTTCTACGACTCCCGCCGCCTGCGGCTGCACGCCTGGGATCAGTTCTGGCTCTCGGACACGCCCACGGTGCCCGGATCGGCGACCTGGGGCAACGACGTCACCCGGATCGCCACCTGGGGCCGGTTCGAAGACAATTGCACCGGACGTGAGCTGATGGTGGTCAACACCCATTTCGACCACGAATCGGAGAACGCCCAGTTGCGCAGCGCCGAGGCCATCATCGAGCACGCCACCCGCCAGCCGGGGCTGCCGACCGTCCTGATGGGGGACTTCAACGCCGACGCCGGCGCCTCCGGGGCGTACAGCACCCTGGTGGGCAGCGGCGCCTTCCGGGATTCGTGGACCGTCGCGAAGCAACGGCTGACCCCCGAGTACGGCACGTTCCCGAACTACAAGGACCCGGTGATCGGTGAAAGCCGCATCGACTGGATCGCGGTGACGCCGGATATCCAGGTTGCCGAGGCAGCGGTCAACACCTTCCGCCTGGCCGACCGCTACCCCAGCGACCACGCGCCGATCCAGGCCACGGTCCGGATCCAGTAACCCGGCGCAGTCGCCAAAATCAGTCGGTAAAATCGCTACCATGAGGCTTCTGCTGATCCGCCACGGGCAGACCCCGGGCAATGTCCTCGGCCAGCTGGACACAGCCCACCCGGGACCGGGCCTGACCGAGCTCGGCGAGCGCCAGGCCGCCGCCCTGGCCCGTTCCCTGGTGAACGAGCGGATCGAACTGCTCTACGCGTCCACCCTGGTCCGCACCCAGCTCACGGCCACACCGCTCGCCAGCAGCCGTGGCCTGGAGATCGAGGTGCTTGCCGGGCTGCGGGAAATCGAAGCCGGGGCCCTGGAAAAGCTCACCGACCGCGAATCCCACCTGCGCTACCTGGGCACGGTGTTTGCCTGGACCGCGGGCGAGCTGGACCGGCGGATGCCCGCCGGGCCCAGCGGCCACGACTTCTTCGAACGCTTCGACGACTCGATCGCCAGGATCGCCGCCGCCTCCACCGGCGGGGACGAGGCCACCGTCGCCGTGGTCAGCCACGGCGCGGCGATCCGGGTCTGGACCGGGTTGCGCGCCGCCAACGTCGAGGCGGGTTTTGCGGCGCGGCACGTACTCGCCAACACCGGCATCGTGGCCCTCGAAGGCGACCCCGACGCCGGCTGGCGCCTGATCCACTGGGACGACTCCCCGGTGGGCGGACTCACCCTCGCGGACCCGACGGCGGAAGACCCCACCGGCCGCCCGGCCTGACCAGGACAACCAGCCGCAGGCAGCGAGTTCTCGAAGCCCTTACACGGCGGAAACACCGCCGAAACCGCCGCTCCCTAGCCTTAGTCTGCATAACCCTTCGGCGAATCGAGGCAGCTATGCAGACCAACCCGCGGCTCCACATCCGGCAGGTGCCCTGGGCGAACCCCGTGGGCGCCGACCTCCGGGCGGCCCAGCAGGCGGAACTGGACGCCCGCTTCGGGCACAGCGACCACGAGCCCGGGCCGCCGCCGTCGGAGGCCGACACCGCGGTGTTCCTGGTGGCCCATGACAAGGCGTCCGGCCAGCCGGTGGGCTGCGGCGGCCTGCGGCTGCTGGACGATCATTCCGCGGAGATCAAACGGCTTTACGTGCTGCCGTACACGCGCGGCTCGGGGGTGGCGAGTTCCATCCTGGCGGCGCTGGAAGGACACGCCTTTGCCCTCGGCATCACCACCCTGACCGCGGAGGCGGGTTCCGTGCAGGCGGACGGCCGGCACTTCTACGAGAGTTCGGGCTTCACGGCCGTTCCCAACTTCGGCCCCTACGCCGGGGTGGAACACTCGTACTGCTACGCCAAGGCGATCGACTCGCACACTGCAGCGCGCACGGCAATGGTGTGAACTCCCTGTGAATACCGCCCGGCCGCTGTCGCCGGGGGCCGCGAAGGGCTTTGCTTAAGACACGGACCACAGCGTCAAGAGAAAGCCGGAACGCATGGGCCGGAACCGTGCCCTCCCCGCCCGCCGGATGACCGGCCTCCTGCTTGCCGCCGCGCTCATCGGGGCGGCCGCGGCCTGCACCCCGGCACCCCCGCCGCCCGGCCCCTCCGGCAGCGGCTCTCCGACGGCGACGGCGGCACCGCCGCCCCCGTCGGGCACCGCCCCGCCGTCGGCCTCCGCGTCTGCCTCGGGCGGTCCGCAGGCGGCCGGCAAGCCCGGCCACGTCTTTGTCATCAACCTCGAAAACAAGGGCTATGAGAAGGTCTGGGGATCCGGCTCCGCGGCCCCCTACCTCTCCCGGACCCTGCGCGCCAGGGGTGTGCTGCTCTCCGAGTATTACGGCATCGCCCACAACTCCAACCCCAACTACCTGGCCCAAATTTCGGGGCAGGGCTCGAACCCGATGACCCGGGCGGACTGCCCCACGTATGCGCCCTTCACCCAGACCGGGACGGCGGCCCTTGGCCAGGTGCAGGGCACCGGCTGCGTCTATCCCGAGTCCGTTCCCACGGTCGCCGGCCAGCTGAGCTCCGCGGGAAAGACCTGGAAGGGCTACATGGAGGACATGGGAACCCCCTGCCTGCATCCAGCCCCCGGGGCCAAGGACGACCACCAGGGCGCCAAGCCGGGCGACCAGTACGCCACCCGGCACAACCCCTTTGTCTACTTCACCGCGATCACCTCCTCCCCGGACTGCGAGCGCAACGTCGTGGACTTCACGGCATTGGCCGGGGACCTGCAGTCCGCTGCCACGACCCCGAACCTTGCCTACATCTCTCCCAACCTTTGCCATGACGGCCACGACAGCCCCTGCGTCGACGGCAGTCCGGGCGGGCTGGCCGCCAGCGACAGCTGGCTGCGGGAGCAGGTCCCGGCGATCCTCGACTCCCCCGCCTTCAAGCAGGACGGGCTGCTGGTCATCACCTTCGACGAGACCGAGGGCCAGACGACCGGCTCCGCCGCGATTCCCGGGGGCGCCGCCGGGGGCCGGGTGGGCGCCCTGGTGCTTTCGCCCTTCACCCGCGGCGGCACGGCCTCGGACACGCCCTACAACCACTTCAGCCTGCTGGCCAGCATCGAGGACATCTTCTCGCTGCCCCGGCTCGGCTACGCCGGGGCGCCGGGCCTCAAGAGCTTCGGCACGGACGTGTTCAACGCCCGCTCCTGATGCTGCCGCTCTCGGCGTGATGCTGCCGGTCCGGCCGCTGTCAGGGCGGCGCCGGGTGTTCACGGCGCGTTAAGGCCGGGGGCGCCCGCCGTTCCCGCGCGCAGGCCAGACTCGAACACCGTGGCCCGAACGATTTTATCGATTCGATAGGCATAATCGCCCCGATCCGCATCCCGCGGTTATAGGCTGGCCCCACAATGCCCCTGGCCCCAATCAGAATCGAGTCCCACCTGTGCGCACGTTGAAAACCATGGTTGCCGCCGCCGTCGCCGTCAGCCTGCTCTCCGCCTGCGGCGCCGGTGCCGCGGCCCCCGGGTCCTCCTCCGGCGCCGCCGCCGGTCCGGCCGCCGTCGCGCCCTCCGGACCGCCGACCGGCGAGACCCTCGTTGTCTACACGAACTCCAACGGCGAAGGCCGCGGCGAGTGGCTCACCAAGAAGGCCGCGGAGGCCGGGTTCAAGATTGAAATCGTGGGCGCCGGCGGCGCCGACGCCACCAACAAGCTGATCGCCGAGAAGAACAACCCGATTGCCGACGTGGCGTTCGGACTGAACAACATGTATTTCGAGCAGATCAAGGCCGCCGGCGCGATTGAGCCGTTCACCCCGTCGTGGTCCGGGGAAGTCGATGCCGCCAAGGGCGACAAGTCCGATTCCAAGGCGTACTGGCCCCTGGTCCAGCAGGCCATCCTGCTGGGCTACAACTCCGCCAAGTACAGCAAGGACCAGGCTCCCAAGGACTGGACCGACCTTTGGACGCAGGACAAGTTCAAGTCCCGCTACGAGCGCGTCACCGGGCTGGGCACCGCGACCGCCCAGCTGGTGTTCGCCAGCATCCTGACCCGCTACAAGGACGACGGCGGCGACCTGGGCATCTCCGACGAGGGCTGGAAGCAGATCGAAGGGTACTTCAAGAACGGCACCCCGGCGGTCGCCAAGACCGACCTCTTCGCGCGCATCGCCTCCGGAGACACGGACATGGGCCAGATGCCGTCCTCGATCATCGCCGAACGCCAGAAGTCCTTCAAGGTCACCGTGGGAACCGTGATGCCGTCCGTCGGCGTGCCGCTGGCAATCGAGCAGGTGGCCCTGGTCAAGGGCTCCAAGAAAAAGGACGAGGCGCTCAAATTCATCAACTGGTTCGGCAGCGCGCAGACCCAGGGCGAATGGGCCCAGCAGTTCAACTCCATGCCGGTCAACACGGCCGCCGTGGCCAAGGCCAAGCCCGAGGTCGTCGAGTTCTTCAAGACGCTCAAGCAGCAGGACATCGACTGGAACTTCGTGCAGGCGAACATGGGCAAGTGGGTAGAAAAGATCGAACTGGAATACATGAGCTGAGCCGGGCGGACGGGCCCGGCCGGCAGTAGCGCCGGCCGGGCCCCGCCGTCGCCGCTGCCGCCTCCGCCCCGCCGCCAGAAAAGACAGGTCCCATGATCCGTTTCGAAAACATCGAGGTCACCTTCGGCGACTTCACAGCCATTCCCGAGCTGAACCTGGAGGTAAAGCAGGGCGAATTCTTCACGCTGCTGGGGCCCTCGGGCTGCGGCAAAACGACGGCGCTGCGCACGCTGGCCGGGTTCATCGAACCCTCGGCCGGCGAGGTCTACGTCGACGGCCGGGCCGTCACGCGGCTCCCCAGCGACAAGCGGCAGGTGGGCATGGTGTTCCAGAACTACGCCCTTTTCCCCAGCATGAGCGTCTGGGAAAACATCGCCTTCGGACTGCGCGTCCGCAAGGAAAAGTCGGCGGAGACTGACCGGCTGGTCCGCGACGTCGCCCGGCGCGTCGACCTGTCCGAGGAGCAATTGCACAAGAACGTCGCCGAGCTCTCCGGCGGGCAGCAGCAGCGCGTCGCCGTCGCCCGGGCGCTGGTGCTGCAGCCGAAGATCCTGCTGCTCGACGAGCCGCTGTCGAACCTGGACGCCAAGCTCCGGCACCAGCTCCGGCAGCAGCTGAAGGACCTGCAGAGCGAGTTCGGCATCACCACCGTCTACGTCACGCACGACCAGGACGAGGCCCTGGCGATGAGCGACCGGGTGGCTGTCTTCAACAAGGGGGTCGTGGAACAGGTGGGCACGCCGCAAAGCATCTACGACGAATCCGCCACCGAGTTCGTCTGCAACTTCATCGGCGACAGCTCGCGCCTGGGCGCTGACTTTGTCGCCGAGCTGAACCGGCAGTCACGCCAGGCCCTGGACCCCTCGGCCAACTCCTACCTCAGGGTGGAGAAAGCGTCGCTGGAGCCGGCCGCCGACGGCTCGGCCGTTCCGGTGGACGGCACCGTCATCTCCCGGACCTATCACGGCCTGCACAGCCGGTACGTCGTCCGCTGCCACGGCTCCGACATCCGCCTGCTGGTCAAGGAGGACGGCGGGGCCCACCCCGCCACCGGAAGTCCCGCGACCGTGTACGTCCAGCCCGCCCATGTGCTCCAGTACCACCCTGAGACGGGGATCTCGCTGGATTCCCGGCTGCAGGAAGCGAACCGGGCGTGAGCCGGACCGGAGCCACCGGCGCCAGCACCCGGAGCATGCTCCGTTCCCCCGCGGTGCTGGTGGCCGGCGTCGTCCTGACCTGGTTCATCGCGGCGTTCCTGGTCTGGCCCAACGCGAACGTGCTGATCCAGACCTTCTTCCCCGACGGCCACTTTTCCGGCCGGGCCGCCGAGAAGCTCTTCTCCTCGCAGCGGGCGATGAAATCGCTGGGCAACAGCTTCCTGCTGGCGGTCGCACTGTCCATCACGGTCAATGTGGTGGGCATCTTCATTGTGCTGGTCACCCAGTACTTCAAGATCCGCGGGTCCCGGCTCCTGTTCCTCGGCTACGCCACCACTTTCATCTACGGCGGCATCGTCCTCGCCGCAGGGTACAAGTTCATCTACGGGGACAAGGGGATCGTCACCGGGTTCCTGGTCTCCCTCTTCCCGGATCTGGACCGCGGCTGGTTTTCCGGGTTTTTCGCCGTCCTGGCCGTCATGACCTTTGCCACCACCACCAACCACATGCTGTTTGTCACCAACGCCCTCAAGGGGGTGGACTACCAAACCATCGAGGCGGCCCGGAACATGGGGGCCTCCACCTGGACCATCCTGCGCCGGATCGTGCTGCCGATGCTCAAGCCCACCCTCTTCGCCGTGACGGTGCTGTCCTTCCTGACCGGCCTGGGTGCCCTGTCCGCGCCGCAGGTGCTCGGCGGCCGGGACTTCCAGACCATCACCCCGATGATCCTGACGTTCACCAACAGCCCCACCTCCCGGGACCTCGCCGCCCTGCTGGCCGTCATCCTCGGCGTGGCGACCATGCTGATGCTCGCCGTCATGACGCGGCTGGAAAAGGGCGGCACCTACTTCTCGGTGTCCAAGGTCTCCGCCGGGCTGCAGAAGCAGCAGATCACCAACCCGGCGGCCAACGCCGTCGTGCACACCCTCGCGTACCTGCTCTTTGCGGTGTACACGCTCCCGGTGGTCCTGATCGTGCTGTACTCCTTTGCCGACGGCGCCGCCATCCAGACCGGCCAGCTCCAGCCGGGCAGCCTGACCCTGGACAACTACGTCCGGGTGCTGACCCAGCCCTCGGGGCTGCGGCCCTTCCTGATCAGCATCACCTACAGCGCCCTGGCCGCCGCGATCGCCGTCGGCGGGCTGCTGTTCGTGGCCCGGATCCTGCAGAAGTACCGCAACCCTGTCACGACCGTCGTCGAATACCTGCTGCACATTCCGTGGATCCTGCCCGCGGCGCTGCTGGCCCTGGGCCTGATCCTCAGCTATGACCACCCGAATCCGCTGGTGGGCGGCGCCGTGCTGACCGGAACCACCGTGATCCTGCTGGTCGCCTTCGTCACGGTGAAAATCCCCTTTACGCTCAGGATGCTCAAGGCATCGTTCGCCGCGGTCAATTCCTCCCTCGAGGAGGCCGCCGGGATCATGGGCGCGAAAACGCTCTACATCTTCCGGCGCATCCTGCTGCCGATCGTGCTGCCCGCCGCGGCTGCCGTCACGGCGTTGAACTTCAACAGCATGCTGGACGACTACGACACAGCGATCTTCCTGGCCCATCCGCTGTTCCAGCCGCTGGGCCTGGTCATCAAGGCCAACACGGACGGGGCGGAGGGCATCGAGGGGGTGTCCAACACCTTCGTCTACACGGTGCTGCTGATGGTGATCACCGGGGTGACGATGTACCTGGTCTACGGCCGGTCCGGGCGGAAGCCGGGCGCGCCGGCAAAGGCCCGCGAGGGCCGCCCGGCGGGCCCCGCGGCGGTCCCGGCGGACGACGCGCGGAAAGATCCCGCGCCGGTTCCGTGACCGGCTCAGGTCAGGTGGCTGCGGCGCCCGGCTAGGGCGGCGGCGGCGCCCGGCTAGGGCGGCGGCGGCGCCGGGCTAGACCCAGAAATCGTCGGACGCGGCAGTGTCCTCGAAGTACTCCCTGCCCTCGGCGATCTTTCCGTCACGGACCACAAACGTGATGACGGTGGCCATGTCCAGGGTCTTGCCGTTGTTTGTTCCGTGTGTCTGCTGGATCGCGACCGTGTGCTCCTCGCCGCCCACGATGTCCTGGACCCTGGCCTGGAAATCGCCCTGGGTGCGCGCTCCCAGTTCGCCGAAATAGGCCAGGATGGCGTCGCGGCCCTGCTTCGTCCCCGAGAGCACGCCGCTGCCGGCCACGTGCCAGACGGCGTCCTCCGCGAACAGCCCGCTGAGGGTGGCCATATCCCCGGAGTTGAAGGCCTCGTACCCCCGCCGGACCAACTCAATATTCTCTGCGCTTCCCATGATCGGACACCTCTCCGTCGTCCTTGTCGGGTCATGCTGGGACGGTTAAAGGCTAGTCTTGGCCCGGGGTGCTGTCGACGGAAATTTGCGCCTTCCCGCGGCCCTTCTAGCGGGCTGCAGGCCAGCCCGTGTAGGCCTCGGCGAGGTAGGCGCGGCCGTACCGCGAAGACACCACGGAGCTGAGCTCGCCGAGCTGGCGGGCGCGGGCGAAGTCGTCGGCGTCGGCCGGGGTGTGGAGCATGGACGTCATCCAGTAGGAGAAGTGCTGCGCCTTCCAGACCCGGTCCAGGGCCCGGTCGCTGTACAGGTCCAGGAGCTTGGTGGACCCGGTCTTGTAGAAGCTGTCGAGGCCTTCGAAGAGGACCCGCACGTCGTGGATGGCCAGGTTCAGGCCCTTGGCCCCGGTGGGCGGGACGGTGTGGGCGGCGTCGCCGGCCAGGAACAGCTTGCCGTGCCGCATCGGCGCGTGCACGAAGCTGCGGAACTTCAGGACGGTCTTGTCGATGACCGGGCCTTCCTTGAGCTCGAAGCCGTTGCCGTTGACGCGGCTGCGGAAGGCCTCCCAGATCCGGTCCTCGTCCCAGTTCCGCACGTCCTCGTTCGGGTCGCACTGGAAGTACATCCGCTGCACGGTCTCGGTCCGCTGGCTGATCAGCGCGAAGCCGTTGGCGGAGTTGGCGTAGATCAGCTCATCGGCGCTGCGGGGCGCCTCGGCCAGGATCCCGAACCAGGCGAAAGGGTACTCGTGGAAGTACCACTTACGGGCCGCCTCCGGGATCTGGATCCGGCAGTGGCTGCGGGAGCCGTCCGCGCCGGCAATAAAATCGGCCTGGAGTTCGAACTCGGTGCCTTCGGCGTCGGTGAACCACACCCGCGGCGCACCTTCGATGTCGTGGATGCTGGTGTCCGTGACGCCGTACCTGACGTCGCCGCCGTCGGCCTCCCGGCGTGCGGCGAGGTCCATGAACACATCAGTCTGGGGGTAGAGCCAGACCGATTCGCCGACCAGGTCCTGGAAGTCGATGCGGTGGCTTTCGCCGTTGAACCGCAGTTCGATCCCGTCGTGGCGGTCGCCGTCGCGCAGCACGCGGTCGGAGACGTCGCTGTCCACGAGGAGGTTGACGGTGCCGTGCTCGAGGATGCCCGCCCGGACGGTCTCGGAGATCTCCTGCCGGCTGCGCAGCTCGACCACCGTGGATTCGATGCCCTCCTTGGCCAGGAGGTGCGAGAGCATGAGCCCGGCCGGGCCTCCGCCCACAATGGCCACCTGGGTGGTGATGACGTGTCGGGCTGCCATGGTGTCCTCGCTTCGTTGCGGGGCCCGGAGCGGCGTACCAAGCTGTCGGCAGTACGCCTGGCTCCGGACCGGTTGGGTCTTCTGGCTAACAGTGTGCGCCCGGAGCCGTGATCCGCGTTACAGGCCTTCCATTGAACGGAATTCGGCGACGGTACGGGAGTCTCCGAGACGGCGGGCGATGCCCCGCGCCGCGGTCTGCAGCGCCGGGACGAGTGCCTGCAGCCGCACCTCCCGCAGCGGAACCACGACGCCGAGGGCCGCCACCGACTGCTTCCTTCCGTCCAGCACCGGGACGGCGATCCCCCAGGTGTCGGGATCCACCACCCCGGCCAGCTCCGCGTACCCCTGGCCGGCCGCCTCGGCCAGGAGCGCCCGGACGTCCCCGGCGCGGAGCCTGCCCGCGGGATCGGTGAACTGGCGCAGGTAGGCCGCCTGCACCGCGGCCGGCTGGTGGGCCATCAGGGCCAGCCCGGCCGAGGACAGGTGCACGGGCATCCGGCCGGCGATCTTCGCGCGGTTCGCCACCGAGCCGCGGCGGGAGAGCCGCTCGACGAACAAGGCCTCCCAGCCGTCCAGCACGGCCAGGTTCACGTTCTGGTTGAGCACCTGCTGAATGTCCTCCATAAAGGGCATCGCCGCCTGCCGCAGGGCCAGGGTGGGGGAGTTCCGGTTCACCAGCTCCCAGAGCCGCAGCCCCAGCCGGACCGACCCGCCGCCGCCCAGCTCCACGAGACCGTGCC
>Ga0157373_10001202_pt1 | contig 19803 bp, 13 predicted proteins | sample C65metaG_FD_113460 | JGI IMG/M metagenome (GOLD analysis project Ga0157373, IMG submission 113460) | Corn rhizosphere microbial communities from Kellogg Biological Station, Michigan, USA - C6-5 metaG | ecosystem: Host-associated > Plants > Roots > Rhizosphere > Soil | place: USA: Michigan... | reverse complement strand
GATTGTTCTTACTGCTTTTGTTGATAATGTTACAAGCGCTAATTATCCTGAAGTAAACAGAGATCGTTCGCTGTATATTATTTCGATACAGCAAAAAGATACGAAGCACCAGGGACAAATGAATGGACCTGCAAGCTATTATTTTTTGAGTCACTATGTCAGCACTTTGAAAACGCCTGTGAGTGTTGCTATTTCATCGCTTTTTACGCCTACAAATACTTATGTGAACAACAAAAAGTTGGTGATAAACATGAAATATACCAACGATGCTTTTTGGAATGTGCTGCAATATAAATTTCTTGAAGGCAAGCCATATACACAACAACAAATTGAGAACGGCGAACATGTTGCGGTGATTTCGGAAGATACAAAGAACGCGTACTTTGGCGACGCTGCTTCCGTAGTGGGTAAATACATTGAAGCAGACAATGTGCAGTACCGTGTAACCGGCGTTGTGCAAAGTGTGCCGGTAACTATGCCCGTTTCTTATGCTGACTTGTTTGTGCCATACACTGTTTCAAAAGCAGATTGGCGAACAAAAATATACATGGGCAATTATACTGCTGTATTACTTGCCAATTCAAAATCAGATCTTCCTAAAATACAAGATGAGTATGCAAATGTTATTTCCAAATTAAAGCCCGACAACAAAGATTTTGATGTATTAATGAGCTCTGCAGACAGCTATCTAAAAAGTTTTATATCAATAAATGACAGGGACAATGGCGTGTCGATTATTATCACTGTTATTGTTTTGTTTGCTTTGTTTGTTATGCTGTTGCCAACATTGAATCTTGTTAACATCAACATCAGTCGCATCCTGGAGCGATCTTCTGAAATTGGCGTACGCAAAGCGTTTGGCGCTTCTTCAAAAACTTTGGTAGGGCAATTTATTGTTGAGAATATCATACTCACTTTTTTGGGCGCTGCAATTGGTTTGCTGCTTTCATTCATCATTTTACAGGTAATAAACGGCAGTGATCTTATTTCTAATCTTCATCTTACTATCAACTTCACCGTACTGTTTTATAGCCTGGTCGCATGTTTGATTTTCGGATTGCTATCGGGTGTGTATCCCGCATGGCGCATGTCGCGGCTGCATGTGGTTACTGCTTTAAAGGCGCAATAAGTTATTCATTCAATAAACGATATTTATGTTTAAGCATTTATTCAAATTGATCTGGAACAAGAAGAAACAAAATTTTTTGATGATAACAGAAATGTTTGTTTCCTTCCTCGTAATCTTCGCCGTGTTTTCGCTGCTTGTGTTTTACTATAATAATTATAAGCAACCGATGGGTTTTGATTATGATGATGTATGGGTAGTTAATTATTCTATGCCGGAAAATATACAGAGCAATGATTCGGTAATGTTGTTTCATGAAACGCTGCGGCAAATACTGCATTCCATGCCGCAAATAAAAGACATGAGTTTCGCAGGCAACAATGTGCCTTTCGCTATGAGCACTTCAAACTCTACAACGAATTATAATAAAAAAGAAGTGCTGACAAATATTTACGCAGCAGAAGACAGTTATGCAAAAGTGTTGAACATGCATTTGCTCGAAGGAAGATGGTTTGAAAGTGCAGACGCGGTTTCAAAAATCCCTCCGGTAGTCATCAATGAAAAATTGAAAGAAGAATTATTCGGTAATGAAAATGCAACAGGAAAAGTGATAGGGACAGAAAATGATCAGCAAAGAGTGATAGGCGTTATTCAAAACGTAAAAGATAAAGGCGATTATCAGCCCATTGAATATGGCACATACAGAAGAATGGACACAGGCGGCTACAGGTATTCTGCTACAATACTTTTAAAAGTTCAGCCCGGCACAGATGCTGCTTTTGAAAGCAAGTTATTCAAAGCGCTTTCCAACGCAACCGGCACAAGCATAGAAATAGAACATCTCGATAAAAAGCTTGCTTCAAAAAATAAAATATTTGTAGTGCCTGCGATCATCTTTATTGTTGTTGCCGCTTTTCTTATCATCAATGTGTCGCTCGGATTGTTTGGCGTGTTGTGGTACAACATCAACAAACGTAAAGGTGAAATTGGTTTGCGTCGTGCGGTTGGTGCAAGCGGTAATGCTGTTTCAAAACAGCTTGTGGGTGAGGCGTTGGTGCTTTCAACGTTTGCGCTTATCATCGGTTCATTTTTCGCGGTGCAGTTTCCGTTGCTCAATGTGTTCGACTTACCTGCAAGTGTTTACATTGTCGCGCTGCTTTTTGCAATCGCATTCATTTATGTACTGGTAATTATTTGCGCATTGTATCCGGGAAAGCAGGCTGCATCAATATATCCGGCTGTTGCGTTGCATGAAGAATAGCTTGGTGTTTTGAGTTTTGTGTTGTGAATTTTTATGAGCCCAGCTTAATTACATGAATTGAACTTTCGTTGCGTCGCACTCTTGTACTGCAAGATTTTAATTCTGCATTCGGTGTCTCGTAAAGATCGCAAAAGAGCAAAGACGCGAGTACATAGTTCTTTTCATCTTATAATCTTAGCATGCTTTGCGTAAATTTTTTTCATAAAGAATAGAATATACAAGTGTGCAATTCAACGATAGCTCCATAATTGCACAAAAAGCACTGCACATAAAATTCTTAAATAACTCTGCAAAAAATAGCAGGCTTCATTTTTGTGGTTATTTGTTTCTTTGCAGCCAATATTTAAACTATGTGGAACAGCCTCGCTCACTTCATTCTGCGATACAAATTACCTCTGCTTGTTGTGTTACTTGGCTTTACTGTATGGATGGGATTTGAAGCAAGGAAAGTGCAAATGAGTTATGAATTTTCGAAAGCGATTCCCACTGACAACATAAAGTATCAGGATTACCTCGCCTTTAAAGAAAAATTTGGGGATGATGGAAATACAATGGTGCTTGGCTTTTCAACTGACAGTCTTTATTCAATGCGTGTTTTTAACGCAATGGGATTGCTGCATCAGCAATTAAAAAAAGTTGCCGGCGTTGATGAGATATTAAGCGTTCCTGAGGCATCAACACTTGTGAAAGCTGATTCAACAAAACTGAGCTTTGTAAAAATATTTCACTATCCATATACTTCACAGGCATTACTCGACAGCGATAAAAATGTTTTTAAAAATCTTCCTTTTTATCGCAAACTTCTTTACAACGACAGTACACATGCATCATTGATGATGGTGAGAGTGAATAGAGACACTGCCAACAGCAAATCGCGTACGCGATTGATGAATGACATTCTTGATAAAGTAAACATGTTTGAAACTTCAACTTCTGTTCCGGTGCATGTAAGCGGATTACCTTACATAAGAACAAATGTTGCGAACAGAATTCAACAGGAGATGTATTGGTTTTTGATCGGCTCACTTATTTTATCGGCGATAACATTGCTGCTATTCTTCCGCTCATTCAGTGCAATGCTGATGAGCCTGATAGTTGTTTGCATTGGAGTGATCTGGAGTTTGGCAACAATGGTTTTATGTGGTTATAAAATTACTTTGCTCACTGCGTTGATTCCTCCGCTTATCGTTGTGATCGGCATCCCCAATTGTATTTATTTTTTGAACAAGTATCACATGAGTTTTAAAGATGAGCCTGATAAAAATAAAGCGTTGATTTCGATGATCGATCGAATGGGAGTGGTTACATTATTCTGCAATATCTCTGCTGCCATTGGTTTTGCAGTATTTGCTTTTACACAAAGTGCGTTGCTAAAGGAGTTTGGAGTAGTGGCAGGCATCAACATTATGATGCTGTTTGTTATATCTCTGATTTTTATTCCTGCAGTGCTGAGTTATTTACCATCACCAAAACAAAAACATGTGCGCTATCTTGAGAATAAGATCCTGGAGCATATTTTAATTCGCATTGAAAGATGGACATTTCACCACACAAAATGGATATATGGCGTTACTGTCGTTGCATTGATAGCGGCGGTTATCGGCATCACGAGATTGAAGAGCGAAGGTTTTATTGTTGATGATCTTCCAAAGAACGATAAAATATACGCTGATCTTAAATGGTTTGAAAAAAATTTTGATGGTATTATGCCGCTTGAAATAATGATCGATGCAAAAAAGAAAAATGGTTTAGTGCGATCATTAGATCCGATAGAAAAAATTGATCAGTTCTCTCAATATATTCAAAGCCGTCCTGAAACTGCAAAACCTTTGTCATTTGTCGAAGGATTGAAATTTGCGCGACAAGCTTTTTATGAAGACAGTTCTGACTATGCAACACCAACAGAACTGGACATGCCCTTTTTAGCTAAGTATCTTAAGCAAAACAAAAAAGATTCATCTGCATCAACTGGTTTAAATAAAATGCTTTCAAGTTTCATTGACAGCAACAAGCAGGTTGCACGCATCAGTGTGAACATGAAAGATATCGGCAGCGCAAAGCTTCCTTTACTGTTGAAGAATTTTGATTCTGCGGCACACGCATCTTTTGATACCGCTCATTATAAAGTAACGTTTACGGGTGCAAGTGTTACATTTCTTGAAGGCACAAGTTTTATCATCAACGGTTTGCGCGACAGCATTTTCTGGGCATTCATTTTAATTGCTTTGTGCATGTTGTATTTGTTTCGCTCGGCAAGAATTTTATTGTGCTCATTAATTCCGAATCTTGTACCGCTTTTAATCACTGCCGGCGTAATGGGTTGGTCAGGCATAGCGCTGAAACCTTCAACAGTATTGATTTTTAGCGTAGCACTCGGAATTGTAATTGATGTAACGATTCGGTTTCTTGTGAACTACAAACAGGAACTGCCGCTTCATAAATACCGTGTAAAAGAAACATTGATACTTACCATTCGCCATACAGGCATAAGCATCATTTATACATCGCTTGTGTTGATTGCGGGTTTTGTTATTTTTTGTTTCAGTCATTTTGGTGGAACAAAAGCATTGGGTTGGTTAACGTCACTCACATTGCTTACAGGAACACTTACAAATCTTATTTTATTACCGGTACTTATCAATGCTTTGGCGAAAAAGAAAAAAGTGTAGCAGTTTTTTATTAGCTCAACTGTATTGCTTTTATATAACTTGATTTTTTGTTTTGATACCAGCTAATCTTTTCATGGCATCTTCGTTGCGTCGCAATCCTTTCCTCACCTATATTTTTATTGAGCTTAAGCGATCAAGTTATTTAGGCGGTGATATTGGTACACCACTCGAAACTACTATGAAACTTTCGTTGCGTCGCACTCTTGCTCTGAAGGTAATTCTTCTAAACAAAGTTAAACCACATAGAACAGTAGAAAACATAGGTGAACACATAGAAAAACTATGTGATACTTTTATGTCACTATGTTACTATGTGGTTGAAAGAATCACCTTCATCTGGCTGTATTTAAGATTGCAGTGATACGCAATCGCAGTGAAAACCTTTACGCATTCCACGAAGCTTTGTCTACTCTGTTTACTTATAAACTTTTTATACCCTATTTACTTGTATTTATTATTTCAGGCCATACTTCGTCATATACTTTTCATACAACTGTTTTTGTTTATTGTCCAAATTAATTTGACGTCCTTGTATAAATGCGTAGATAACATTGCTTGTTTTCATATCAAGAATATCACCATCGCTTACAACAATATTTGCATCTTTTCCTTTTTCAAGCGTACCTGTTCTATGATCAATGCCGAGAATTTTTGCAGGACTTAAAGTGATTGCTTCCAATGCCTGTTCTTTTGTTAATCCATAAGCAACCGCAACGCCGGCATTGAAAGCAAGATTGCGGTAACGGCTCATTTCATCTGCATCGGAAATGCAATACATTACACCGGCTTGTTGCAAAAGATAAGGCGCTTTGTATGCTTCATCAACATCATCATCCTGCATTACAGGAAGCGTGTGCATTTCATTCAGTATAACTGCAATATTGTTTTGTTTAAGGTAATCAGCAATTTTCCAACTGTCTGTTCCCCCAATGATCACTGTTTTGAAGCCAAACTCTTTTGCAAAGTCAACAGCTATCATCATCTCTTTTACAAGCTCGCAATGCACGAAGAAAGTTTGTGATTTATCAAACAAACCTTTTACTGCTTCAAATTTTAAATTGGTATGTTCATGTTTTGGTTCTTCAAAATATGCTTTTGCTTCGCGGAAAAACGTGCGTACCTCGTCAATATGATCCATCGCACCTTTCAGCGGATCATTGCTTTCTGAAACTCTTGCAAGAGAAGGCATACGAAAATGAATGCCGATATCAGTTTTGTATGCAGCATCTTCCCAGTTCCATGCATCCAACTGCACTACGGAAGAAGATCCACTGATGATGCCACCTTGAGGAATCACATTCGCCAATAAAATTCCGTTGCTGCGAACCGTGTTGATGATCTTTGAATCTGTGTTGTATGCAACCAAAGAACGAATGTCTGTATTGATATCACCCAATTCATATTCATCTCTTGTTGAACGAACGGCGCCCACTTCATTTAATCCAAGATTGGTGTTGGCGGAAATAAGCCCGGGATAAATTTGTTTGCCACTGCAATCAATCACTTTTGCATCAGCAACGTTTGTTGTTGCTCCAACATTAATTATTTTACCGTTTGAGAAAACGATCATTCCATCTTGTATCACGTCCCCGTTTCCCACATGAATTGTTGCATGTGTTAATGCAATCGTTCCCTGTTGCGGAGATGCAGGGGAAATGGTTGGTTGGGAGTTTGCTGTTATGATTATCGTTAGTAACAGTATGCTTAGAAGTATTTTTTTCATAATTTTTTTGTTGTGATCTTTTGAACTTTAATCAACTTTTGTTGTGTCACTCACTTCAACAGTTGAATCATTGTTGAACATTACCGATAACTGTATTCTTAACCTGTCTGTCAACTTCACATTCATTTATCTGGTCAAATGTTGCAATGGCTGGTGTTGTTTTTGCACCACCTTTTTTTGCAGCTATCATCATTTGAATTAAACGATTTCTTTCATCGGCAATTTGTTTACGCATTTGCGCATCTTTATCAATATCGAAATAGACAATTCCATCAACAATTGTTTTTTCTGCCTTTGCATAAATACTCAAAGGATCAGCACTCCATAATACAACATCGGCATCTTTGCCAACTTTTATACTTCCAACTCTGTCTGAAACATGCAACATTCTTGCAGGATTAAGCGTACAAATCTTCCATGCCTCTTCTTCCGAAAGACCTCCGTATTTTATACTCTTTGCCGCTTCCTGGTTTAAGTGGCGTGCCTGTTCAGGATCATCACTGTTCACTGCAACAACCAAACCTTCTTTATCCATGATTGCCATATTGTAAGGAATAGCATCTTCCACTTCACTTTTGTATGCCCACCAATCGCTGAATGTAGAAGCAGCCGCTCCATGTGCTTTCATTTTATCAGCAACTTTATAACCTTCGAGAATGTGCGTGAAAGTATTGATTTTAAAACCGAAAGTGTCCGCGACATGCATCAGCATATTTATTTCGCTTTGCACATAAGAGTGACAAGTGATAAATCGTTTATGATTTAAAATTTCAACAAGCGCATCAAGTTCAAGATCGCGGCGTTTATCTGATCCCAGTTTTTCATAATCTCTTGCTCTTGTAAATGCATCCATTAAAACCTGTTCAACACCCATGCGTGTATCAGGAAAACGATTATTTGAAGGACCATAAGAACGTTTTACATTTTCACCTAAAGCAAACTTTATGAAAGGGTCCCAATTGCTGAATTTCATTTCTTCTGCATTTCTTCCCCAGCGCATTTTTATCAATTGTGTTTGACCGCCTATCGTATTACAACTGCCGTGCAATATGTGTGCACTTGTTACGCCACCCGCAAGCTGCCTGTAAATTTGAATGTCATCGGGATCGAGTACATCTGCAATTCTTACTTCAGATGTTACAGATTGTGAACATTCATTTACGCCACCAAATACTGCAATGTGTGAGTGCTCATCAATCACACCGGTTGTTAAATATTTTCCTGTGCCGTCAATCACTTTCGCATTACCTGCATTTAAATTTTTTCCTATTCCAGATATTTTTCCATTCTTAAGTAATACATCAGTGTTTTGCAACACGCCTTCTTTCTCATTTGTCCAAATAGTTGCATTCTTTATTAACAAGTCTTCCTGCTTCGGAGTAACTGTCCATCCATAGGCATTGAACGGATACATAACCGAATCGTTGATGATATCATTCTTCGGCTTTTTTGTTGTATCAGGTTTTTCAACATAAGGCGAAACAAACTGCATGTTCCATGTTATCAAGTCACCGCTGCTGTTGTAACCATTGCCTACCCACAGTTGATCATTTATTAATCCTGTTAAACTGTTTATCTTGTTGCTGTCTGTTTTGTTGCTCCATGTTAATTTTACGATCTTGCCTGTTACAGAAACATTCACATCATTTTTTGTTGTGTCTCCAACAGCATTTAAACTCGCAGAAAGCTTATCAGGCTTTCCTTTCACTTCAACATTATATTCTTTGCTTTGTGCATTTTGTTTTACTGTGAGTTTGTAGTTACCACGATAATCATTCCATCCGTTTTCATTGATGATATATTTTTTTCCCTGCACCCAGTTTTGAAAGAATATTGTTTTTTCATCAAAGACAGGACCGCTTGCGATAATAAAATTTGCAAGCTTTCCCGCATCAAGACTTCCCACTGTATCATACACACCAATTAATGTTGCAGGAGTTTTGGTCAATGCTTCCAATGCTTTTGTTTCGGTTAAACCATTGTCAATTGCTTTACGAAGATTAGCGAGAAAATCATCTGTATTCTTCAGGTTTGATGTTGTAAGTGCAAAATTGATCCCTGCTTTTTCAAACATGCCCGGTTCAAGCGGCGCCATTTCCCAATGCTTCATTGTTGCAAGTGATACAAGTCTTGCATCATTTGCATCATCTACATCCATGGGAAGCGGAAAATTTATCGGAATAACGAATGAAGCTTTTGTTGCTTTTATCTCATCCATTCTTTGATACTCATTGCCACCACCTTTTATGATATAATGCACATTAAATTCATTTGCGATCTTGACTGCACGCAGATCATTCCATTTATCATCCGCTGCAAAAATTTGCGGCAAACTTTGATTAGCATTCCATGCTTCCAGACTTAAATTCGTTCCTTCTGTTGCAGGACGATTTTTATACCACTGCGCATCCAGATATGTTTGGCGCAACAATGCTATCATACCCATTGCTGAGTTTGGATAATCTTGTGTTGATGTTCCTCTATTGAAAGAATAAAATGCAGCAGCTTTATCTTTTACCATCTCAAAATTTTCTTTTTCTTCACCCAGCGTAACCAATGTTCCTGTGCCTCTTGCAATGCCATCCTGCTGATGCGTAAGAACCGTACCAAAACCAATGCTGCGTAAGCTTTTCGCTTTATCGTTATTTGCAATAAAAAGTTTTGAAGCATCTGTTTCAGGCTTCAATGCCTGGTTCCAACCGTAAGCACCTTTTGTGTTGCTGATGTTTTGATAATTGTAATCATTGCCGCTGCTGCTGCTTTTTGGTACAAGAATTCCATAATCGCTAAACAGATCAATGAAGGAAGGATAAATGTATTTGCCTTTGCAATCCACTACTACCGCATCCTTGGGCGGAGCAATATTTGTTCCGACTGCAACGATTTTTCCTTTCCTGATAACAAGTGTTGCGTTTTGCAAAGTGGTTTGAGGGTCTTTCACGATGGTAGCATTCGTGAACGCGAAACAATCATTTCGAATGTCTGTTACTCCGTTCACGGGAAATGTTTCCTGTGCTGCTGCCACCATACAAACCATGCAGCACAGCAATAACAATTTCAAATGTTTCATAGAAAAATTGATTGGTGAAATGAAAGCGATAAATCTAAAAGAATTTATTTTTCCCGTGAACAAAAATATATCAGTGGTTAAAGAAGAAGAGAAAATATTTTTTATGCTGTGAGTTAAGGTGCTCTGTAATTCAACGGGATTGGGAGTTTGAGGCTATTGAGCATATTCTTAAATCTTACTAAATTTTTGGTTAAATAACCTTTTATGAAGAATAATTAAGTGATTATAAAAATAATTTTATTAAGTAATGTTTCTTCAACCCCTTCCCTTAAAACTTTCTTCTCTTGTAAAACAAAGTTCTCATGTGCGAAGCTTTAACTGTTAAGCACTGCTCAGAACGTACAAGTGAGTGACACAACAGACGATGACAAGCGTTACAACAGCCCGCAAACAAAAAATAAAAATCTCAAGCTTAAGATGTAATAACTTTTACAAGTTGCAGATCATTGTTTAAAACGATCATGTCTGCATTGCAGCCTTGTTGTAATGAGCCAAGTTTATGCGGCATGTTAATGACACGTGCAGGATAAAGGCTGCACATGCGCAAAGCCTCTTCCACACTGATAGTGCAATGACGCACGAAATTCAAAAAGCATTTGTGCATTGTTAGTGCAGAGCCGCTTAAAATTCCGTTGGATGTATATTTATCGCCTTCAAGTGTGTGTTTGTAAAAACCTTCGTGCGTTTCGGTTACCGCATCGGTGATGGCAAATAATCTTTCGCCCATAATTTTTTTTGCAATGCGAATGGCAGCGAAGTCAACATGAAATCCATCAGGCACAATGCTGCTGTGAGCGGAAGGATTATTGAAAATCGCTCCTACCATACCCGGCTCACGATGTTGCAAAGGACTCATTGCATTGAACAAATGTGTTGCAGTATGTATGCCATCGTCAAATCCTTTCATTGCCTGTGAATATGTAGCATTGGTGTGCCCGGCAGAAATAACAACGCCATAACTTTCTATTAGTTCAATTATTTCTCGTGAACAAACTTCCGGTGCAAGCGTGATTATTTTTATTACATCTTTACCATAGTCAAGCAATTCTTTCGCCTGCTCAACGGTGGGAGAGAATATCCATTCTTCATTATGGGCGCCGCGCTTTGCAACGTTAATCCACGGTCCTTCCACATGTAAACCCAGAACACTTTTGCCATTTTGCGACCAATATTTTTTTATCGCATCAACACATTGAAAAATTATTTTGTAAGGATGTGTAGCTACTGTCGGCATGCAATAAGCAGCGCCACCACTCAGACAATAATTATAAATCGCAGCAACAGTTATTTCATCTGGATACACTGCAAGCAAACGTCCCTGAGCACCATACAACTGCAGATCGATAAATGCGGGAGCAAGCAACACATCACCAAGATCAATCACTTCCGCTTCTTCGCGCATTGATGTAAAAGCGCCTACAGTTTCTATTAGACCGTTATTCACAAAAACTGCATAATCAGGCAATATTTCAGTGCCGTTAAAAACTTTACCTGCTTTATAGATTATTCTGTTACTCATTTTGTTGTTCTATGAATTAATTATCGTGAATGCATCTGCACTTTGCCAAAACGGAAATTTATTTCTTATTTCTTCAAGCGAATCTCTTTGCAATGTAATAGTGAAAACATCTTCTTCATGCGCTTTGTGATATAAAATTTCTCCAAGTGCATTTATTACCATGCTTTCCCCGCTGTAATAAATATTCTTCCCGTCATTTCCGGTTCTGTTTACGCCAACAACATAACATTGATTTTCTATTGCTCTTGCCTGCAATAAAGTTTTCCATGCATTGATACGACGCTCGGGCCAGTTTGCAACATAAATTAAAAGATCATACTCCAGTTCTTCCTGAGCTTGTTGCCTTGCCCATACAGGAAAACGAAGATCATAACAAACCAATAAATTTATTTTCCACCCCTTTACTGATGCGATCAATCTTTTGCTGCCGCTTGTATAATGCTGATCTTCGTCTCCATAAGCAAAGAGATGTCTTTTATCATAATAACCATACTCACCATTTGGCAACATCCAAATCAAACGATTGAAAAAATTATCTCCGTCTTTTATTATCACACTTCCTGTAAGAATGATTTTCTTTTGTACCGAAATTTTCTTCATCCACTGAATTGTAGTGCCATCCATTGTTTCGGCGAGCTGTTCAGGATTCATACTAAAACCTGTACTAAACATTTCGGGAAGCACAACAATTTCTGTTTTTTCTTTTATGCTGTTTATTTTTTCTTCAAACATTGCAAGATTCGCTTGCTTGTCTTCCCAATGTAAGTTCGTTTGTATAAGTGTAAGTGTAAGAGATGACATAGTGAATAGTCAATAGTGAATGATGAAGAAACAAGTGATCAAAATTTAATTATGATGAAAGGTAATTCAAATTATTATTTCAAAAACTTTTCCGCTCTTTCCAAATCTTCCGGCGTATCAATTTCAATTCCCATGTAATCAACGATCACCATCTTTAACGGAATGCCGTTTTCAAGATAACGCAGACATTCGATTTTTTCTGCGGCTTCCAAAGGTGTTATCGCCCATTTTGTAAAATTCAATAAAGCTTCTTTACGAAATGCATATACGCCAATATGTTCATAATAAGTGATGGGAATTTCTGCGCTGCGTGGATATGGAATTGCGCTCCGACTAAAAAATAACGAGTTTAAATTTTTATCAACCGTAACTTTTACATAATTAGGATCATCAATAAATTTTTGTTCTTTCAAAACTTGCATCAAGCTTGCCACCTGCACTTTTTCTCCTTCAGCACCTTCAAACACTTCAAGCAATTTACATAATGGTTGTTTTTGAATAAATGGTGTATCGCCCTGAACATTTACCACGATATCTACATCCATATCTTCAACCGCCTCTGCAATTCGATCGCTTCCGCTCTCATGTTCTCTTTTGCTCATTATAACTTTGCCGCCATGTTGTGTGATCTCATTAAAAATTACATCGCTGTCTGTTACTACCACTACATCATTAAATAAATTTGTAGCAACAGTGTTATCATAAGTGTGTCTTATCACAGATTTATTATTCAGCACTTGCATCAGCTTTCCGTGAAAACGCGTAGCTGCATAACGTGCAGGAATAAATGCGGCTTTTCTCATAATAAATTAGTGCGGTAATTATTCAATCGTATAATGCAACCGAATTTAAAAAGTTAATGTGTTTGATAACCGTTTCAATTCTATCTCTGTTGCTTTTGCGGCATAACTTACATTGATGAGCCTGTTCCCCGCATCTTCGAGTGTTTGTTGCGCAACACGCACATCAATGATCGTCGCAACACGTAGCTGAAAACGTTGCAGCACAAGATCGAGCAATTGCTGCGCAAGTTTATAATTTTTTTGTTCTGCTTCAACCTGGTTTAAATTATTTATGTAAGCTTCGTATTGCTTTACAACATTAGCGGAATAATCCCTTATCAAAATATCTCTTTGCAGTTCCGCATTTTTTGTGTTAATGTCTGCAACTTGTTGTTGTCGCTTATAAGCAGAGCCATTATAAATAGGAATCGAAAGACTTAATCCGGCAAACGGTCCATAGCTTTCATTCAATAATGTAAAACCGGCGGCATTTTTATTCCGGTTGTAATTATAACCAAGGCTTGCATGAACGGAAGGATAACGCTGTGCTGCTGTTTCTTTGGAGATAAGTTCATTTATTTTTATTTGCTGATTCGCATAAATAATATCAGCATTTGTGCTCAATCGATTTAAAACGGAATCGAGCAGAAGACCTTTATCGATGGTGAAAGTATCTAAGACTGTAATCGAATCTTTCGGATTCAGTGTAAGCAATGTCAACAGATCTGTTTTTGCTTGCTGAACTATCAGCAATTGCGACTGTAAAGTCTGTGTTGCTGCATTTAAATCAAGCTGTGCCTGGAAAATATCTGCATTGTTTGCAAGACCAACATTTTGCTGTGCCTTTATTATATCAAGCCTCTTTTTCGATACTTCAATCGTTTCTCCAAGCAATCTTGCATAGCTCTGTTGCCGTACAATGTCATAATAATTCGTCATCACAGATGCAATAATATTTTGCACCTGCGAGTTTAGGTATTCACGGCTCTGTTGCTCCAATTCCTCCAATCGCTTTTTTGTAGAGGTAACACGCATGCCGTTATACAACAAAATACTTCCTGTAACATTTGCACTAAAACTATTTGATGCCGCATTATTTCTTTTGGTGTTTCGGGATGGGTCAGAATATTTTTGATTAATGCTTGTAATCGTTTCAGTATTCGTTCCGGATGAGGTTACAAGCGGCAGCCCGCCTGCAACTCCGTAATTATTCAAAATAGAATTTGCCTCAATATTGTTCTTCGAAACCTGTATGTCCAAACTATTCTTCAGCGCAGTATTGATCGCATCGGGCAACGAAATAGCTTGTTGCGCAATTGCGTTGATGCTGCTTAAAAAAAATATCACAATTAATTTTTTCATCCGCTGTTTATTCAAAATATTTTTTGTTTACCGACTGCATTGCTACTATCGGCGCCAGTTGTGTCACTCACTTCAGCGTTCTGAATTTTACTTAGCAACACAAGCCAAGTGCTCAACAGCTCCATAGGAGCGGAAATGTTAGTAGCAATAACATTAATTATCTTTAAAAGCTCCGTAGGAGCGATATATTTTCCTAATCATAAAATTCAAACAAATATTTGTCGTCAAATGCAATTTTATAAGCGTTCAAAAATTCGATATACTCATGCTTAAATGTTCTCTTCTTATGATGTAACGGTTGATTTAAAATATAATTTACAACTTGTAATGATCGCGATTTTGAATAAGAGAAAGCGCCAAAACCATGTTGCCATGCAAAAGTTTGTAAAGAAGGGAATTTCTTTTTTATCCAGGATGATGAATTGGCTTTTATATCTCTTACCAAATCTGAAATTGATAAATCAGGTTGTATGCTTATTAAAAGATGAGTGTGATCAGCCATGCAATAAATTGCATAAAGTTTTTGCTTGTTTTCAGATACAATTCCGGAAATATATTTTTGTGTTTCTTCTCTTATGGTTTCAGTAATAAAATTTTGTCTGCCTTTAACGGCAAAAACAATTTGAATAAATATTTGCGAATACGTATTTGGCATTGGAATTAATAATATATCGCTCCTACGGAGCTCTTAAATCGCCGTGATTCTTTTCTACTAACATTTCCGCTCCTACGGAGCTTTATAATTTAAGCTTATTGCTGAATAAAGAACTAAACGTACAAGTGACACAACCAAAGCTTTATATATATTCTATCACTTGCTCAACCAAACTTCAAATCACAAACTATAAACTACAAACCCTCTTTATTCCGACAATTCTGTTTTATGCACTTTATGCTTGCTTGACAAAAATGTGTACACCGCAGGTATCACTATCAATGTCAGGATCAATGAAAATATTATTCCGCCTACGATCACGATACCTAAAGGCATACGACTCGTTGATGCTGCACCTAAGCTTAACGCAATGGGCAGTGCACCGAACGATGTTGCGAGGCTTGTCATCAAGATCGGTCGCAAACGTTGCGTTGCTGCTTCAATAACAGCTTGCATCTTCGGCATGCCGTGATCTCTTTTTTGATTCGCGAATTCAACGATCAAAATTCCATTCTTTGTTACCAACCCGATAAGCATGATCATTCCTATCTCCGAAAAAATATTCAACGTTTGACCGAATATCCACAAGCTCAGCAATGCACCTGCCAATGCAAGCGGCACCGTAAGCATGATAGCAAATGGATCGATAAAGCTTTCAAACTGTGCAGCAAGCACCAAATAAATTAAAATGAGTGCAAGACCAAACGCAAATAAAATGTTTGATGAACTTTCTACATAGTCTCTCGAAGGTCCGCTTAATGAAGTTTGAAATGATTCATCAAGCAGCCTGTTTGCAATTCCCTCCATTACTTTGATACCATCGCCGATAGTTTGACCTTCTGCAAGCGACGCGGAAATGGTTGCTGCTTTATATCTGTTGAAGTGATACAACGTAGCAGGATTACTGCTAATTTCCATGTGGACAACCGCATCCAAAGGAATATTTTCTCCTTTGTCATTTCGCACATATAATTTTTCTATGTCGATCGGTTTGCTCCTGTCCGTTCGTTCTACCTGTGCGATCACCTGGTATTGATAACCACTCATAATAAAATATGCAAGCCGTCCGCCGCTGAATGCAGCCTGCATCGTTGCAATCACATCTTCGGTTGATAAACCAAGGTCTTTTACTTTCATCCTGTCAACAGTAACAAGCAATTCGGGACGATTAAATTTCAAATTCACATCAACATTCGAAAACGTTTTATCTTTTCTTGCTTCTTCAAGAAATTTTGGAATTACATCACGCAACTTATTTAAGTCCTGGTTTTGCAAAATAAATTGAACAGGCAACCCGCTTCTCGACCCTGAACCAACTGCGATTGTTTGCTCCTGCACGGCAAAAATTCTTGCATCGTTATAACGATTTAATTTTTTTTGAAGATCATTTGCAATTTGATCCTGAGACCGTGTTCGTTCTGATGCAGGCACCAAACCGATTCGCGGCATTGCAGTGTTTGGTCCTCCCGCAGGTGTTCTCGCAAAGACAAAATCTCTTTCAGGAACTGAATCGTAGAGATAATTTGTTACATCATCTGCAACTTTTTGTGTGTATGCATAACTCGCTCCTTCAGGTGTTGTAACCGTAAAGCGAACGCTGTTGCGGTCTTCAAGCGGAGCAATTTCACTTTGCAGATTGTTGAGCGTAAACCATATACTTACGACACAAAAAACAATGATCAGCCATGCAAACCATCGAATGCGCATAAAACCTTCAAGAAAACGCTTGTAACCATTTTCCATTCCTGTAAAAAATGGTTCGGTTTTCCTGTAGAACCAACCTTCGTGCATATTCTTTCTCGTGAGGTAAACGTTCAGCACAGGTGTAATTGTTAATGAAACGAATGCAGAAATCAAAACTGCACTTGCTAATACAACACCAAACTCTCTGAACAATCTTCCAACAAAACCCTCTAAAAAAATCACAGGCAGGAATACAATTGCAAGTGTCATCGAAGTGGATATCACTGCAAAGAAAATTTCTTTACTTCCTTCCACCGCTGCCTTGCGAATGGGAAATCCATGTTCAAGTTTTCTAAAAATATTTTCTGTGACGACAATGCCATCATCCACCACCAAACCCGTTCCCAGCACGATGGCCAGCAGGGTAAGAATATTTATCGAGAACCCTGCGAGGTACATGATAAAGAATGTGGCGATGAGAGAAATAGGAATATCGATCAAAGGTCTTAATGCAATAAGCCAATTACGAAAGAAGAGGAATATTACCAACACAACTAATCCAACTGCAATACCTAAAGTTTCTTCTACTTCAGCAATTGACTGACGAATAATTCTTGTGTTATCAATCAACACATTTAATTCAATATCACTTTTGTTTGCTTTTTCAATTTCCGCGAGACGTTTATAAAACTCATTTGCAATTTGAATGTTGTTGGCACCTGGTTGCGGTATCACTGCAAGACCAACTGCGTTCACACCATTGTACTTCCAGCTTTGGTTCAATTCTTCAGGACCTAATTCAACCTTTGCAACATCGCCTAATCTTACAATGCCTGCACTATCTTCATGAATGATGAGATTGCGAAAATCATTTTCAGATGTAAGTCGCCCTAAAGCTCTTATTGTAAGATCAGTATTCACACCGGAAATTGTTCCCGGAGGCAATTCGATATTTTCGCTGTTCAACGCATTGCGAATGTCAGTGAAATCAATGCCGTAAGTGTTCAGTTTATCCGGATTGATCCAAAGGCGCATTGCATACCGCTTCTGCCCGAAAATATTTACGGCACTTACCTGGTTGATCGTTTGAACCTGTTGCTGCAATACGTTTTCCGCGTAGTCGCTCAGTTCAAGTAAACTCTTTGTACGGCTTTGCACAGCGAGTATCAAAATAAAATCGCTGTTCACATCGCTCTTTGTAACAACAGGAGCAGCATCTATATCCTGTGGTAAACTTCGCGCAGCCTGGCTCACTTTATCACGCACATCGCTTGCTGCAGCTTCAAGGTCAACACCCAAATTAAATTCAACAACTATCTGGCTTCTGCCAAGAGAACTCGATGAAGTAATGGTTCTTATTCCCGGTATCCCGTTAATTTGTTTTTCAAGAGGCTCTGTTATCTGGCTTTCAATAATGTCAGCATTGGCGCCCGTGTAAGAAGTGCTCACAGTAATTATAGGTGTGTCAATCGCAGGATAATCTCTTACGGCGAGAAAAGTGTAACCAACAACACCAAATAAAATAAGCATCAGGTTCATCACCGTTGCCAACACAGGTCGCTTCAATGATAGCTCAGATATATTCATTCTCTTACAGGTTCTTAATTGCTATTTTATTTTTTGTACTTAGCTGCGGTGCATGTGGCATCGCCTGTTGTGTCACCCCCTTGTACTGTTTGAAAGCGATGAGCCGTGAGCTACGACGAATTATTGCTCGCAGCTTTGTCATCCGGATCATTCTGCAACCGCTACCTGGTTAAGCTGCTTTACACTCCTAACCTTTACAGGATTTTTATCACGCGCAAACAATACACCTGTTACAACAACTGTATCACCGGGATTCACACCACTTGTTATTTCAACGTTTGCAGAATCGCGAACGCCTGTTTGAACATCCACAAAGTTTGCTTTACCATTCTTCACTAAAATCAATTGATTATTGATGTCACTTTGAATAATGCAATTGGTAGGCACCATTATGGCATTGTTGTTATTGCCTGCATCAACGAACACTTTTACAAATGCGCCGGGATTCCCGTTACCTGGCGGCAGAATAGCGCGTACAATAATGTTTCGCGTGTTTTGATTCACTTGCGGCTCTTTTGCAATGATCGTTGCCTGCCTGTGCACCTGCTTTGCAGCATCTACTTCCACATCAACAGTGTTGCCTATTTTAATAATGTTGCTATATTCTTCGGGAAGTGTAAAATCAATTTTCAATTCATTTGTTTGCTGAAGTGTTGCGATTGCGTTCGTTGGTGAAACGTAAGCTCCCAAACTCACTTGCCTCAAACCAACCACACCATCAAAGGGCGCACGAACAATTGTCTTTTCTATCAATGCTTCCGTGTAAGCAATATCGGCTTTCGTGCTGTTTACAAGATTCAGGGCTGCATCATAATCTGCCTGGTTCACTCCATTTATTTCAAGAAGCTTTCTTAAGCGTTCTTCATTCTGTTGGTAAAGTTGCAACTGTACCTTTGATTTATTCAATTGTGCTCGTAAATCCGCATCGTTTACCTGGGCGAGAACAGTTCCTTTTGTTACATGCCTGCCTTCAGGAATATTTAAATAAATTAATTTTCCCGTTGATTCAGGATGCAATTCCACAGATTCATTGGCAAGCACTGTTCCATTGGCTTCCACAATATTTGAAACACGGGTGGGTTTTGCAATAATAACATCAACAACAGGTGCAGGGGCCGGTTTAGCTTTGGCAGGCGGGTCTTTCTTCTTATCGCTGCAACCGGCAAGAAAAATAACGATCATAAGAAAGAATGCTGACAAGCTACGTTGTTCAATAAACATCTTATATTTTGATTTCAGGTGTTTCAAAGCGCAAAAATAGAACTCCTTTTACACTGAATGATTAGTGACAAGATTGTTTATACAAATTTGATAAGTGATTAACAAGTCATTCAATTTTACAGCCACTGGCTGTTTACGAAATGTGATTTGCGACAAAATGAAAACAAACTGCGACGTAAGCGGCAAACACGTTTTGCTTCTACATATTTTCATTCGTAAATATTACACAAAAAAGTTCGTCGTGTAACAAAACAGAAAAACAATTTTCGGAATAACTAAATAAAAAACTGATCTCTCATTTTTGACGCTATAAAAACAGAAGGTACAAGGGAGTGATCTCCGCCTAATGACTTGAGTCGGACAGGCTTCGACAAGCTCGGGATAAACTGCTACGCTAAGTTCCT
>Ga0157373_10001201_pt1 | contig 19803 bp, 19 predicted proteins | sample C65metaG_FD_113460 | JGI IMG/M metagenome (GOLD analysis project Ga0157373, IMG submission 113460) | Corn rhizosphere microbial communities from Kellogg Biological Station, Michigan, USA - C6-5 metaG | ecosystem: Host-associated > Plants > Roots > Rhizosphere > Soil | place: USA: Michigan... | reverse complement strand
GCAGGGCATCGTGTGCGTAAGGCAGCGGCGGCAATTCGAAAGCATGATGATTCTCCTAATCAGGTCTGTTGCGGTGAGCGCAAGGCCGATCACGGGCGGCCAGAAATGCACCGGCGAGTTTTTACTCTTTGCGGCGCAGGGTTTCGATCATAGCACCGGGGTTGCGGCATAACCACGCAACAACTGTGTGGGATAGAGGTTCCAGAGCGGTTTGGAATAAATCAGCTCGCCAATATCAACTGCCCGGCGACCGTGAACATCATCAACGCCACCACCAGATCAAGAATCCGCCAGGTACTCGGCCGGGCCAGATATGGCGCCAACCACGCAGCACCCAGTGCCAACGTGGAAAACCACAGCAACGAAGCACTCGCCGCGCCCACTACATAAGCGCCCGGCACCGATTGCTGCGCGCCGAGCGAGCCGATCAGCAACACCGTATCCAGGTAAACGTGCGGGTTGAGCAGCGTCACCGCCAAAGCGCTGAGCATTACCGCACGCAGCGAACGCACGGTCTGATTCTCGCCTTGCCCCATGCTCTGTTTCGAACACGCCCTGCGCAGCGCCTGGCTGCCGTACCAGATCAGAAACGTCGCGCCGCCCCAACGGGCAATCGCCAGCAGCATCGGGTTCTGCGCCAGAATCGTCGCCAGCCCGAATACTCCGGCCGCCACCAGCAGCGCATCGCAAACCACGCACAACGCCGCCACGGGCAGGTGATGTTCACGACGCAGGCTCTGCGCCAATACAAAAGCGTTCTGCGTGCCGATCGCCATGATCAGCCCGAACGCCACCAGCAGGCCGTTCACATAGCTTTGCCACATAACAATTACTCCGCGTTGGCTGCGAGATCGCGCAGCACTTGCATGGCGCGTTCGGCGTCGGCCTGGCCGACGAACAAATGGTCGTGGTAATAGCCGGCAATCACGTTGCAACTGATCCCGGCCTTGCCCAGTGCCGTGGCGAATGCGGCGGTGAGGCCCACGGCTTCCAGGGCCGAGTGCACGTTGAGGGTGATCCACGCGGCGACGTAGTCGAAACTGAAACCGGCCTGTTCAGCTTGGGAGCGTTCGAGAATCACGGTCAGGCCTTCCTGTTCGCGGAAGCTGCCGACGATCTCCAGATCCCTCGGTAACACGCCGTCGGGCAGGGTGCAGAATACGTATTCGCCGGCGTTCAGTTGCGGGCTCATGCTGCGCAACAAGGTTGTGAGTGAGGTTTCGCCAGCCATTGCAGTGATCCTTGATAAAGAGTGCTTGCTGGCTATTCTCCGGGCGAAACCTGTATAAGAAAAACCAATAGTGCTGATCGCTCATTAGGAAAACTGATGTTCGACTACAAATTGCTTTCTGCTCTGGCCGCCGTGGTCGAGCAGGCCGGCTTCGAACGGGCCGCGCAGGTGCTGGGTTTGTCGCAATCGGCGATTTCGCAGCGGATCAAACTGCTCGAAGCGCGGGTCGGCCAGCCGGTGTTGATTCGCGGCACGCCGCCGTCGCCGACCGAGATAGGCCGGCGTCTGCTCAACCATGTGCAGCAGGTGCGTCTGCTTGAGCGTGACCTGCAAACCCTTGTGCCCGCGCTGGACGAGGAGGGGTTGCCGGAACGTTTGCGCATCGCACTTAATGCCGACAGCCTCGCCACGTGGTGGGCCGAAGCGGTGGGAGATTTTTGCGCCGAACAACATTTGCTGCTCGATCTGATTGTCGAAGACCAGACCGTCGGCCTCAAACGCATGCGTGCCGGTGAAGTGGCCGCGTGCCTCTGCGCCAGTGAACGGCCGGTGGCCGGCGCACGCAGTGTGTTGCTCGGGGCGATGCGTTATCGCGCGCTGGCCAGCCCGGCGTTCATCGCACGGCATTTCCCCGACGGCGTGCGCGCCGAGCAACTGCCACGCACCCCGGCGCTGGTGTTCGGCCCGGACGACTTCCTCCAGCATCGTTACCTCGCCTCGTTGGGCGTCGATGGCGGATTCGAACACCATTTATGTCCTTCCTCGGAAGGTTTTATCCGCCTGATCGAAGCCGGACTGGGCTGGGGCCTGGTGCCGGAACTGCAAGTGCGCGATCAATTGCAACGCGGGTTATTGCGTGAACTGCTGCCAGATAAACCGATCGACGTGCCGTTGTACTGGCATCATTGGCGTAATGGCGGTCAGCTGCTGGGCTTGCTGACCGAGCAATTGCTGCGTTCTTCGGCGCAATGGCTAGTGCCGTTGGACTGAGGGTCAGCGTCAAGACACTCGAATCAGGCAAAACGAAAGACATTGGAGCTTTACATGAAAATTCTGGTCACCGGCGCAAGCGGCTTCATTGGCGGACGCTTTGCGCGTTTCGCCCTGGAGCAGGGCCTGGACGTGCGGGTCAACGGTCGCCGGGCCGAGAGCGTCGAACATCTGGTGCGCCGTGGCGCCGAGTTTGTCCCCGGCGACCTGACCGATCCCGATCTGGTCCGCGAGCTGTGTTCCGATGTTGAAGCCGTGGTGCATTGCGCGGGCGCCGTCGGGCTGTGGGGCCGCTATCAGGACTTTCATCAAGGCAACGTGCAGGTCACCGAAAACGTTGTCGAAGCCTGTCTGAAACAGCGCGTCCGCCGTTTGGTGCATCTGTCGTCGCCATCGATCTATTTCGATGGCCGCGATCATTTCAACCTGACGGAAGAGCAAGTACCCAAGCGCTTCAAGCATCACTACGCCGCGACCAAATATCTGGCTGAGCAAAAGGTTTTCGGTGCGCAGGAGTTCGGCCTGGAAACCATTGCCCTGCGCCCGCGTTTCGTCACCGGCGCCGGTGATATGAGTATCTTCCCGCGCCTGCTTAATATGCAGCGCAAGGGCCGCCTGGCGATCATCGGCAATGGCCTGAACAAAGTCGATTTCACCAGCGTGCAGAACCTCAACGAAGCGATGCTCAGCAGTTTGCTGGCCGCCGGTTCCGCGCTGGGCAAGGCCTACAACATCAGCAACGGTGCGCCGGTACCGTTGTGGGATGTGGTCAATTACGTGATGCGCAAGATGGAAGTGCCACAGGTCACCAAGTACCGATCGTATGGTCTGGCCTACAGCGTCGCGGCGCTCAACGAAGGTGCATGCAAGCTCTGGCCCGGGCGTCCGGAGCCAACCCTGTCGCGGCTCGGCATGCAGGTAATGAAAAAAAATTTCACCCTCGACATCAGCCGCGCCCGACATTATCTGGACTACGATCCGAAAGTCAGCCTGTGGTCGGCGCTGGATGAGTTCTGCGGCTGGTGGAAAGCTCAGGACATCCGTTGAAACGATTCGGCCGGGCGGCAATGAACCGTGTAGCCGCTTGGGGGTCAATCCCTGCGGCTGCGGCGGTTATACTTCGCAGCATTTAGCCATCACCGCGTTTCACAAAGGTTGCCTCAATGTCCATGCGTAATGATGCCCACGACGATTTCGATGATGTCCCGAGCCTGCGTGCCGACACCTTCGACGACGATGACATTCCGACCACCGCTCGCACCTCCGTGCATTCGCGCACGCCGCCCGTGGTCAAGGTCAAGGCGGCCAGCACCGGCCCGTTGTGGGCGTTGGTCGGCGCACTGTTTTTCGCCTTCGTCGGTCTGGCCTGGTGGAGTTTCCAGCAAATCTCGTTGATGGAGCAGCAACTGGTCGCCACCCAGGAAAGCTTCGCGCGCATCAGTGAAGAAGCGGCGGGGCGCTTGCAGGACATTTCCGGCAAGGTCGTGGCCAGCCAGTCCAACGTCACCAGCGACAGCGAAGCCCTCAAGCTGCAGATCAAACAGCTCGAAGGCAAGCTGCTCGATCAGAGCAAACAGCAGCAAGGCGTCGCGGGGCAGGCCAGTGATCTGGACAAACGACTGGCACAGATGACCGCGCAGACCACTGAACAGCAGAACGCCAATACCCAGTTGCAGGCGCAGGTCAAAGCCTTGACTGCGGAACTGGCGACGGTGAAAAGCACGCCGGCCGACACCAGCAAGGTCGACGCTCAGTTGAAGGCCTTTGACGCGCAGTTCAAAAGCCTCGGTGCCGATATCGCGGCGTTGAAGAAGCAGGGCAACCCGAGTGCGGCGATTGATCGCCTCGAACAGGAAATCGTCGTCCTCAAAAGCGAGCAGGACAACCGCCCGGCAGCCCCGCAAGGCGGCGGCAATACCGCCGAGTTCGACGCTTTCCGCGGGCAGATGACCCGCAACATCAATACCCTTCAGGCGCAGATTCAGAACCTGCAGCAGCAGATCAATTCCCGCCCGTAAGACTTGCTCAACAGTGGTGAGGCTTGCCTCACCACTTAAGCCGCGAAACGTTCAGAAACCCTCTGAATATCCATACATCAGCCCAAGCCGTCTACGCTCTTGAAACACCAACAAGAACGAGGGATGCGCTATGGGGTTTTTGCATAAAGTGGCCTGGCTCAGCGTGATGTTACTGGCCGGTTTCGGCCAGGCCAGCGCCGCCACGACCGCCAAGGATGACAGTCAGGCCGCCATCGCCTTGCTGGAAAAAGCCCTGGCCTATTACCACGACAATGGCGACAAGGCGTTCGCCGCGTTCAGCCGGCAGGGCGAGTTCGTCGACAAGGATCGCTACGTGTTCGTGGTCGACACCAAAGGCGTGATGCTCGCCAGCGGCGGGCCTTCATCAGCGTTGATCGGTCGTGACGTCAGTGAAGTGCTCGGCCCGGATTTGCAGAAAACCTTCAAGGACGCGTTGAAAGTGCCGGAAGGCAACGGCATCCAGCAGGCCGAATACCGTTGGCAGAACTGGTCGGACGGCAAGGTCGAGCGCAAGCATGTGTATTACCAGCGCATCGGTCAGCGGATTCTGGCGGTGGGTTACTACTTGCCGCGAGCCTCGGCCGAGCAGGCCAAGGCGTTGCTCGATAAAGCGGCGACTGATTTGGGCAAAGACGAGAAGGCCACGCTGACGGCGATCAACTCACTCAAGGGTGGCTACTTGCAGGACGACTTGTATGTGTTTGTGGTTGATCTGAACACCCAGCGCTACGTTGCCCACGGCACCAACCTGCGCTTGATCAACACCGACTTCGGCAAGATCAAGGATCCGGATGGCAAACCGGTGGGCGAGCCGATTCTGGCGCTGATCGGCAAGCAGGATGACGGTGAGTATGAATACCGCTGGAAGAACCCGGTGACCGGCAAGGTTGAGGACAAACATGCCTACCTGAAGAAGGCCGGGCATTTCCTTGTAGCCGTCGGTTACTACAGCCCCTGAACGAAATGCCGCTCTTGTACTGATCGTTCCCACGCTCCGCGTGGGAATGCAGCCCGGGACGCTCTGCGTCCCATCCAAAGCCGAACGCAGAGCGTCCGTTGAGGCATTCCCACGCAGAGCGTGGGAACGATCAACGGGAGAAAGTTATTTGGCGCCGTGCTCGCGTCCGCGCAGCAGGTTGTTCGGCATCGCAATCGCTGCCGCCAATCCCAGCAACGACACCGCCGCACTTACCCACAGCAAATGCCGGAACGTGACCAGCAATTCCGCACGCAAGGCGTTCTGCGCATCCCCCGGCGCGGCGTTCAGACCATCGAGCAGGACGTTGCCCGAATGCCCTTCGCTCATCAGTGAACTGCTTGCCAGATGGGCGAAGCTGGAGTCCTGTAACAACGCCAGCAACAGCGCCGACATCAACGCCACGCCCACTGCGCCGCCGAGGGAGCGAAACAGGTTGGTGGTGCTGGTCGCTACGCCGATGTCGCGTTGCTCTACCGAGTTTTGCGTGCCGACCAGCGAAGTCGGGAATTGCATGCCGCTGGAGATACCGCAGAGCAACATGAACAGACCACTGACCAGCGTCGCCTCGGGTGGGCTGAACGCCATACCGAAGATCGCAACCGGCATCAGCATCGCACCGGTCAGAATCTGCGGTTTGTAGCGTCCGGTAATCGACGTGCGACGCCCGGCGAAAAACGCACCAATCGGCAGCCCCATCGCCAGCGGCAGCAAGTGCAACGCGGCACTGTCGGCCCCTGCCCCAGTGACACTCTGAAAGCGCAGCGGCATCAGCACGATCAACGAAATCGCCTGGAAACTGGTGAAGAAAATCGTGCACCAGCACAGCAGCGCGTTGCGATTGGCGAACAGGTGCATCGGCAGCAACGGCTCCCGCGCCCGGCGTTCGTGCCAGACAAACAGCGCCAACACCACCACCGCACATGCAAACAGCCCGAGCACTTCACTGCTGCGCCACGAATGACCCTGGCCAACCTGAGTGATGCCCAGCAGCAGGGCAGTGAGGCCGATGATCATCAGCAGCGTGCCGAGGTAATCGATGACCGGTTTGCGCTGGGGAATCGGCAGGCCACGCAGATTGCGCCGCGCCACCCACCAGGCACCGAGGCCCAGCGGCAGGTTGATCAGAAATACCCAGCGCCACGACAGGTACTCGGTCATGTAACCACCGAGTACCGGGCCGGCGACACTGGCCACCGCGTACATGCTGCTGAAGTAACCCTGATAACGCCCGCGTTCACGCGGCGGCACGATGTCACCGATGATTGCCTGACTTACCGAGATCATCCCGCCGGCGCCGATGCCCTGAAGGATCCGCGCCAGCACCAGTTGCTCCATGCTCTGCGCCATGCCGCAAAAGAGTGAGGCGAGGGTGAACAGGCCCATGCCGAACAGCATCAATTTGCGCCGCCCGTACAAGTCGCCGAGCTTGCCGTAGATCGGCACGGCCACCGTCATCGCGACCATGTACCCGGAAATCACCCAGGCCAGCAGGCTGACGTCCTTGAACTGCGCAGAAATGGCCGGCATCGACACGGCGACAATGGTTTGGTCCAGCGCGCCGAGAAAGATCGCCATCATCAGCGCGACCAGCACGCTGCGAATGGCCGGTTTGGGCGTTTCGGGGTGATTGAGATTGGTCACGGGCAAAACCTGCGGGCAGTGAGAGTCCCGCAGATCATCAGGCGAGCGGGGATGCTCGCCAGTGTAAGTCGGTAGCAGGCTATTCGATAGCCTCATAAGGAAGTCCGACGTAATTTTCTGCAATGGTTTTTCGCCCTGCTTCTGAACTGACAAAGTAGTCCAGTTCCGAGGCGCTGATGCGCTGGCTGAACGCATCGTGGTCATCGAAGCGATGCAGCATCGAGGTCATCCACCAGGAAAAGCGCTCGGCTTTCCACACGCGGCGCAGGCAGATTTCCGAGTATTTCTCCAGCAGATCGGTGCGCTCGTCGCGATAAACCTTCAACAGAATATTGAACAGCGTACTGACGTCGCTGGCGGCCAGATTCAAACCCTTGGCGCCAGTGGGCGGGACGATATGCGCCGCGTCGCCGACGAGAAACATCCGTCCGTACTGCATCGGCTCGACGACAAAACTGCGCAGCGGCGCGATGCTCTTTTCAATCGATGGGCCAGTGACCAGCTTCTCGGCAAGCTCCACCGGCAGACGATTTTTCAATTCATCCCAAAAGCGCTGATCGCTCCAGTCATCGACATTTTCATCCGCCGGCACTTGCAGGTAATAGCGGGTGCGGGTGGCCGAACGCATGCTGCACAGAGCGAAGCCACGTTCATGGCGGGCGTAGACCAACTCCTCATGCACCGGCGGCGTGTCGGCCAGAATCCCCAGCCAGCCAAACGGATAAACCCGCTCGAAGACCTTCAGGCTATCGGCCGGAATCGACTGCCGCGCGACCCCGTGGAAACCATCGCAACCGGCGATGTAATCGCAATCGACGCGAAAGGTTTCGCCGTCCTTTTCGAAGGTGACAAATGCCTCGTCGCTTTTCATGCCGTGAGGAACGACATCCCTCGCCTGGTAAATGGTCGGCGCACCAGCCTCCCGACGAGCGGCCATCAGGTCGCGGGTGACTTCGGTCTGGCCGTAGATCATCACGCTCTTGCCACCGGTCAGCGCGTGCAGATCGATGTGCACCTGACGTCCGTCCAGGGCCAGATCGAAACCGCCATGCACCAGACCTTCGGCGTCCATGCGCTGACTCACGCCAGCCTGACGCAACAGCTCTACCATGCCCTGTTCAAGTACCCCGGCGCGAATGCGTCCGAGCACGTAATCAGGTGTCTGGCGTTCAAGGATGAGGGTGTCGATACCAGCGTTGTGCAGCAACTGGCCGAGGAGCAATCCGGACGGACCGGCGCCGATAATGGCGACTTGGGTTTTCAGCGTTTTCATTGTTTTTATGGCTCGCAAGCTTCACGCGACAAGCGCCGGTGAATATTTTTTATGGATCGAGTGCTTGCATTTTTCCCTTGCGGGTCTGTCAATTGAAGGTGAAAACTGAGCTGATACCTGTACATTCTGCCAATCGGTGCGATTATCGCCCACAACCCCGAGGCCTGGATTGAAGTGATGAACAAGCCTGAGCTGCCTTCGATTCCAGTGTTCAAGCTCTACGGTGAAAGCCTGGACTGGCCGACCCCTGACTTGCTGCACTGTGAAACCATTTCCTCCCGTAGTCGCGAACATGAGTGGGAAATCAAACCCCACCGCCATGCTGATTTGTGCCAGTTGCTCTTCGTCTTCAAAGGTCAGGCAGAGCTTGAGATCGAAGGGCAGCGCACGCAACTCCAAACCCCGGCGATTCAAGTGCTGCCACCGTTATCGGTGCACGGCTTTCGCTTTTCCGAAGACGTCGAAGGGTTCATCGTTACCCTCGCCACACCGCTGATCAATCACTTGCAGGCGCAACTGGGCGATTCGGTGCACGCACTGGCCAGTGCAGAAAACTACCCGGCAGGCACCGACGGTGATTACCTCAACAGCCTGTTCTCGGCATTGCAGGCCGAATACAACGGTCATCAACCGGCGCGGGAAATGCTCATGCATTCGCTGGTCAGCGTGATCATGGTCTGGGTCAGCCGGCAGGCGATCGTGCGGCACAAAGCCAGTCAGCGGCCGCAACGTCAGCGCGAATACCTCAATGGCTTTATTCAATTGGTCGAGGAAACTTATCGCCAGCATGTGAAGGTTGAAGACCTGGCGCATCGGCTGGGGATTTCGGTATCGCACCTTAACGGCACTTGCCGTGAACTGGCGGGGCAACCGGCGTTGCAGATCATGCACGAGCGTCAGTTGCTGGAAGCCAAGCGCTTGCTGACCTACACCAGCATGACGATTTACGAGATGTCGGAGTTGTTGGGGTTTTCCGATCCGACCAACTTCACGCGCCTGTTTCGGCGCCGGGTGGGGATATCGCCAAAAGCCTTCCGCGACCGATTGAAAGCCGAACAATAATTTCATAACCACACTAAACACTGTGGGAGCGAGCTTGCTCGCGAAGCGGTGTATCAGCCGCCAGTAATGGTGATTGACACACTGCATTCGCGAGCAAGCTCGCTCCCACAGGGGCGCATTCCAGCTCAATTACCTCAGCGCAATGCGTTCAGAGTGGCATTGTGCGGAATGCAGCGCTCGAAGTTGCAGCTCGCATACTCGCGCGGCAGTTGTCGCAGCTGTTCGACCCGCCAGGCAGCGGTGCCGTACAGTGCCAGGGTGGCGGCGCAGGTGATGAAAATCGCGATGTACCTTCTTGTTTTGATGTTCATGGCGTAGACCTCTGAACGACATACCCTGCGGTATTACCTTCAGCATAGGTCAGCGATGGGGAGTTGCCAGCGAGTGTGCTCGAGGATTTAACCGACCATTCAGCACGCTGATGGACGCTTTGTGGGAGCGAGCTTGCTCGCGAAGAGGGCGTGTCAGCCAATGCAGATTTCGAATGAAATTCCCTCTTCGCGAGCAAGCTCGCTCCCACAGTGGATTGGGTTTACAGGCCGATATCCCATTCGGGGTTTTCGGGGAACCTGAGCACCAGAAAATCCAGCATGCTGCGCAGCGCCGCCGGCATGTGTTTGCGTGAGGCGTACACCGCGTAGATGTTCATCTGTCGCGGCTCGGCATGGGGCAGCAGGCGGACCAGTTCGCCGCTGTGAATATGCACCCCGGCCTGATAGGTCGGCAGCATCGCCACCCCCGCGCCAGCCAGTGTCGCGCGCAATAACGTGCTGGCCTCGTTGGCGCTGATATTGCCCTGCACCGGCACTGAAACCGGTTCGCCATCCTCCTCGAAATGCCACAGGCTTTTGCCGAAATACGAGTGCGTCAGGCAATTGTGTCTGCTCAGATCCTCGACCCGTAATGGCGCCGCTTGCTCCTGCAGATAAGCGGGCGCGGCGCAGACTACCGAACGACAAACGGTCAGGCGTCGGGCGATCAGGTTGGGGTCGAGATCGTTACTGGTGCGAATCGCCAGGTCGATGCGCTCATCGACCAGATTCACCGTGCGATCGAGCATTTGCAGATCGATGCTCACACCTGGGTAGCGTTTGACGTAGGCGGCCATCGCATCCGCCAGTTGGGCCTGGCCGAACGAAGTGCTGACGCTGATCCGCAATAGCCCGCGCGGGGCATCGTGGGGTTCGCTGACGGCGGCCTGCATGTCGCTCGACAACTCCAGCATCTGCCGGCAGCGCGGCAGAATCTCACTGCCGGCGGCGGTCAGGCTCAACTTGCGCGTGGTGCGGTGCATCAGGCGCGCGCCGACCCAGTCCTCCAGCTCTGCCAGATAACGTGAAACCACCGGCCGCGAAAGGTCCAGATGATCGGCCGCTGCCGACTGGCTGCCCAGGTCCACCACGGTGACAAACACCCGCATTGCTTGGAGACGATCCATGATTTGCCCGCTTTCAGAAACAAACTATGTTCAAGCATCGCATTTTTTGTACTGAGTCAGGCAACTAAGCTCTGTTCCATCGCCAAACACGGCATTCGGACATCGGAGCAACAGATGATCGGCTTCACCACACTCAAACGCGTTCTGCTCGCCACTGCTTCCCTGGGTTTCGCCGCGCATGCAGCGGCTGCCAATCTGACCCTGGATGTCTACAACCCAGGGACAAACGCGATTTTTCCGGTGACCTCGGTGCTGGTCAGCGGTGAAAAAGACGCGATCCTCGTTGATGCGCAATTCGGCAAATCCCAGGCCGAGCAAGTCGTGGAAAAGATCCGCGCCAGCGGCAAGCACCTCACCACTATCTACATCAGCCATGGCGACCCGGATTATTACTTCGGCCTTGATACCCTGACCAAGGCATTCCCGGAGGCCAAGGTATTGGCCTCGCAGCCGACGGTTGATCACATCAACAAAACCGTCGCCGGCAAACTGGCCTTCTGGGGCCCGAAAATGGGCGCCGACGTGCCGGCGAAAACCATCGTGCCGGGCGTGCTCAAGGGTGACAGCCTGATGCTCGAAGGGCAGAAATTGCAGGTCATCGGCCTCGACGGCAAACAACCGGATCGCAGTTTTGTGTGGATCCCGTCGCTCAAAGCCGTGGTCGGTGGTGTGGTTGTCGCCGAAAACATCCACGTATGGATGGCCGATACCCAGAGCGCGCAATCCCACGCCGACTGGCTGGAAACGTTGCACTCGATCGAAACCCTCAAACCGAACACCGTGGTGCCGGGTCACTACCTGGGTGACAGCCGCCGCTCGCTGGCCAGCGTGAAATTCACCGCCGACTACATTAAGGCTTTCGACGCGGAAACCGCCAAGGCCAAAGATTCCGCCGCACTGATCGCCGCGATGAAAAAGCGCTACCCGACACTCGGCGAAGAAAGTTCGCTGGAGTTGAGCGCGAAAGTCGCCAAGGGCGAAATGCAGTGGTAAGCCGATTCTGAAAACGCAGCACTCTCAAGCCAACTGGAGAATGTCATGAGCAAGATCGCAATCATTGGTGCCACCGGCCGAGCCGGTAGCCAACTGCTGGAAGAAGCCCTGCGTCGCGGCCATAGCGTCACCGCTATCGCCCGCGATACCTCGAAGATCGGCGCCCGTAGCGGTGTGGTCAGCAAGAAAGTCGATGTGCTGGATTCGGCCGCGTTGCAGGACGCCGTGGCCGGTCATGATGTGGTGATCACCGCCGCGCATTTTGCCACCGTGCCTGCGGCGGCGATTGTCGGGCCGGTGAAGCAGGCAGGCGTTCAGCGTTTGCTGGTAGTGGGCGGTGCCGGTTCGTTGTTGCTGCCGGACGACACGCGAGTGATCGACAGTGCGGGGTTTCCGGCCGAGTACAAAACTGAAGCCAGTGCCGGTGCGGCATTTCTTGAGGCGTTGCGGCAAGAGAAAGAACTGGACTGGACCTTTCTGTCGCCGTCGGCAGAGTTTGTCGAAGGTGAGCGCACGGGTAGTTTCCGTGTCGGCCAGGATCACTTGCTGGTGAGCGCTGAAGGGCGTAGCTGGATCACCTTTGCCGATTACGCGATTGCGCTGATCGACGAGGTGGAAACGCCGAAGCATTCGCGTCAGCGGTTTACTGTCGGGTACTGAGTGAATCCTTGCCCCTCACCCCAGCCCTCTCCCGAGGGAGAGGGAGCCGACCGAGGTGTCTGGCGTTGTACATCGACCTGAGTGATCGAGTCGATTATGGATTCAACGCAGTAATTTCACGTCGGCGTATTTCTAGAGCATCCCCCAATCAGTCCCCTCTCCCTCTGGGAGAGGGTTAGGGTGAGGGGGGAAGGCCTCACCGCAAATGCGCCTGCTCCACCAGCCAGATCATCAATTCTTCCAGCTGCGGCGAAGGCTCGGTTCCCGCAGGCACCACCACGTAATACGCCAACCCCGTCCTCACCTTCAATTCAAACGGCATCACCAGCCGTCCGGCACGCAAGTCGTCGCCGATCAACGACCAGTCGCCAATCGCCACCCCCGTCCCATGCGACGCCATCGACATCGCCTGATCCAGCGTTTCGAAATGCTGGCCCATGTTGACGTTATTCAACTGCAGTTCGGCCGCCGTCAGCCAGACCTTCCAGTCCTGAGTGTCGCGGGTCGGATGCAGCAACAGATGCTGTTGCAGATCAGCCGGGTCAGACAGTTCCGGTGGGCCTTTCAAAAGTGCCGGTGAGCAAACCGGGGTCAGTTGTTCATCGAACAGATGCAGCGCGGTCGAGGAGTTGTCCGGCGGCGCTCCATAGATCACCGCCGCGTCGAACTGCTCGCGCTGAAAATCCACGCCATGGGCCAACGTCGTGGTCAGTTTGACCGGCACATCCGGGCGTTCCTTTTGCCATTGCAGCAGGCGCGGCACCAGCCAGCGCATCACACAACTGGGCGCCTTGAGTTGCAGGGTTTCGCGCTTGAGACCGATCTGCTCGGTGGCCTCAGTGATCAGACCGAAGACCTTCTCCACCCGTGGCAACCACTCCCGGCCTTCGGCCGTCAACTCCAGGCCACGGGCCAGACGGATGAACAGTTCATACCCCAGATGATCTTCCAGCCCGGCGATCTGCCGGCTCACCGCGCCTTGTGTGATGTGCAATTGCTCGGCGGCCCGGGTGAAGTTGCAGCACTGCGCGGTGATCAGAAACGTGTGCAGGGCGGGCAGGGGAGGCAGTCGTTTCATGGGGATCCAAGGTATGACGTAAGGACATGGCTAGTATGACTTTTAATCGATTGTTGCCGCTACCTGCCGACCGTTCAATGAGCCCATTGAAGGCCTGCATGGGCCTTGTGTCTCAAACGAACAAGAAGGGCAATGACATGGCGACGTGTGGCGAAGTACTGGTCAAGTTACTCGAAGGTTATGGGGTCGAGCAGGTGTTCGGCATTCCCGGCGTGCACACCGTGGAGCTGTATCGCGGGCTGGCCCGTTCGAGCATCAACCACGTCACCCCACGGCATGAACAGGGCGCCGGTTTCATGGCCGACGGTTATGCGCGCACCAGCGGCAAACCGGGTGTGTGCTTCATCATTACCGGCCCGGGCATGACCAACATCACCACCGCCATGGGCCAGGCTTACGCCGACTCGATCCCGATGCTGGTGATCTCCAGCGTACAGAGCCGCAACCAGTTGGGCGGCGGGCGCGGCAAGCTGCACGAGTTGCCGAACCAGAGCGCACTGGTCGCTGGCGTCGCAGCGTTCTCTCACACCCTGATGTCGGCGTCGGAATTGCCCGGCGTGCTCGCTCGCGCATTCGCCTTGTTCCAGGCCGGGCGTCCGCGTCCGGTGCACATCGAAATTCCGCTGGACGTGTTGGTGGAAGAGGCCGATGAGTTGCTCGCCAGTGTCCCGGTCAACATCGACCGCGCCGGTGCCGCGCCCGCTGCCGTGAGTCGTATGAGCGCGTTGCTGGTCGGTGCCCAACGTCCGTTGATTCTCGCCGGTGGCGGTGCGATCGATGCCGCAGCAGAGATTACCGAACTGGCTGAACTGCTCGACGCACCTGTAGCGCTGACCATCAACGCCAAAGGTCTGTTGCCGTCGACGCATCCGCTGCTGATCGGCTCTACACAAAGCCTGGTCGCCACCCGCGAATTGGTCGCCGATGCCGATGTGGTGCTGGCGATCGGCACCGAACTGGCCGAAACCGATTACGACGTGACCTTCGCCGGTGGTTTCGAGATTCCCGGCAAGCTGCTGCGCATCGACATCGACGCCGATCAGACCGTGCGTAACTATCCGCCACACGTCGCCCTGGTTGCCGATTCGCGCAATGCCGCGCAGGCATTGCTCAGCGCCTTGTCGCACAAAACGCTGGCCGAGCGCCGCAACGATTGGGGCCAGGTACGCGCGGCGCGTCTGCGTGATGATCTGGCCGCGACCTGGGATGCAGCGACGCTGGCGCAAACCCGTTTCCTCGAAACCGTGCTGCACGAATTGCCCGACGCGGTGTTCGTCGGCGACTCCACGCAACCGGTGTACACCGGCAACCTGACCTTCAACCCGGAGCGTCCGCGTCGCTGGTTCAACTCGTCGACCGGCTACGGCACGCTCGGCTATGCGTTGCCGGCAGCGATTGGCGCATGGCTCGGTGGACAACCCGATAAAGGTGCACGGCCACCGGTGGTGTGCCTGATCGGCGACGGTGGTCTGCAGTTCACCCTGCCGGAACTGGCCAGCGCCGTCGAAGCGCGCACCCCGGTGATCGTCCTGCTGTGGAATAACCAGGGCTACGAAGAGATCAAGAAATACATGGTCAACCGCGCCATCGAACCGGTCGGCGTCGACATCTACACCCCGGACTTCATTGGCGTGGCCAAGGCCCTCGGCTGCGCCGCCGAAGCGATCAACTCAGTGGAACAACTGCGCAGTGCACTGCGTGCCGCGACCGATCGCCAAGGCCCGACCGTGATCGAAATCGACCAGAACCTGTGGATGCAGGCGGTGGCCCAATGATCAATTTTCCAACCACACTCGACGGCCTCTACATCAACGGCCAATGGTCGGCCGGCCGCGAACATCTGCGCGTGATCAACCCGGCCACTGAGGCGTTGCTGACCACGGTCAATGGTGGTGACGAGCACGCGGTGAGCCAGGCCGTGAGCGCTGCGACTGAAGCATTCAGGGACTGGTCGCAAACCAGCGGTGCCGAGCGCGGCGCGATTCTGCGCAACATCGCCAATGGCGTGCGCAACGGTCGCGATCACTTGATGAAACTGCAATCGAGCAACAACGGCAAACCGCAGTTCGAAGCGGCCATCGACGTCGACGATGTGATCGCCACCTTCGAGTACTACGCCGAACTCGCTGAAGGCCTCGACGCCAGACAGGACAGCAACGTGCCGCTGCCCAGCGATGATTTCAGCGCACGCTTGCGCCGCGAGCCGTGCGGCGTGGTCGGGCTGATCGTGCCGTGGAATTTCCCCATGGTCACCACCGCGTGGAAACTCGCGCCGGCCCTCGCCGCCGGGTGCTGCGTGGTGCTGAAACCGTCGGAAGTCACACCGCTGCCGGAGCTGGAACTGGCGGCGATCATCGCTGAAGCCGGCCTGCCCAACGGCGTGTTCAACGTCGTCTGCGGTACCGGTCTGGCGGTCGGTGCACCACTGTCGGCGGATCCGCGCATCGCCAAGATTTCTTTCACTGGCAGCAACGCCGTCGGTGTCCAGGTGATGCAGCGTGCCGCCGAAACGGTGAAGGGCGTGAGCCTGGAACTGGGCGGCAAATCTTCGCTGCTGGTGCTCGAAGATGCTGATCTGCAATTAGCGGTCGAGCTGGCTTGCGGTGGCGGTTTCTTCAATGCCGGGCAGATGTGCTCGGCCACCAGCCGTGTGTTGGTTGCCGATGAATTGGCGGATGAATTCCTTGAACGTTTGCACAAGCGTGCGCAGGCGATTCGCGTGGCGGATCCGTTCGACCCGGACGTGGAGATGGGCGCACTGGTCAATCAGGCGCAATACCAGCGCGTGCTTGGTCACATCGACCGGGGGCTGAGCGCTGGCGCGAAGCTGGTGTGCGGCGGTAATCGTCCGGCAGATCTGCCACGCGGTTATTTTTTGCAGCCGACGGTGTTCACCGACGTGCCCCTCGACAGTGCGCTGTGGTGCGAAGAGATTTTCGGCCCGGTGCTGTGTGTGCGCAGTTTCAGCAGCGAAGCCGAGGCAGTTGCCCTGGCCAACGACAGCCAATTCGGCCTGGTCGCCAGTGTGGTGACGCGTAACGCCGAGACCGCCGAGCGGGTCGCCAACGCCCTGCAGGCGGGGCTGGTGTGGCTCAACGCGCCGCAAGTGATCTTCCCGCAGGCGGCGTGGGGCGGTTACAAGCAGAGCAGCATCGGCCGCGAATTGGGGCCGTGGGGCCTGGCCGCGTTTCAGGAAATCAAACACGTGATCCGGGCGCTCTGAACGCCCGAAAAAGGTCAGCGCATGCCTCGCAACGAGGCATGCGTCGGCGTCATGGCTTCAATGAGTTTTTATCGATAGTCAGGTGTTTTGCACGACCTCAGGATGAACCCGTCGGCAGCGCTGCAGGCCTTTGAAAACAAGGCTTTCAGCGGACCCGGCCGCGCGGATGCAACGGTTGCGACCAACCTCATACTTAAAAGAACAAAGGGAGTCCGTCATGGGCGAGCACGATCTGAACAGGCGTCAATTCATTAAAACCGTCGGCGTCGCCTCGGTGGCGGCGGCTGCCCTGAGCATGCCCTTCATCCGGGCGAGCGCCAGCGACACCCGCTTCGCCGGCAAGACCCTGCGTTTGCTGACCTGGTCGGATGACACCGGCCTCGCGGCACTGCGCAACATCGCCGCCACGTTCGAAGCCAAGACTGGCGCCAAGGTCATCGCCGACCGCACCGGCAGCACTTCGGAAATGGTCGCCAAACTCAAGGCCGGCGGTGATCGTCCGCAGTACGACATCATCACGTTGGCAGGCGTCGGCGCCGAAGGTCTGGCGGCCGCCGGGCTGCTGGAAAAACCCGACCTCAACCGCATTCCCAACCTGGTCGACGTCCCGGAGAAATACCGTACCGGCGACAACGGGCACGGCATCGGTTACCTGTTGTGGTGCAACAGTCTGGTCTACAGCACTCGCACCCAGAAAGAGGCGCCGAGCAGTTATGCCGCGTTGTGGGATGCCGATCTGGCGCCGAATATTTTCCTGCCACCGCCGAACTGGACCGAGGCGATGGACCTGATCATCATCGCCGCGAAACTGGCCGGCGGTGACGAACACAACATTGAACCGGGCTTCAAGAAGCTCGCCGAACTCAAGGATCGCGTGGTGACGTTGGGCGAAAACCCGAACCAGATTGCCGAGCTGTTCCGCACCGGTTCGCTGGACATGGGCGGCCTCTATGCCCCGGCATTTTTTCCCAAGCAGATCCGCGATCCGAACTACGGCCTCGGCGCTACGTTCGGCATGAAGGAAGGGTTCTACACCGACCTGATGCTCTCGGTGATGCCGAAGAATCGGCCGGGCGACACCGACCTGGCCTACGCCTTCATCGACCACTCCCTCGACCCGCTGGTGCAGGGCAAGATGGCCGAAGACAGCTTCAACGGCCCGGTCAACGCCAAGGCGATCATCTCCGCCGAAGCGCGCAAGAGCCCGTTCATCCTCACGCCGGAGCAGATTGCCGAGAAGGCGATCATGCACGACAACGCCTTCCTGGCCACCGTGCATGACCAATGGATTCGTCGTTATACGGAAATTTTTTCTTCCTGAGCCGAACACAAACCTTCAGAACACCACAAATCCCCTGTAGGAGTGAGCCTGCTCGCGATAGCGTCATACCAGTCAACCTATTAGGTGGCTGACACACCGCTATCGCGAGCAGGCTCACTCCTACAAGGGGGCGGGGGTGGTTTGGAGAGTTGTGTTCGTCAGTTGTTTTTCCATTGACGAGATTATTGCTATGGAACATCAATCCCTGACCCAAGCGGTCGGCGCTGCTGCCGTGCGCCCGATGCGCGGTGTTTCGCCCACCGCGCGGGCGTGGTTTTTCCTCACGCCGTCGATGCTGTTTCTCGGCGTGCTGATCGCCGCCAGCCTGCTGGTGCTGCGCATGAGCGTCGGCACCAAAGGCGCGGAGTGGAGCGGTTTCAGCCTGGCCAGTTATGCCCAGTTGCTCGAACCGTACTACCTGAAATCCTTGCTGCTGACCTTGCGTCTGGCGCTGATCAGCGCGGTGATTGCCGTGGTGCTGGCGATCCCGGTGGCGTACACCATGTCGCGGCTGACCTCGCCGTTTCTGCGGCGGATTTTCCTCGCAGCGGTGCTGCTGCCGTTGCTGGTCAATCTGCTGCTGCAAAGCTACGGCTGGCTGGTGATTCTCGGGCCCGGCGGCATGCTCAATCAGGCGCTGATGGGCCTCGGTCTGATCAAGCGGCCGATCATGTTGCTGTACAACCAGAACGGCGTCCTGATGGGCCTGGTGCAAACAGCGTTTCCACTCGCGGTGTTGCCGATTGCCAGCGCCATGCGCGGCGTCGCCCGCACCTATGAGGAAGCGGCTGCGACCCTCGGTGCCAGCCGTTTTCAAGTGTTCCGCCAAGTGGTTCTGCCGATGAGTTTGCCCGGGATCATCACCGGTGCAACGTTGGTGTTCGCCTACAACGCCAGCAGTTTTGTCGTGCCGTTGCTGCTCGGTGGCCGGCGGGTGCCGATGCTCGCAGTGATGGTGCATGACCAGATCGCGCCGCTGATGAACTGGCCCGCCGCGTCGGCAGCCGGGGTGGTGCTGATCGTCACCACGCTGGCGATCATGACTCTCTCTGAATACATCACTGGCCGTCGTCGGCGTCTGCTGGAGGCTTCGCAATGAGTGCCCTGACCAAGAAGCGCATGGCGCTGTTGCCCGGCGAAACCGGCAAGTTCGCCGGCATCCTCTCCGGCTGCATTCTGCTGCTGGCGGTGTTGCCGATCCTGACCATGATCGTCATGTCGTTCAGCGGTGCGTCGAACCTCGACTTCCCACCGAGCAGCTACAGCCTGCAATGGTACAAAGCGGCCTGGCACACCTTTGTTTCGCCGGACGCCAGCGACGTGCTCAGCCTCGGTCAGGCCATGGCCACCAGCCTGTTGGTGTCGTGTCTGACGATGGTTTTCGCCACGCTGATCGCCGTACCCGCCGCGTATGCGCTGACCCGCTGCGAATTCCGTGGCAAGGCCGTGGCGCTGCAACTGATGTCACTGCCGCTGGTGTTTCCGATGGTCGTGTTAGGCCTGGCCTTGTTGTTGGTGTTCGACAGCCTGCCGTTCCACCTGACCACTTCGCGGCTGGTGATTGCCCACGTGATTCTGGCCTTGCCGTTTGTGGTGAAGAACTGCACCGCAGCGATGCTTTCCATCGGCAGCGAAGTCGAGGAAGCGGCGCGGATGCTCGGCGCCTCACCGCTGCGGGCCATCGTTGATGTGGTGGTGCCGTTGATGAAGTCGGGGATTCTGGCGGGCATGCTGCTGGCGTTCATCGTCTCGTTCAACGAATTCAGCGTGTCCTAGTTCCTCTACACCAGCGACGTCATGACCGTGCCGATCTGGATTTACATCCTCACCGTGTCATCGCTCGACCCTACCGTGTTCTCGTTTGCCGTGCTGATC
>Ga0157373_10001195_pt1 | contig 19861 bp, 17 predicted proteins | sample C65metaG_FD_113460 | JGI IMG/M metagenome (GOLD analysis project Ga0157373, IMG submission 113460) | Corn rhizosphere microbial communities from Kellogg Biological Station, Michigan, USA - C6-5 metaG | ecosystem: Host-associated > Plants > Roots > Rhizosphere > Soil | place: USA: Michigan... | reverse complement strand
CGGTGAGTCGACCCTGGACCGCATGATCGCCCTCGTCGAAGGCGCCAAGCGGCAGAAGACGCCGAACGAGGTGGCGCTGGACATCCTGTTGATCGGCCTGACCCTGATCTTCCTGTTGGTAGTGGTGACGCTGCAACCGTTCGCCCACTTCGCCAACGGCAGCCTGCCGCTGGTGTTCCTGGTGGCGCTGTTGGTCACGTTGATTCCCACCACCATCGGCGGGTTGCTGTCGGCCATCGGCGTCGCCGGGATGGATCGGCTGGTGCGCCTGAACGTGATCGCCAAATCCGGTCGCGCGGTGGAAGCGGCGGGGGATGTGCACGTGCTGATGCTGGACAAGACCGGCACCATCACGTTCGGCAATCGTCGTTGTGCAGCGGTTCATGCCGCTCCTGGTGTGAGCATCAAGGCGCTGGCCGAAGGCGCGCTGTTGGCTTCGTTGGCGGACGACACGGCGGAAGGCAAGTCCATCGTGGAATACCTGCGAGATTTGCATCCACAACCCGAGCCTGTCTTGGAATCGCTGACGGCGGTACCGTTCAGCGCGGAAACCCGTTTGTCCGGTGTCGATCATCAGGGGCGGATATACCGAAAGGGAGCGGTGGATTCGCTGCTGGGTTTTATCGGCCTGTCGCGCAACCAGTTGCCAGCGATGCTTGCCCGAGAGGTCGACAAGATTGCCCAGAGCGGCGGCACGCCCTTATTGGTGTGTGTGGATGGCAAGCTGCTGGGCGCGATCCATCTCAAGGATGTGGTCAAACCGGGTATCCGCGAGCGTTTCGCCGAGTTGCGCAAGCTGGGCATCCGTACCGTGATGGTCACGGGTGACAACCCGCTGACCGCCGCCGCTATTGCCGCCGAAGCGGGCGTCGACGACGTGCTGGCCGAGGCCACGCCGGAGAAGAAGCTGGCGCGTATCCGCCATGAGCAGAATGATGGTCGGCTGGTCGCCATGTGCGGCGACGGCGCCAACGACGCCCCGGCCCTGGCCCAGGCCGATGTGGGCATGGCGATGAACGATGGCACGCAAGCGGCGCGGGAGGCGGCCAACATGGTCGACCTCGACAGCGACCCGACCAAGTTGCTGGACGTGGTGCAGATCGGCAAGGAACTGTTGGTGACCCGTGGGGCACTGACCACCTTTTCCATCGCCAACGACGTCGCCAAGTACTTCGCGATCCTGCCGGCGTTGTTCGCCTCGATTTATCCACAGCTCGGTGTGTTGAACGTGATGCACCTGAGCAGTCCGCAGAGCGCCATTCTCTCGGCCATTGTGTTCAACGCGCTGATCATCGTCGTACTGATCCCCTTGGCCCTGCGCGGCGTGCGGGTGCAGGCGGCGAGCGCGGCGGCATTGCTACGGCGCAATCTGTTGATCTATGGCTTGGGCGGGATCGTGGTGCCGTTCGTGGGCATCAAGGCGATCGATATGTTGCTGACGGCGTTGGGGCTGGTTTGACGTCGTTATCGCCTGCGCCCTCGCTACAGATGTGTTTTCAACTGAGGATTTTGGAATGTTCAGATTAGTTCGCCCGGCCTTGAGCCTGCTGCTCCTGATGACGTTGATCACCGGGGTCGCCTACCCGCTGCTGGTCACGGGCGTGGCGCAAGTCGCCTTTCCCTTCCAGGCCAACGGCAGCCTTGTCGAGGGCGCCGACGGCAAGGTCCGTGGCTCCCTGTTGATCGCCCAGGATTTCCAGGGGGATGCCTGGTTTCATCCACGTCCCTCGGCCGGTGCCTTCGCCACGGTTGCCAGTGGCGCGAGCAATCTCTCCCCGAGCAATCCGGCCCTGGCCACGCGGATCATCGATGATGCCCACAGGCTTCTGGTGCCGGGTCAGGGACCGGTGCCGCTGGCAATGTTGACCACTTCCGGCAGCGGACTGGATCCACACTTGCCACCGACAGCGATTGCCTATCAACTGGCGCGAGTCGCCGCGGCGCGTAACCTGTCGGTCCCGACCTTGCAGCATCTGCTCGACACTCACATCGAGCAGCCTCTGGTGGGGCCGCCGGTGGTGAATGTGCTGGCGTTGAACCTGGCGCTGGAAAAGCTGTAACCCCCTTTGAGGGAGCGAGCCTGCTCGCGATAGCGGTGTATCAGTCACACAGCTGCAAGCTGATACATCGTCATCGCGAGCCGGCTCGCTCCCACAAGGACTCCATGGAGCCTGTGAGAATGGGCGTGCCCTCAGTACCCGAAAGCAAGAGAACCACACCATGAGCGACTCCGGCCGCGCCGACGCCCTGTTAGCCAATCTGCCTCGCGCTGGCCGCGGTCGGCTCAAGGTCTTTCTTGGCGCGGCACCGGGTGTCGGAAAGACCTACGCCATGCTGCAAGCGGCCCACACCCAGTTGCGGCAGAACGTGAAAGTCATCGTCGGCGTAGTGGAGACACACGGTCGAGCCGAAACCGAAGCGCTGCTCGGCGGCTTGGTGCAACAGCCTTTGGTGCGCTCCCAATACCGTGGTGTGACGCTCGAAGAAATGGATCTCGACGGTCTGCTCGCCGCCCGGCCAAGCCTGGTGCTGGTGGACGAGCTGGCCCACAGCAATGCCCCCGGCAGCCGCCACGCCAAGCGCTGGCAAGACATGCAAGAGCTGCTTGCGGCCGGCATCGACGTCTACACCACCGTCAATGTGCAGCACCTGGAAAGTCTCAATGACCAGGTGCGCGGCATCACCGGGGTGCAGGTTCGCGAAACGCTGCCGGACTGGGTCCTGCAGGAGGCCGATGAACTGCTGCTGATCGACCTGCCGCCCCGTGAACTGCTGGAGCGCCTGCGCGACGGCAAGGTCTATGTGCCGGAGCAGGCCCGCGCGGCAATCGATGCTTTCTTCACCCAGACCAACCTGACGGCCCTGCGTGAGCTGGCGATGCAGACCGCCGCCGCGCAAGTGGACAACGATCTGGCGCTGGGCTATCGGCAACTGGGGCAGGCCGCCCCGGTGGTGCGGGGGCGGTTATTGGTGGGGGTGGACGGCGACGCTCAAGCCGAGCGCCTGGTGCGCCATGCCAGCCGCGTCGCCCAGCGTCGGCACCTGCCGTGGAGCCTGGTACATGTGGACAACGGTGGCGCCCGGGACGAGATCTCGCGCCAGCGCCTGCAAAACGCCCAGCAACTGGCGGAACGTCTTGGCGGTGAGGTGGTGTTGTTGCGGGCCGGTGAAGTGGCCAGGACCCTGGTCCAGCATGCCATCGAACGTCGGGCCACTCTGCTCCTGGTGGGGCAGTCCCGACCGCGTTTGCGCAGACGATGGTTCGGCGGCGGCCTGGCCTCACGCTTGTTGCGCGATGCTCGGGGGCTGGAGATCAACGTACTGGACAGCGATGAACAATTGCGTCCCGCCCGCGTTTATTCGAGCCGCGTCCAGACTGGCTTCGACTACGTGTTGGCGTTGCTGGCGACCGTGGCGGCCAGTGCATTGGCCTGGGGTATTTCGGGGCTGCTGGAATTGCCCAATATCTCCCTGGTGTTTCTGATGGCGGTCTTGCTGGTGGCGGTGCGCAGCAGCCTCGGCCCGGCCTTGGCTTGCGCGGCGCTGTCGTTCCTGGCCTACGACTTTCTGTTCATCCCGCCGAATTTTTCCCTCACCATCCAGCGCGACGAAGACGTGCTGACGCTGGTGTTCTTCCTGCTGATGGCAGCCCTGACCGGCAACCTCGCTGCCCGCCAGCGTCGGCAGTTGCAGGCGTTACGCGACACCCAGCAGGAAACCGGCGAATTGCTCGATCTGTCGCGCAAGCTCACGGCTGCCACCGACCGCCAGGCGGTGATCAGCGCCGCCGCGCAGCACTTCAATGGCTGGCACGACTTGCAGCTGTGCCTGCTCAACCGAGATGGCCAGGGTGGCTGGAAGGTCGAGACCGCCGAGTCGCTGACGTTCGTCGAGGCCGAACGCGCGGCGGCCGACTGGGCCTGGCAGCACGATCAGCCGGCCGGCGCAGGGACCGGGACACTGCCGTCCGGACGCTGGTGGTGGTGGCCGTTGTCGGTGGAAGGCGGACCGCTGGCGTTGCTGGGCGTGCGTTCAAAAAACGACAGTCCCTTGAGTGGTCAACGTCGGCGCTGGTTGGCGGCCCTCAGCCAGCCGCTGGCCCAGGCGCTGGCCCGGGCGCAATTGGCTCAGGATCTCGAGGCGGCGCGCTTGCACGGTGAGACCGAGCAACTGCGCAGCGCCTTGTTGGCCTCGGTGTCCCACGATCTGCGCACGCCGCTGACCGCCATGCGCGGCAGCATCGACAGCCTGTTGGCGCTGGGGGAGGCGATCCCGCTGGCGGATCGTCGCGAGTTGCTCGAAGGCACTCGCGATGAAGCCGAGCGTCTGGACCGCTACATCCAGAACCTGCTGGACATGACTCGTCTCGGCCACGGCGCCCTGAAACTGGCGCGGGACTGGGTGGCGCCGGCGGATATCATCGGCAGCGCATTGAATCGCCTGCGGGCGGTGCTGGCGCCGCTGATGGTCAGCGTCGAGGTGCCCGACCCATTGCCATTGCTGCATGTCCACGCGGCGCTGATCGAACAGGCTCTGGTGAATGTGCTGGAGAATGCCGCGCGTTTTTCGCCGGCTCATGGGCGCCTGCAACTGAGCGCAGGCACGACGGACAGTGAAGTGTTGTTTGCCGTGGCCGATGAAGGGCCGGGGATTCCTGAGCAAGAGCGGGAGAAAATCTTCGACATGTTCTATACCGCTGCCCGTGGCGATCGGGGCGGGCAGGGCACGGGACTGGGGCTGGCGATCTGTCAGGGCATGGTGGGCGCCCATGGCGGGCGGATCAGCGTGGGCGATGGCCTCGACGGGCGCGGCACCTGCATCACCCTGCACCTGCCATTGCAGGCACAACCGGGCATGGACGATGAAGCCTGAGCCGGGCTACGTTATTCTCTGCCATTGATTTGTAGCGAACGAAACCCATGAGCCAAACCGCGACCCTCCTGGTCATCGATGATGAACCGCAGATCCGCAAATTCCTGCGCATCAGCCTGACCTCCCAGGGCTACAAGGTGCTGGAGGCCGGTACGGGGGCCGAAGGCCTGGCTCAGGCAGCCTTGAACAAGCCTGATCTGCTGGTGCTCGACCTGGGCCTGCCGGACATGGATGGCCAGCAGGTGCTGTGCGAGTTTCGCCAATGGTCGACGGTGCCGGTGCTGGTGCTTTCGGTGCGGGCCAGCGAAGCACAGAAAGTCGAGGCGCTGGATAACGGTGCCAACGATTACGTGACCAAGCCGTTCGGCATCCAGGAGTTCCTGGCCCGCGTCCGTGCCCTCTTGCGCCAGGCGCCGGCAGGCGAGGCCCGGGAAGCGGCGCTGACGTTCGGTCCGCTGACGGTGGACCTGGCGTATCGCCGGGTGCTGCTGGACGGCGCCGAAGTGGCCCTGACCCGCAAGGAATACGCCGTGCTGGCGCAACTGGCGCGGCACCCCGGACGGGTCATCACCCAACAACAGTTGCTCAAGGACATCTGGGGCCCGACCCACACCGAGGACAGTCACTACCTGCGCATCGTGGTCGGCCACCTGCGTCAAAAGCTGGCCGACGACCCGACGCGTCCCCGGTTCATTGTGACCGAGGCGGGGGTGGGGTATCGGTTGTTGGGAGAGGGTGGGTTTTAACCCCTCGGTCTTCAGCCAAGCACTGTTGTGGCGAGGGGATTTATCCCCGCTGGGGTGCGAAGCAGCCCTAAAATCAGGCAACTCGGTTTGCCAGCTTTATCGAGTCGACGGGTTTGGGGGCGCTTCGCACCCCAACGGGGATAAATCCCCTCGCCACAGGATCAAGGTGTTGCTTCAGCTCTGTTCACTTTCATACCGATCCAGGGTGTCACTGGCAATCTCCCGCCCCAGGGCGATCAATTCCGGCGCCTTGTAGAACTCGAAGAACCGGCACACCCGTTTCGGCACGTTGATCAGTACATCCGGGGGATACCCGGCGATCTTGTATTGGGCCAGCGAGGTCTGCATCACCTCGAAACTCTGGTTGATCAAATCCAGCAACGAGGCCGGACCGACGTTATCGATGATGAACGAGCCGGTGGCGGATTTCGGTGCGCCTTCAGCCTCGGGTGCCGCGGCCGGCTGTTGGCCTTCGGGTTCGACGGATTCGAGCCAGGGGTTGATGTCGGCGGCCTCGGCTTTCAGCGCTTCCTGCTCCAGCAGTAACAACTGCTCGGCCTGCTTGCGCCGAAATGGCAGTTTCGACCCCAGGGAACTGATTAGATTGTCGAATCGGCTCCTGAACGCGGCCGGACGTGGGATCACCGGCAGTCTGTACTGTCGCTGGTTGGTGGCATTGAGATTGACTGCGATGATCAGGTCGCAGTGGCTGGACACCACAGGCACGATCGGCAGCGGATTGAGCAGGCCGCCATCCACCAGCATGCGGTTGCCTTGCATCACGGGTGTGAACAGGCTGGGAATGGCCGCGGAGGCGCGCATCGCCTGATGCAGGCAACCTTCCTGGAACCAGATTTCCTGTTGGTTGGTCAGGTCCGTGGCCACGGCGGTGTAGGGGATGCGCAGGTCTTCGATATTGAGTTCGCCGACGATCTTGCGGATCTGCCCGAAGACTTTTTCACCGCGGATCGCACCGAGGCGAAAACTGACATCCACCAGCCGCAGGACATCCAGGTAATCCAGGCTTTCGATCCCGTTGCGGTAATCCCTGAGCTTGCCGGCAGCGTAGATCCCGCCCACCACGGCGCCCATCGAGCAACCGGCGATGCAGGCAATATCGTAGCCACGTCGTTCGATTTCCTCGATCACCCCGATATGGGCGTAGCCCCGGGCGCCGCCCGAGCCCAATACCAATGCGACACGTTTTGTCATGACCCGGCCTCTTGTCGAACAGACTTCAACAATGCACTGATCGAGGCCCCGGCTCAATCGTTGTGGCACACGCGTCGTTTTTTGACACGCTGGAGTGACATTTTTGTATGCTCGCCCACACTTGAATTAAGGCGGTCGGGCCAAGGCACTTTTCGCCGTTGCGACCGTCTTACCAGCACGACTGTTTGACCTGACTGAGGTGTAATGATGAAAGCCCGGAACTGCCTGCCCCTAGTAGCATCCCTGATGGTTCTGGCCCTGGCCGGTTGCGCAGGCAAAACAGCTTATCGTGACAGCTGCGGTACCCAGCTCGACGCCGCCTGGCATGAACTGGACCTCGCCAAGGCCGAAGGCTTTGCCGGTACTGTCAGTTACTCCAAGGCCCTGTCGCTGCTGACCGGTGCCAAGACCCAACAGCAGTTCGAAGCGTTCGAAGGCTGCTCCAGGAAAGCCGAGAAGGCACGCTTCTACATCCGCGAGTCCCGTGCGGGACGATAAAAGCAGCGGCAAGTTGTAAGCGACAAGCTGCAAGAGAAGCACGCGACACGCCTCTACTTGCAGCTTGAAGCTTGAGGCTTGCAACTGCGTATGGAGTACCCCCCATGATTGATCGGCTGGTGGCCCGGATCCTCGGGCTGGAAATCCGCCTGCTGGCCTGCCAGGCCCGCTTGAATGCCCATACCGACAGCGAAGCGCTGCATGACCTGCGGACCACGGTTCGCCGTTTGCGCAGCCTGCTTCGCCCGTTGCGCGGCTTGCCGGGTGTCGAGCAACTGGAAACAGCCGCTTCGGCGGTCGGCAGCCTGACCACGCCGTTGCGTGACCGGGAGGTGCTGGCGGCCTACCTCGGGCAGCACGGCAGGACCGACGCGGCGCAACGGCGCCGGTTGCAGATGACCGAGGCCTATCCGGTTGTGGCCGCGAGCGGGGAGTTGACGCAACTCTTGATGATCCTCGATGCATTTCCGCGCGTCATTCGCGCTGCCCAGCGTCAGGGCCTGCTCAAGGGCTTGCGCAAACGCATTGAAAAGCGTCTGGACAAACAATGGAAAAAACTCGGTGAGGCGTTGCGTGACCCGGCTCATGACCGCCACCGGTTGCGGCTGCTGATCAAGCGCGTGCGCTATGCGATCGAAGCCTACCCGGAACTCGACCGCCTGCCGGAAGCGGCCATGCCACGACTCAAGTCCGCCCAAGGCGCCCTGGGCGACTGGCACGATTGCTGGCAATGGCTGGCCCGGGCCGAACAGGAACAGGACCTGCAACCCTGTGTGCCGGCCTGGCGCACCACCATGACCCAGGCTGAAGCCAAGGCTGACAAGGTGCTTGATAAGCTGATCGCGAGCTGCTTCGAGACATCCTGAAGCCCCACACTCCATCCCTGTGGGAGCGAGCCTGCTCGCGATAGCGTCGGGTCAGCTTGCACCCATGTGACTGACCCTCCGCCATCGCGAGCAGGCTCGCTCCCACAATGGTCTGTGCGTTGATTAAAGTGTGGCGGCCTATCTGTCAGTCTCTTTGGGCGGAATGAGCGCTGTGTCGTTTATCCCGGCTGGTTAAGATTCCTTCATCTTTCTCCCATGCTTTCGAGGTTGCCATGCGCTTTTCCGATTTGATCGATGCCGTGCGCCGTCAGCCAGACGCCGTGACCATCGCACCCGAATGGGGGCAGGGACGCGCCACTTTTGGTGGGCTGGTGGCGGCGCTGCAGTATGAGGCGATGCGTGCGCAGGTGCCGGCGGACCGTCCGGTGCGTTCGCTGGCGATCACCTTCGTCGGCCCGGTCGAACCGGATGTGCCCGTCAGTTTTGAAGTCGAGGTGCTGCGTGAAGGCAAGGCGGTCAGCCAGGTGCAGGGGCGCGCGGTGCAGAACGGCCAGGTGGTGACAGTAGTGCAAGGCAGCTTCGATGCATCGCGCTCCTCCGTGGTGGCGGTGCAGGCCGACCCCGCGCCGGCGTTCAAAAGCGTCGAGCAATGCCAGGAGCTGCCATACATCAAGGGCGGTACGCCGGAGTTCATGCGTTACCTGGCGATGTGCTGGAGTGTCGGTGGCCTGCCGTTCACCGGCAATAAATCCCGCAGCATGGGTGGCTGGGTACGGTTGCGTGGGGATGTAAAGGAAGAGCCGCTCAACGAGGCCCACATCCTCGCGCTGGTGGATGCCTGGCCGCCCGCGCTGCTGCCTCATCTGACACAAATGGCGCCGGGTAGCACGCTGACCTGGACCATCGAATTCGTCCAGCCGGTGCTGGCGCTCACGACGTTGGACTGGTGCAAGTACCTGGCCGAGATCGAGTATGCCCAGGACGGTTACGGTCACGTCGCCGCGAAGTTCTGGAGCGCCGATGGCCGCCTGATCGCCATGAGCCGGCAGACGGTGACGATTTTCGGCTGAGGTACGGGGGCGCTCAGTAAGGGTGACGCAGCAGTCCCAGCGAGGCAAATACCGCGATGATGCCAAGGCTGATGTCCGCCAGGTCCCGGTTGAGCGTGCCCGAGACGATCAGCAGCGATGCGATGATAAGCAAGGGCACGGCGATCAGCTGCAACGCCAGATGAGTCGGGTTGAAGGCGTGCCATTGCCCGCCTGCAAGGGTAGGGTGACGTTTGTGCATGATGCTGCTCCTTATGCCTGACATCTGTTGATACAAGAATAGGCATGGCGGGGCAGGGCGGCGAATCGCGGTTGGCTATGGGAGCGATAGAGTCCGAGTCAGTTTTCGGATGAAGCAATCGCGGGCAAGCCTTGCTCCCACAGGTTCATGTGTGTCCTTTATGGGGTAAGGCTTGCCTCTCCACAGGTCCACATTTCCCTTGTGGGATAAGGCTTGCTTCTCCACAGGTCCACATTTCCTCTGTGGGAGCAAGGCTTGCCCGCGACGGCGTCATCAAAGCTTGAGCTGCCCGATCGCCTTGCTCAATTCACCCGCCAGGGTCGCCAGTTCATGACTGGTCGTGGCCGAGTCCACGGTCTGGCGCACGGTGTTTTCGGTCACGTCGCGAATGCCCACCACTGCCCGGTTCATTTCCTCGGCCACCTGGCTTTGCTGCTCGGCCGCGACGGCGATCTGGGTATTGCTCTCACGCATCTGGGCCACCGCCCCGGTGATCTGCGCCAGTGCCTCGCCGGCCTCGCGGGCCTGTTGTACGCAATCGTCGGCCTTGTAGGAGCTTTCTTGCATGAAGTCCACCGCGTCCTGGGTGCCCGCCTGCAAGGCCGACACCATGGTGGTGATTTCATCCGTTGAGATTTGCACCCGTTTGGCGAGGTTGCGCACCTCGTCGGCTACCACGGCGAAACCCCGGCCCATTTCCCCGGCCCGCGCCGCTTCGATGGCGGCGTTCAGGGCCAGCAGGTTGGTTTGCTCCGCGATGCTGTGGATCACACTGACCACGCTGTTGATCTTCTGGCTGTCTTCGGCCAGGCGCTGGATCATTTCGGCGGTCTGCTGCACCCCGGAGGAGAGGCCGGTGATTGACTGCTCCACACGATTGACCACCTCGCGGCCATTGCCGGCCAGGGTGTCGGCGGCTTTCGACAGGTCGCGAGTGGCGCCGGCATGTTGGGCGATGTGGTACACCGTGGCGGACATCTCGTTGATCGCCGTCGCCGCCTGAGCGGTTTCGCTCTGCTGCCCAAGCATGCCGTGGCGAACCTCGTTCATGCTCGAGGCCAATCGTGCTGCGCCACTGTCCAGTTGGCGGGCGGTGCTGGCCACGGTATCGACCACCCGTTGATAGCCGGCTTGCATGGCATTGAATGCAGCGGCCATCTGGCCCACTTCATCCTCGCAGGCCAGGGGCACGCGGGCGGACAGATCGCCGGTTTTCTCAACATGCAGCATCACGTCTTTCAGGGTGTTGAGCTGGCTCAATAGAAAACGGATCAACAATTGCGACGCGCCCAGCATGGCCAGCATCAACACCAACACCGCCACGGCGTATTGGCCGAAACGCTCGCCGAATACCTGGCTCAGGCTTGCGCCCTGGGCCAGGACGGCGAGTTGTTGGCCGTCGCCGCGCTGGATGACTTCAGCGCCCAGCAACGGCTGATTGCCGACGAGCGGCTTGGGATCAAGATCGACCCAGCCCTGCGCCTGCGCCAGTGAAGGCAACGATTGATCGTTGAGCGTGGGCGCCTGGCCTTGTTGGAAAGCCAGCAGGTTATCGGCCTTGGGCAACGCTTGCCCGGTCGGCCAGGCACCGAGCAGGCTCGCCTGTGCCTGGGCATTCACCCGAGCCGCATGATTACGCGCCTGTTGTTCAAGCTGCACCGCGTAGAGCACCAGCAGCAAGGTGGTCACGAAGGCGACCGCATTGACCGCCCAGAATTTGTATTTCAGCGAGATATTGCTAAGCCAGGCACCCATGGAGGTCTTCTCTGATAGCGGAAACAGTTTTGGCAAGGTGCCATTATTCTGCCGCTATCCCGGGAGGCGGGGTGTTGATGTGGGTCAACAGACCTGATGTTAGGAACCATGGGCTGGCCCGGATTCCCTGTGGGAGCGAGCCTGCTCGCGATAGCAATGAGTCAGCTTGCAAGTCGGTGACTGACACTCCGCTATCGCGAGCAGGCTCGCTCCCACAGGGGAATTGGGATGGTTCACGAGAGCACGGGCAACCCGAAAAACGCCCGCGCGCACGCTGTGCTGTGGGCGGCCAGATCTTCTTGGGTTTCGTCCCGATGCAAGGCGATTTCCCGCAGAACTTCGGTCAGGTAGGCCGGCTCGTTGCGACCGTTCTTCGGTTTGGGACGCAGGGTACGGGGCAGCAGGTAGGGCGCATCGCTTTCGAGCATCAGCCTGCCGCGAGGGATCTCGCGTACCAGCGGATGCAAATGCGTGCCCCGGCGTTCATCGCAGATCCAGCCCGTGATGCCGATGTGCAGGTCCAAGTCGAGGTAGTTGAACAGCGCCTTTTTCTCCCCGGTAAAGCAATGCACCACCGCCGCCGGCAGCCGGTCGCGGAAGTCCCGCAGGATTTCCAGCAAGCGCTGGTCGGCATCGCGTTCGTGAAGGAAGACCGGAAGTTGCAGCTCCGCCGCCAGGGCGAGGTGCTCCTCCAGGACTTTCTCCTGCTGTGGGCGAGGGGAGAAGTCCCGGTTGAAATCCAGTCCGCATTCTCCTACGGCACGGACATGGCTTTGCTTCAGCAGGTCCTTGAGGTGCCGGGCGCTGTCGGCGGTCCAGTCGCTGGCGCTGTGGGGATGGATGCCGGCGGTGGAGAACAGGCGCTCGCCGGTCTCATCCAACTGTTGGCACAGTTCGAGAGCCTGCTCGCTACCCTCGATGCTGGTGCCGGTCAGGACCAGTTGGCAGACCCCCGCTTCATAGGCGCGCTCAAGCACCGCCTGGTGTTTGTCGGCGAAACTGGGGTTGGTCAGGTTGACGCCGATATCGATGAGTTGCATGGTGCTACCTCGGCCCAAAGGCCGGAAAGCATATCAGAGCTGTGGATTTATAAGAAAAGCCAAGAACTACAATGAGTTGAGGCTGTCTGTTGAGGCCACGAGACAGGTCGGGTTGGTATAAACGCCACTACTGTGCCAGTCTTTCGCACTTTTCAGCGCCCCAGGTGCTCTGTTCCTGTCGACCCACTCCTCATTTTTTCAAGAAGGCGGGTCGCGGTATCCTTCCGGAGAGTGGATGACACGTCCTCAGGTGTTGCTACTGCTGTGTTGTTCGCTGCTGCTGCCGATGCCGGCCGAGGCGCGGCTGCCTGGGCCGGTGCAGGCGGTGGCGCCGGGTACGGTACGTGACTTGGCGCAGATCCGCAGCAGTCGCGTGCTGAAAGTATTGGTCAACCAAAGCCGCAACAGTTCCGGTGAAGTGCAGGGGCAACCCATCGGCGTCGAATACCATCGGTTGCGGGCGTTCGAGCAGTACCTCAACGGCCATGCCCGGGATGGCCAGGAAATCACCCTCAAGATCATTCCCAAGGCCAAGGACCAGTTGCTCGGCGCCCTGCAGCGCGGAGAGGGCGACCTCGTGGCGCCGGGTGAGTTGCTCGAGCCCCTGGCCAGTCACGCGGTCAGTGCCAGCGATCCGATTCGCAGCGGCGTGCCGTTGATGCTGGTGGGCATCAAGGGGGAAAAACGCTACACGCGAGTGGAGCAACTGTCCGGCAAGACCCTGGCTTTGCCCAACGGCAGTGCGGCGGGGGAAGCGGTCGGCCAGATCAACCAGAAGCTGGCGTTGCTCAAGTTATCACCGGTGAAGATCGAATGGGTCGACCCCACCCTGGCGGTGGAAGATGTGCTGGACATGGTCCAGGGCGGGATTTTTCATTTAACCATTGTCGAGCAACCCATCGCCGAGCGCTGGGGCAAGATTCTGCCCAAGTTGCGTTTCGATCGGCAGCTGTTTATCAGCGAGCCGGATAACGAGCACTGGTTCGTTCGCCGCGACGCCGCCATGCTGCGGGCCAGCATCAACGGTTTCCTGACGACCTACAAGGCACCGTCCAACGAGGACGCAGCTTTCCTGCGCATCTACCGCCGTTTGTACCAGGTTCATTATCCGCTGGCCCGGGCCGACCGCCAGCGGCTGGAGAAACTGCGCCCGGTGCTGCAAAAGCATGCCGAGGCCCAGGATATGGACTGGCTCAACCTGGCGGCCTTGGCCTTCAAGGAGTCTGCCCTGCAACCCAACGCCCGCAGCGGTAGCGGCCCCACCGGGCTGATGCAGATCACGCCGGCGGCGGCCCAGCGGGTCGGGGTCGGCAATATTCAGAACCTGGACGCCAATGTCCAGGCCGGCGCCAAATACCTGGCCATGATCCGCCGCAAGTTTTTCTCCAGCCCCAAGCTCAACGAGCGCGAACGCATGGCTTTTGTGCTGGCTGCCTACAACATGGGGCCCGAGCGTGTTCAGGGCATGCGTGCCGAGGCTAGGCGACGGGGGCTGAATCCCAACCAGTGGTTCTTCCAGGTCGAACGCATTGCCATGGAGCAGGTAGGAATGGGCGCCGTCAGCTACGTTAATAGTGTGAATAAATACTATCTGGCGTTTGATCGGGAGCGGGAGTCGTTGGAGCCGAAAGAGCAAAAGGTTGCACTGCGCAAATGATCGAATAAATTGATTGGTATGGCGGATTTATTGCATTTTTAACATGAGCTTTATTGATTAATATAGCGACCAACCCATACATCCCAAGGAAACGAACCCATGAGCTCTTTCGTCAACAAAATCCTGTCTACCCGTGCCGGCTACGGCCTGACCGTCCTGCGCATCGCAGTCGGTGTCATTTTCGCGGCTCACGGCTCGCACAAGCTCTTTGGGTTGTTCGGTGGCTACGGTCTGGCGGGAACTGCGCAGTGGATGGAAAGCATCGGTCTGACACCCGGCTACGTGATGGCCACATTGGCCGGTGGCACCGAGTTTTTCGCCGGACTGGCCTTGATCGTTGGCTTGCTGGTTCGTCCAGCGGCGCTGGGGTTGGCCTTCCTGTCCCTGGTGGCGATTTTTTCCGTGCACATTGGCAATGGCCTGTTCATGGCCAACAACGGTTATGAGTTTGCCCTGGCGTTGCTGGCCGCGAGCATTGCGGTGCTGATAGAGGGTGCAGGCAAGCTGTCGGTCGATCGCGCCATCGCCGGCTGATCGCCGAGTCGAACCACCGAAGGCCCGTCTGGTACGGGCCTTTTTTGTGGCTGCAGATTCTTGACACTGGCCCGTCGGCTTCTCTAGGATGCTGCTCATGCGCCGATTTAAACAGCTACTTGCGGGGCGCCAGGTGACTCATCCAGTCATCGTCAGAAGCTTGGAACAGGCTTCGAAATACCGCTAAAGCGCTGGTTCGGTGTTGCCTCTCACCTGCCATGCAGACTTTTTGAGGCAGAGACACGACACAATGAACGCACCCAGTCCCCTTGTACGTCTTGCGCCGATTACGGCGAGCCTTCTGCAACGCAATCCAAAAATCCTTTTGGGCGGTACCCATCAGCCAACGCTATTGCGTTATCTCGACGGCTGGCCGCGGCGCAGCCACGGGCCCGCTGCGTTCCTGATCCAGTTTGTCGAAGATGGCGAGTCCCTGGCACGTTTTGCCAACGACAGCTTCGATCTGGCGGTCATTCAATCACCCAGTGCGGCGGATGCGCCTGAAATGATCCGGCAGTTGACCCGGGTGGCGCGCCAAGGTCTGATCACCCGGCGTTGAGGCTGTCTGCCTTGGTCATCGCCCTGAGTCCGTTGGCGTGCATGCAGTTGAATACAATTCGGCTGCGGGTCGACCAGTCTGTATTGATGATATGGAAACGCTGGATATAGCTGCTGTTGTCCCTGGACTCGAACCACTCATCTATCTTTTCACTGAAGTCGTCGGGAAGGTGAAAGGGCAACACGTATTTGGCGCACTGTATCGAGCGCAATACGAAGTCGGGTTTCTTCCTGGCCGATTGCTCATCCATGAACGTCTTCAAGGCAGCGGTGGTGTTCAGGTTCTTACCGCTCCATTGGTGCTCCACGCCTTTCCAGTACTTCGCCCTGACGCGGTGATTGTAGGAAATCACAACGGTCCTCTCCGGCCGATGGGTCCATATATCTTCCAGCGTTGAACGCCGCCAGTTCCGGGGGATCAGTCGTTGTCCGCTTATCGAGTCGATCAGGCTGTGCAACTCATGATGGGCGGCTCGGTTGAAATGCTTGAACTTATGGAAGTTCAAGATGACGATTTCCTTTGCCCTCGCGGCCTTGTGGTCGAGGTCATCGTAAAAATCATTCAACGGCGCCAGAACGTCACCGCCCACCGTGCGTCCGGAGGAGGCGAGGTGAAACAGTTGGAAGCGCTTGTCACTGCCGACGGGAGTGTTGGCGGAGAACACCACGCGCAGGTCGAGCACGCGAAAACCCGCCAGGATCTGTTCGATGATCGGTACGTCCTGGGTCTTTTCCTGAGGTAGCGTAGGGGAGGGAGCTTTTTTGTCTGCGCCGGAGTCATGGGTGCCGGGCAGAATCAGTTCGTCGATACGCAGTTTGTATAACTGCGGAGTGTTGTACATCCAGCAATCCAATCCATGGTGGGTAGCCTTCATGATTATTCATCCTTGAATAATGTTCTGAGCGAAAGGCGCGAGGCAGCGCGCGCCATTCATTCTGCGCAGCGCTGCCACATTGTCAAAGGATCAAGTTTGCTGGGATGTTTCGAGGTGAGCGGGTTTGATCAGCGGGTTATGGATAAGCGATGTCCACGACATAGACCAGCTTCTCGCCTGTCGGTGTCTGTACCCTGACTTCGGCGTCCAAGGCCTTGCCAATCAGCGCACGCGCCAGAGGCGAATCGATGCTGATCAGGTTCTGTTTCAAATCCAGTTCGTCGGGGCCGACGATGCGATATCGAGCCTCGTTACCGTCCTCATCCTCGACCGTGACCCAGGCGCCGAAATACACCTTGTTGGGATCGCTGGGTTTTTCACTGACGACTTTGAGTGCTTCGAGGCGCTTGGTAAGGAAGCGGACGCGACTGTCGATTTCCCGCAACATTTTCTTGCCGTAGGTGTATTCGGCATTTTCCGAGCGATCGCCCTGGGCCGCCGCCTCGCTGACAGCCTGGGTCACTTGGGGGCGGCGTACATGCCAAAGCTCGTGGAATTCGGCGCGCATCCGCGCCTCGCCCTCGGGGGTGATCAGCGCGGTGCCAGCGGTGCGAGGTGGGCGATAACGGCTCATGGCAACTTCTTGTGGTGGTAAGGACGGAAGTCTATCAACCCTCGCGCAACACTGTCAGCGGGCTGGCGTTGAGCGCCCGCCGGTGCCGAACACCCCCGCTGCGCCGATCAGCAACGCGCCTGCCAGCGGTAACATCAGCAACCACGGATGCGGATGCCAGGGCAGGTCGAAGGCAAAGCGGTAGAGCACCAGGCTGACCAGTTCAGAACCCAGGGCCGCCAGCAATCCGCTGACCGCACCCAACAGGCCGAATTCGATGCGTCGGGCCTTGACCAGCAAGGGGCGCTCGGCCCCCAGGGCTCGCAGTAACGCGCCTTGGCGAATCCGCTCATCAAGGGTGGCCTGCAGGCCGGAGAACAGCACGGCCATGCCCGCCGCCAGGACAAACAGCAATACATACTCCACGGCCAGGGTCACCTGGGCCAGGATGCTGCGCAGTTGCTGCAGCAAGGCTTCGACCTGCAGGATCGTCACCGCCGGGAAGGCCCGGGCCAGGTCGACAATCTGCTGGTCGTGACCGGCGGCCAGATAGAAACTGGTGAGGTAGGTGGCCGGCAGGTCCTTCAGGGTGCCGGGTTGGAAGATCATGAAGAAGTTGGGCTGGAAGTTGTCCCAGTTGATCTCCCGCAGGCTGGTGACCTTCGCTTCGCGGTTGACGCCACCCACGCTGAACACCAGCCGGTCGCCCAGTTTGATCTGCAGGTTCTCGGCCACTTTGCCCTCCACCGAAACCCCTGGTATATCGTCCGGTGGCTGCTGTGGCCACCAGTTTCCGGCGGTGACGACGTTGCCTTCCGGCAGGTCCGCAGCCCAGGTCAGGCTCAGGTCGCGCTGCAGTGCCCGGTCCCCGGCCGAGTCCTTGGTGACGAACTCCCTGGCCGGTTCGCCGTTGATGCTGATGAGCCGCCCCGGTACCACGGGATAGAGCGGGGCCGATTGCGCCGACAACTGCAACAGCTTGTCGGTGAAGGCCTGCTTGTCATTGGGCAGGATGTTCAGGGCGAAGTAGTTGGGGGCATTTTTCGGTAGCTGGTTTTGCCAGGTATCCAGCAACTCGCCGCGCAACAGCGCGATCAACGCCATGGACAACAGGATCAGGCCGAATGCCAATGCCTGGCCGGCCGCGGCCAGGGGATGGCGCAGCAATTGGCCGAGCCCCAGCCGCCAGGGCAGGGAAGCGCGGGCGAGCATCCGGCGCAGGCTCTGGAGCAGCAGCAACAGCAGGCCGCCCAGCACCAGGGCCGCGACAACGCCGCCGCCGAGCAGGGCGAAGGTCAGCACCAGGTCCAGGCTCAGGCGCCACATGATCAGGCCCAGGGCACCCAGCGCGGCCCCATAGACCATCCAGGTACTGGAAGGGATGGGCAGCATGTCCCTGCGCAAGACCCGCAACGGCGGCACCCGCCCCAACGCGGCCAGGGGCGGCAGGGCGAACCCTGCCAGAGCCACCAATCCGGTGCCGATCCCGGCGATTGCTGGCAGCAGCCCCCCGGGCGGTACGGCGGCGGGTAGCAGGTCATGCAGCAAGGCGACCAGCCCTAATTGGGCAATCCAGCCGAGCAGGGCGCCGCTGAGGCTCGCCAGCAGGCCCAGTACCGTCAGTTGCAGGCTGAACAGCACCATGGTTTCTCGACGTGACAGGCCCAGGCAGCGCAGCAGGGCGCTGGCATCGAAGCGTCGGGTGGCGAAACGGTTGGCGGAGAGCGCAACCGCGACGCCGGACAATAGCACCGCCACCAGGCTGGCCATGTTCAGGTAGCGCTCGGCCTTGCCCAGGGCGCCACCGATCTGCCGGTTGCCGTCGCGGGCATCCTGCAGGCGCTGGTTGGCCTCAAGGCCCGGCTTGATCAGGTCGCGATAGGTTTGCAGGGCGGGCGCCGGGCCTCGCCAGAGGTCGCGATAGCTGACGCGGCTGCCAGGCTGTACCACGCCGGTGGCTTTCAGGTCCTTGAGGTTGATCATGACCCGGGGTGTGAGGCTGTAGAAATTGCCGGCGCGATCCGGTTCGTAAGTCAGCACCCGGCTCAGGCGTAAGGTGGTGTTGCCGACATCGATGCTATCGCCGATCTTCAGGTCCAGTGCTGTCAGCAGTCGGGCTTCGACCCATGCCTCGCCCGGATTCGGTCGTCCGCCGGTTTCTTCCGGGGCGAAGGGGGAAGGGGCACTTTTCAGTTCGCCGCGCAACGGGTAGAGGTCGTCGGCAGCCTTGACGCTGGAAAGCTGGATGCCGTTGTCGGTGGCGACGACACTGGAGAACTCCACGACAAGGGCGTGCTCCAGGCCCAGCTCGGTGCCGCTGCGGATCTGCTCGGGGCGGGCGGGCGAGCTGCCTTCGAGCAACAGGTCAGCGCCGAGGAATTCGGTGGCGCGCAGCATCATCGCGCCGTTGAGCCGCGCGCCGAAGTAGCCGATGGCGGTGCTGGCCGCCACCGCCACCAGCAAAGCGAAGAACAACACGCGCAACTCACCGGCGCGGGCGTCGCGCAGCAGTTGGCGGGCAGCGAGACTGAACAGGCGCAACAGCGGCAAGCGTGCCATCAAGGCTCCAGGGGCGCGACCATCTGGCCGGCTTCAAGTCGGATCAGGCGCCGGCAACGATGGGCCAGGCGTTCGTCATGAGTGACCAGCACCAGGGTCGTGCCGCTTTCCTTGTTCAGTTCGAACAAAAGATCGCTGATGCGCTCGCCGGTGTGGCTGTCGAGATTGCCGGTGGGTTCGTCGGCGAAGAGCACGTCGGGCTCGGCGGCGAAGGCACGGGCAATGGCCACGCGCTGCTGCTCGCCACCGGAGAGCTGGCGGGGCGAGGGAGTCAGGCGTTGGCCCAGGCCGACCCGCTGCAACAGTTCCGTGGCGCGTTCGCGTGCATCCTTGCGACCGTCCAGCTCCAGCGGCAGCATGACGTTTTCAAGCGCATTGAGGCTGTCGAGCAGTTGGAACGACTGAAAGACAAAGCCGACATGCTCGGCGCGGATCCGCGCTCGCTGGTCTTCATCCTGCGCACTGAGGGCCTGTCCGGCGAGAGTCACTTCACCGCTGCTGGGCAGGTCCAGGCCGGCCAGCAGGCCCAGGAGCGTGGATTTGCCGGAACCCGACGCGCCGACAATGGCCAGGCTGTCGCCCTTGTTCAGTTCCAGGCTGAGTTCGTGCAGGATGGTCAGTTCACCTTCCGCGCTGGGGACCACTTTGCTAAGGTCCTTCGCGGTGAGAATGCTTGAGCCCATGGAGAATCCGATGCGTGTGTGGTTTTTGAGTGCCGGCCTGTCCTTGATGGGCATGGTGCAGAACGCAGCGGCGGGTACAGTCCTGATCGTTGGCGAGAGTATCAGCGCTGCTTTCGGCCTGGATACCCGGCAAGGCTGGGTG
>Ga0157373_10001193_pt1 | contig 19875 bp, 20 predicted proteins | sample C65metaG_FD_113460 | JGI IMG/M metagenome (GOLD analysis project Ga0157373, IMG submission 113460) | Corn rhizosphere microbial communities from Kellogg Biological Station, Michigan, USA - C6-5 metaG | ecosystem: Host-associated > Plants > Roots > Rhizosphere > Soil | place: USA: Michigan... | reverse complement strand
CCGGGGTATAGCGCAGTCCGGTAGCGCGCCTGCTTTGGGAGCAGGATGTCAGGAGTTCGAATCCCCTTACCCCGACCATATTAAAAATCCTCGTATCGAAAGATACGGGGATTTTTTTTGTCCGACAAAAACTCATTTCCCCTTCAAGTCATCATACAACCTGCCGATAGCCCGCTAACACGAGGGGACTGCCATGGCTTTCGCCCCTTGAATCTGGCCAATACAAGAATAAGGGCGTTCGTCATGTTGCTTCGTCAGTTGAATATTGCTCCCCGGGCAGCCCTGGGGTTCGCCCTGATCGCGGTGTTGGTAGCCTTGCTCGGCGTGTTTGCGCTGGGGCAGATGTCGAGCATTCGCGATAGTGAAGTCGCAGTAGAAAACCAGTGGCTGCCGAGCATTCGTGGCGGCGACGAGATCCGCGAGATCATGCTGCGCATCCGCACCATCTCGTTGCGTATGGCGCTGGATCAGGACGCGAACAATATCGCCACCTACCGCAGCCAGATGGACACCCGCGACAAAGAGCTGAGCGAGAAAATCGCCGCCTACGACAAACTGGTCGACACCCCGGAGGGCCAGCAGCTATACGACCAATTCAAAAAGACCTTCGCCGCGTACCGCAATGGTATCGCTCAATCCTTCGCCCTCGCCGAGCAAGGCAAGCGTGATGAGTTGACCAGGTTGTTGCTGGTCGACATGAAAACCGTTGTCGATGGCTCCGGCAAACAACTCAACGACCTGGCGGATCTGTTCGCCAAACAGGTCGCCGCCGAAAGCCAGAAGTCCGCTGCGCACTATGAAAACTCGCGCACGATTGTCAGTTTGTTTATTGCGTTGGCCGCGCTGGCCACGGTGGCACTGGCGATGATGCTCACCCGCAGTATCGTTCGTCCGCTCAGCAGCGCCGTGAACGCAGCAGAAAGTGTCGCGCAGGGGGATCTGACCCGGCCGATCGAAACCCATGGCAACGATGAAGTCAGTCGCTTGCTCAAAGCGTTGGCGACCATGCAGCAAAACCTGCGCGAGACGCTGCAAGGCATCAGCGGTTCAGCCACGCAACTGGCGACCGCTGCCGATGAACTCAATGCGGTAACACTCGACAGCACCCAGGGACTGCAACAGCAGAACAACGAAATCGAACAAGCCGCGACGGCCGTCAACCAGATGACGGCAGCAGTGGAAGAGGTCGCACGCAATGCGGTGTCGACGTCTGACGCGACCCGTCAATCCAGCGAGTCGGCGCATCTGGGTCAGGTGCGCGTCAGTGAGACCGCCACGGCCATCAATGCATTGGCCAGCGACGTGCAACAGACCGGTGAGTTGGTGCAATCACTGGCCAATCAATCGCAGGACATCGGCAAAGTGCTCGACGTGATTCGGGCGATTGCCGAGCAGACCAATTTGCTGGCGCTCAACGCGGCGATTGAGGCGGCACGCGCCGGGGAGAGCGGGCGAGGCTTTGCCGTAGTCGCCGATGAAGTACGCGCGCTGGCCTATCGCACGCAGCAATCGACGCAGGAGATCGAGCAGATGGTCCAGGGCATGCGCAGCGGTTCGAGCCTGGCGCTGGATTCGATGCAGGCCAGTACCGCGCGGGCGACGACCACACTGGCCTTGGCTGAGCGTGCCGGTGAGGCGCTGCAAACCATTACCGCGTCGGTGCATGAGATCCATGAGCGCAATCTGGTGATCGCCAGCGCAGCTGAAGAACAAGCGCAAGTAGCCCGGGAAGTGGATCGCAACCTGGTGAATATTCGTGATTTATCGTTACGTTCTGCCGCAGGCGCTGACCAGACCAGCGCGTCCAGCCATGAGTTGTCGCAACTGGCCAATGCCTTGCAGGGCATGGTACGGCGCTTCCAGTTGTAAACGGGCAGGCGTGAAAAAGCCGCGTTTCTCTCAGGAGAAGCGCGGCTTGTTTTTTACTGTCGATCAAGCGCCGTCTTGATCTTTCAGGTGCTCGAACAAGCCTTTTGGCATCTTCTTGCCGTTGGCTTCAAAGTTGGCCTTCACGTTGTTGTAGGCCTCTTGTTCGTCGATGAAACCGTCATGGTTGGTGTCGATCTTGTCGAAATCGGACTTCGGCGCGACTTTCAGAAATTCGGCGCGCGAGACCTTGCCGTCACCGTCGCTGTCCGTCTTGGCCATCGAAGCATCGCCACATTTGCCTTCACCGCATTTGCCTTCCGGCGCTTTCACCGAGGTTTCCGCCGACGCAACCATGTAGCCCTGCGCCAGTGGTTGAGCGGCAAACACCGAACCAGACAACATCAGGCCGCCCGCCAGCGCGGCGCCGATCAGGCCAATGGATTTTTTACCGAGGGTCGAAGTACGGGACATTTACATTCTCCTGGGCTGCGCTGTGCAACCACACGTTAAGGACGATTGCCTGAGCAGGTGTTGCTCGGGTGTGGCCATTAAGCGGTGGCGGTGTATCGCGTCTGTGTCGCGGAGCGGGGGAGTTTGTAAGCGAAGGAGGGAAAAGCGGGGCGGGGATACAGTAGGAAACAGATCTTTCGATCAACACAAAACATTGTGGGAGCGAGCTTGCTCGCGAAAGCGTTCTGTCAGTCAATGTTGCTGCGACTGATCAAAAGCTTTCGCGAGCAAGCTCGCTCCCACAGGTTTTAGTGCAGTTTCAGGCGTGGCTCGGTGCCACGACCAATCTTGCTGCCCAGCATCAGCATCGCCGTGCGGAACGGCCCGTACAGCGCCATCTGGTGCATGCGATACAGCGACACGTAAAACATCCGCGCCAGCCAGCCTTCGAGCATCACGCTGCCGGTCAGATTGCCCATCAAGTTACCCACCGCCGAAAAGCGCGACAACGAGATCAGCGAGCCGTAGTCGGTGTACTTGTACTCCGGCAAGGTCTTGCCTTCGATGCGCAGTTTCAGCGATTTGGCCAGCAGCGACGCCTGTTGGTGCGCGGCTTGGGCACGCGGCGGCACATTGCGATCGGTACCCGGTTGCGGGCACGCGGCGCAGTCACCGAAAGCAAAGATGTTCTCGTCGCGGGTGGTTTGCAGCGTCGGCAGCACTTGCAGTTGATTGATGCGGTTGGTTTCCAGGCCGTCGATGTCCTTGAGGAAACCCGGCGCGCGAATGCCCGCTGCCCAGACTTTCAGGCTGGCCTTGATCTCGTTGCCATCGGCGGTGACCAGGCTGTCGGCGGTTACTTCGCTGACCGAAGCGTTGGTCATCACGTTGACCCCGAGCTTTTCCAGGGTTTTGTGCACCGGCCCGCTGATACGCTCTGGCAGGGCAGGCAGTACCCGTGGACCGGCTTCGATCAGGGTGATGTGCATGTTTTCCGGTTTGATCCGGTCCAGACCATAAGCCGCCAGTTCGTGCGCGGCGTTGTGCAGTTCAGCCGCCAGCTCGACACCAGTGGCGCCAGCGCCGACGATCGCAACGCTGATTTGCTCGACCACATCGGTTTGCCCGGCGTGTGCACGCAGATAGTGATTAAGCAGTTGCTGATGGAAGCGCTCGGCCTGTTGGCGGGTGTCGAGGAACAGGCAGTGCTGTGCCGCGCCCTGAGTGCCGAAATCGTTGGTAGTGCTGCCGACGCTGATCACCAGCGAGTCGTATTGCACTTCACGCGCCGGCACCAGTTCTACGCCGTTTTCGTCGTAGGTGGCGGCCAGCTGGATTTTCTTCTGTGCGCGATCAAGCCCGCTCATGCGCCCTAGCTGGAACTCGAAGTGGTTCCATTTTGCCTGGGCAACATAGTTGAGTTCGTCTTCGGAGGAGTTCAGCGATCCGGCGGCCACTTCGTGCAACAGCGGTTTCCAGATGTGCGTCAGGTTGGCGTCGACCAGCATCACACTGGCCGTGCCGCGCTTGCCCAGAGTCTTACCCAGACGGGTAGCCAACTCCAGACCGCCGGCGCCGCCGCCGACAATAACAATACGATGGGACATGGGGATAACTCGCAAGGTTTTTAAAGGAAATCGGTGCGGTTACCCAAGCGAGCGCCAAGCTGCTCATAGCGTCAGGTAACTGATAAATCGGCTCAACAGGCCAAGACCAATGGTCACTGCCAGCACCAGCACGAGGAGCATCCACGGCCGGAAAGGCCGGCGCTCGACTCGATGTTGGGACAGTTGCAGATACTCTTCGACATGTTTCTGGTCTTCGGGGTTCAGGCGGCTGGTCATATTTGCCTCGTCAGGTAGACGTTGCTGAATGGGCAGAAGCTACAGCGGTTTTTATCCGGGGTTGAACGCAGCATAGCCGCTGTCCGGAACCGGTTCGACGCTCACGCTATCTTCGAGGCGGATGATGCCGCTTTGTAACACCCGTGCGGTAATTCCGCCATGGCCGCGCACCGCTTGAAAGGTGCCCGGGCCGAGGTTGTTCTGCAGGCGTGCACAGGGCTGACACCAGCCCGTGGTTTCGAATATTGCCTGACCGATACGAAAGCGCCGACCCTTGAGACTAAACAAATTGATACCGCTGATAACCAGATTACGGCGCAGATCTTCAGGCTTGACCGGCTGATCGTGCGCACGCCCCATCAATGCGCTGATCACCGCCAGATGCTCCCACTGGATCAGCGTTACCTGGCGCGCATTACGCACACCGGGGCGCGCATGATCGCCGGTCAGCCCGGCCTCAAGTCGCGCCTCCACGGCATCCAGTTCTATCATCGGCCCACGGGAATCAGGGCGCACGCCAATCCAGCGCACACATCCGGTCTGTGGCACATCGGCAATCAATTGCTGAAGTGGCGTCACAGGCTGATCCCGACGTCGAAGACGATGCTGCGGCCGAGGTTGCTGCGCAGAAAGTCCGGCGCATCCGGGTGGGCGAACAGCACGCGGGCGAAGGTCGGGCCGACGAGGGACAGCGAGCGCCAGCCTTGACGCAGGTATTCGGTGGGCGGGGGGAAATGGCTATTCAAATCCAGTACTTCTCGTTTGAGGCTGGCGAAGGCGATGATGTCCAGTTCGCCGAGATCCATGCCGCGTTCTTTGTAGTTGTGTGCTTTTTTGCGCAGGGTCGGCGCCAGTCGCAGCAGGAATTCATTGGCCGGGATCCGTTTCGGCTTGGCTTCGCGGCGTACCAGTTGGCTGAGGGAAAAGGCGCTGCGTCGTCGCTGCAATTCATCGCGCCATTCGTCGTTGAGCCGACGGCCCTCGTCGAGCACGAAGAACACCTCGAAATTGGCATCGCGAAACAATACGTCCGGCGGCTCGCCGGCCGGCGCGAATTCGTCGGCGCGGTAGGGAATGTTCAGGCCTTGCAGCAGGCGCTGGCAAACCCAACGCTCACGCTCCCATTTGCGGGCATTGGACAGAAAGGCGTTGGCCTGCTCGGCCGCGATGGTCAGCAGGCGTAAATAATCTGAGTCATCCATAAGCCCAAGCTTAGCGTTCAAATGCGACAAGCTGAAAGCGTTCCGCGGCAAAGTGCATCAGTGGGCAGTGGAGAAGGGCGGTGTAGACTCATGGAAATCGATTATTTGCGCCAAACCGTGAGGACTCATCGTGAAATTTCGCTGGCTGCTGCTGTTTGCTGTTTTTCCGCTGTGTGCCCATGCGCTCGAAACCGGTGAGCGTCTGGCTCCCTGGACGTTGCTCGATCAGTACGAGCAACCCTTCACCCTCGATAACAGCACCACCACGCTGCTGGTGGCACGGGATATGGACGGCGCCAAGCTGATCAAGGAAGCGTTGAAGGACCAACCCAAGGGCTATCTGGAGGCCCGTCACGCGGTGTTCGTTGCCGACATTCAGCGCATGCCGGCGCTGATTGCCAGAATGTTTGCCGTACCGGCCATGCGCGACTACCACTATCGGGTCATGCTGGATCGAGAAGGACGGGTTGCGTCGCGCTATCCCGGCGCGGAAGGCCAGGTGTTGTGGTTGCAACTCAAGGACGGTCGATTGCTCTCGCAACGTGAGTACGCCAACGCGGGTGACCTGCGCGAGGCACTGGAGAAGGCGCGCCCATGATCGGCGTCGAGGTGCTGGCAAGTGAAAGTCTGTTGCTGGGCTGGCTGATTTATCTGCCGGTGCTGCTCTGGGCGATCGTGCGGGCGCCGTGGGTCGAGTTGTTCAGCGACAGCCGGCGTCAGCATCTGCTGTTCGGCACCGTGTTTGCGTTGTTTCTCTTGTGGTTGATGCGCAGGGATTTCGACACGGACGTGTCGTATCACTTCCTCGGTATGACTGCGGTAACCCTGTTGCTGGACTGGCCGCTGGCGATCGTTGGCGGGCTGGTGGCGCAAATCGGCCTGGTGCTGCTCGGGCGTCAGGATCTCGCGGCGATGGGGGTCAATGGCGCCTTGTTCATTTTGCTGCCGGTGCTGGTCACCGAGTGTGTGGCGATCCTCGTCGAGCGTGCTCAGCCACGCAATCCGTTCGTGTACATCTTCTGTTCCGGCTTCTTTGCCGCCGCGCTGTCAGCCCTGTTGTGCCTGATCCTGAGCCTGACGCTGCTGTGGTACGACGGCCTCTTCGCCATGCCGGAATGGCTGGAAGACTTCATCGGTTACGTGTGGCTGATCATTTTCCCCGAGGCGTTCATCAACGGCATGATCGTCAGTGCCCTGGTGGTATTCAGCCCGGAATGGCTGGAGACCTTCAACCGCACACGCTACCTTTCGGCGCCGTGGAAGGACGACGATCCGAAGTCTTGATCCACATCAAACCCGCTGCGCGCGGGAAATTTCATGCTCGCGCAAATCCCTTCAGGAGCAGCGGCATGAGTGTTTACGAGTGGGCCAGGCAGGAAACCCGGCAGAGTCTGGAGATGGCGCAGGAAGTGGGTTTCGACCCGGGGTTGAGTTTGCGCGCCTTGCTCAGTGCGGTGGTGCAGCAGAGCAAGGCCGTGCGCAACGCCGAAGACCTGGCCGACGAGTTGCGCTTTCTGGCGGAAAACCTCGACGACGATCAGGACTACGGCTTTATGCGGCCCTGATCGAGGTCAGTGACGCGGATCGAAGTCGCCGGAAAACAGTTCGTCCTCGGCATCCGGTGCGACCGGAATCTTGTGTTCTTCCGACGCCCAGGCGCCGAGGTCGATCAGCTTGCAGCGATCAGAGCAGAACGGCCGAAACTTGTTTTCGGGGATGAATTCCACGGGGGCGCCGCAGGTCGGGCATTCAACGGTGGGGATCTGGCTCATGCTTGGCCTCCGGATAAAGTCAGGTAAAAGTGATGCAGGCGCTCGACCTCGCTGTGCAGCCAGGCGAGGTCGCGGTCGTTGACCACTACGTCGTCGGCGCGGCTCACACGCTCTTCGCGGCTCGACTGAGCCTTGAGGATCGCCTGAACCTGCTGCTCGCTGGTCTGGTCACGCTGCAAGGTGCGTTCGATCTGCAATTGTTGCGGAGCGTCGATCACCAGAATGCGCTGGGTCATCGCGTATTGCCCGGATTCGATCAGCAGCGGCGACACAAGAATCGCGTAAGGCGATTTTGCCTGCGCCAGGTGATGAGCGATTTCCTCGGCGATCAACGGATGCAGCAGGGCTTCGAGCCAACGGCGTTGCTCCGGCACTTCAAAGATCAGTTTACGCAGGGCGGCGCGGTCCAGTGTGCCATCGGCCTGCAGCACACCGGGGCCGAAGTGTTCGGCAATCTGCGCCAGCGCCGGACGCCCCTGCTCAACCACCCAGCGTGCCGCGTGATCGGCATCCACCACGTGGACACCCAGATCAATGAAGTGCTGAGCCGCTGCGCTTTTGCCGCTGCCGATGCCGCCGGTGAGGCCGAGAATCCAAGGTTTTTCCACAGGGGTATTCATTTCAAACCGACAAACTGCCAATAGAAGGCGGTTATTTGACCACCCCAGAGCAAGGCAATCCAGCCGGCAATTGCCAGATAAGGGCCGAAGGGGATTGGCGTCGAGGTTTTCTGCTCCCGCAGGCGCAACAAAATCACCCCGATAATGGCGCCGACCAGTGATGACAACAGAATCGTCAGCGGCAGAATCTGCCAGCCGCCCCATGCCCCCAGCAGCGCCAACAGTTTGAAATCACCATGACCGATGCCGTCCTTGCCGGTCAGCAGCTTGAACAGCCAGAACACTGACCACAGCGCCAGATAACCGGCCACCGCGCCCCACAACGCATCGTGCAAGGTTACGAACAGGCCGAAACTGTTGACGATCAACCCCAGCCACAGCAACGGCAACACCAGCACATCAGGCAATAGTTGATGCTCGGTGTCGATCAGACTCATCGCCAGCAGACCCCAGGTGAGGACGATCAGCAGGCACGCCGGCCAACCGAAACCCAAGTGCCAGGCGATGAAGGCCGAAAGCAGCCCACAGGCCAGCTCGGTCAACGGATAACGTTTGCTGATCGGAGCTGAGCACGCTGAACAGCGCCCGCGCAGCCATAGATAACTGAGCAGGGGAACGTTCTCCCACGGGCGAATCCGGTGGGCGCAATGCGGGCATTCGGAGTGCGGCAGCATCAGGTTGTAGATGGGTTGCGAGGCTTCGCCGGGCAAACCGAGCACATCGTGTGCCTGCTGGCGCCAGTCGCGTTCGAGCATTTTCGGCAGGCGCCAGATCAGCACATTGAGGAAGCTGCCGACCACCAGGCCCAGCAGCAGGGCGGTGCCGACAAACGCTAGCGGATACATGGCAAACAGTTCGTCGATAGGCATGTCAGATCGCTGAGCCGAGTTGGAAGATCGGCAGGTACATGGCCACCACCAGCCCGCCGACGATTACCCCCAGCACGACCATGATGAACGGCTCCATGAGGCTGGTGAGGTTGTCGACCATGTTATCCACTTCTTCCTCGTAAAAGCCCGCAACCTTGTCGAGCATGTCATCCAGGGCGCCGGACTCTTCGCCAATTGCGGTCATTTGCACGGCCATGCTGGGAAAGACCCCGGTGCTGCGCATCGAGAAATTCAGTTGCATACCGGTGGACACGTCCTGGCGAATGCGCAGCACGGCTCGCTTGAAGACCACGTTGCCGGTGGCGCCGGCCACCGAGTCAAGCGCTTCGACCAACGGCACACCGGCGGCAAACGTGGTCGACAAGGTTCGAGCGAATCGCGCCACGGCGGACTTGTACATCAGTGTGCCCACCAGTGGCAGTTTCAGCAGCCAGGTGTCTTTGCGATCGCGCAAGGCCTGGGATGTTTTTAGCGCGTGGCGGGTGCCAAAAATCGCTGCGACCAGTGCAGCGAGAATCGCCCACCACCATTGCTGCATGAATTCCGACAGGCTGATCACCATCAGGGTGAACGCCGGCAGTTCGGCACCGAAACCGGAAAACACTGACTGAAATTGTGGCACTACTTTGACCAGCAGAATCCCGGTGACAACAGCCGCGACCAGCACCACGGCGGTGGGATAGGTCATGGCTTTCTTGATCTTGGCTTTGAGGCTTTCGCTTTTTTCCTTATAGGTCGCGACGCGTTCGAGCAAGGTGTCGAGGGCGCCGGACTGTTCGCCGGCATCGACCAGGTTGCAATACAACTCGTCGAAATACTGCGGTTTCTTGCGCAGGGCTGCGGCGAAGCTGTTACCGGCCGCGACCTCCTGCTTCACGTCGTCCACCAGTTTGCGCATGGCCGGGTTATCAAAGCCTTCGCCAATAATGTCGAACGACTGCAACAGCGGTACGCCGGCTTTCATCATGGTCGCCATCTGCCGGGTGAACAGGGCAATGTCCCGGGCCTTGATGCGTTTGCCAAAGCTCAGCAATGACGCGGATTTCTTGCGCACCTTGCCGGGATTGATCCCCTGTTTACGCAATTGTGCCTTGATCAGCGCCGGGTTCTGGCCGCTCAGTTCACCGGTGACTTTGCTGCCTTTTCTGTCCGTGCCTTCCCAGGCATAAATACTGATTTTTGCTGCCTTGACCGCCATGTTCAGTCCTTGGTGACCCGGTTGATTTCTTCAAGGCTGGTGATGCCTTGCATGGCCTTGTGCAGCCCGGAGGTGCGCAGGTCGTCGAAGCCGTCGCGGCGCATCTGCAGGTCGATTTCCAGCGAGTTGCCTTCAGCCATGATCAAACGTTGCAGCTCCGGTGTGTTTTTCACCACTTCATAAATCCCCACGCGTCCTTTGTAACCGCCGTTGCAGTGATCGCAACCGACCGGCTCGTAGATCGTGAAATGGCCGATGCGTTCCTCGGGGAAGCCTTCCTTGAGCAAGGTTTCGCGTGGGATCTCGATGGCTTTCTTGCAGTGGCTGCACAGTTTGCGCGCCAGGCGCTGGGCGATGATCAGGCTGACCGAGGTGGCGATGTTGAAACCGGGAATGCCCATGTTGTGCAGGCGCGTCAGGGTTTCCGCAGCGCTGTTGGTGTGCAGGGTCGAGAGCACCAGGTGACCGGTCTGCGCGGCTTTGATGGCGATCTCGGCGGTTTCCAGGTCGCGGATTTCACCGACCATGATCACGTCCGGGTCCTGACGCAGAAACGAGCGCAATGCCTGGGCAAAGTCGAGCCCTTGCTTGGGATTGACGTTGACCTGGTTGATGCCTTCCATGTTGATTTCCACCGGGTCTTCGGCGGTGGAGATATTGATGTCGACGGTGTTGAGAATATTCAGGCCGGTGTACAGCGAAACGGTTTTACCCGAACCGGTGGGCCCGGTGACCAGGATCATGCCCTGTGGCTGCTTGAGTGCGGCCATGTACAGATCTTTCTGCTCGGGCTCATAGCCGAGCGCGTCGATACCGATCTGCGCGCTGGACGGGTCGAGAATCCGGATCACCACTTTTTCGCCCCACAGGGTCGGCAGCGTGTTGACCCGGAAATCGATCGACTTGCTTTTCGACAGGCGCATCTTGATCCGCCCGTCCTGGGGTTTGCGCCTTTCCGAAATATCCAGGCTGGCCATGACTTTCAGGCGTGCGGCGATGCGCCCGGCCAGTTGAATCGGCGGTTTGGCAACCTCGCGCAGGATGCCGTCGGTGCGCACCCGCACCCGGTAGTTTTTTTCGTAAGGCTCGAAGTGCAAGTCGGAAGAACCGCTTTTGATCGCGTCGAGCAGCATCTTGTGCACGAAGCGCACCACCGGCGCATCGTCGGCGTCGAGGCCGCCGATGGCGTCCTGCTTGCTGTCGTCGACGGATTCGACATCGACCCCGTCGAGATCGACATCGGCCATGTCCTCGAGACCGCTGGTGTGGGTGTCGAAGAATTTTTCGATGGCATCGGTAAGTTTGTCGTCCTCGACCAGAATGGCTTCGGTGCTCAGCCCGGTGCTGAATTGAATGTCGTTGATTGCTTGATGATTGCTCGGGTCGGAAATGCCCACGAACAGCTTGTTGCCACGCCGCCACAAGGGCAGGGCGTGATGCTGACGCACGAGTTTTTCGCTGACCAGGCCTTTGGGCTGGGTTTCCTTGTCCAGGCAATTGAGATCAAGCAAGGCCATGCCGAAATGCTCACTGGCAATCTCGGCCACCTGCCAGCTCTTGACCAGTTTGTTCTGCACCAGATAGCTGACCAGCGACAGGCGATTGCGCTGGGCCTGTTGCCAGGCTTGCTGGGCGCCTTTTTCCGTGAGCAGTTCGGCCTGGACCAATTGCTTGGCCAGACCGCTCAGAGCGATGTCATTCATGGGGATTCCGCACGCTTGCCGTTCATGACTTATAGCCTAGTCAAGTGACAGCGCCAAACACGGCGGGTGCAGGTGACAAAAAGTGTCAGATAGTGCGGTTACAGGTTGTAGGAATTGGCGTTGTAAGCGCTTCGCGCCTAATGAACGGGGCTTTGCAGGCATTGGCATGGCCTATGCTCCGTCCCTTGCAGATCATGAGAATTCGACTCATGCATGGAGCGTGTCTATGAAAAAACAACAAGGTTTTACTCTGATCGAGCTGCTGATCGTGGTGGCGATCATCGGGATTCTGGCGACCATCGCGTTGCCGCAATATTCCAAATATCAGGCACGGTCGAAGGTGACGGCGGGGCTGGCGGAAATCAGTGCGCTGAAGGTGCCGTTTGAAGACACCATCAACCAGGGTACAAATCCTACCCTCGCAATCGTGAAGGGTGATGCGGTGACTACTACATCCAACTGTGCATTGTCGGCTACAGGTACCGCCGCTGACGGCGCGGGATCGATCGTGTGTACGATCGCCAACGCTCCGGCACCGGTGTTGGGTAAAACCATCACGCTGACGCGCTCTTCGGGTACCGGCGCCGGTGTCTGGAGCTGTGCTACAACGGTGGCACCGGATTATTCGCCAAAAGGCTGCACCGCCAGCGGTACATAAGTTGAATGTGTGCTGAACAGAATGCCCCGCAATGCGGGGCATTTTTCATTGCGCAGCCGTTCACAAAAGCTTCAATAATTTCAGCGCCTTAGGAACTTTCCAAAAAACCGCAACTTGCATGTGAATATTCCTCGAGTCATGCATTTTGCATGAATCCGGAATTTTCAGATATCTGTAACTAATTGATTTATATAGATTTTGTGTCTTTCAAAAAGTTGGCACAGCGTTCGCAACTACCTTGGTAACCCTGCTGACAAGACAACCAGCAGACTTTCCAGAAAAACAGGAGTTACTCGTATGAAGAAGTTCGCTATCACTGCCGCTGCTGCTACCGCGCTGACCCTGACCATGGCTTCCGGTGCATTCGCACAATCCACCCAGGCTACTCAGGCTCCAATGACTCTGGCTGCCGGTGAAGTCACCAAGGCGAAAGAAGCTACTTCCGACACCTGGATCACCACCAAAGTCAAAAGCGACCTGGTTACCGAAAAAGGCATCCCAGGCACTGACATCAAAGTAGAAACCAACAAAGGTGTTGTGTCGCTGTCGTCGACTGTAGCCATTACCGAAGCTCAGAAAACCACAGCCGTTAACATCACCAAGAAAATCAAAGGCGTTAAAGCGGTCTCCGCTGACGGCCTGAAAGCCGAGTAAGGCATGACTTCTCGCCTGGACCGGGAGAAGGCGCGACAGACGGGCCGAGCCATACGTCTGCCGCAACTTTAGAGTTCATGCGAACGGTCACACGGATGTGACCATTACGGGCCCCGGCACTTGTGTCGGGGCCTGTTCTATTTCAGGGACGAAAGAGTCGAAGGGCACCGCAAAACAACTGTGGGAGCGAGCTTGCTCGCGAAAGCGGTATGCCAGTCACAATGGATTTGACTGACCAGACGCCTTCGCGAGCAAGCTCGCTCCCACATGGGTAAGTGATTTGGATCAGTTACCGCGTTTGCTGTTGATCTGCCGCAGGCGATTGCCTTCGAAGCGCAGGTATTGGTACATGCCGTTGCTCGGACCATAGGTCCATTCCTCGACCTGAAACTCCTCGCGGCGGTTGGCGCTGCGCTTGTAACCCAAGACATCACGGCTGACCGGCTCACCACACTTTTGCAGGACTTCGCTGGAACGGTCGCCCAGGCTGATCAGTTGACTGCCGCAGCGCAGGGTATCGGACGCCGAGGCGTGGCTGGCTGCGAAGGTCATTGCGATCAAGACCAGCCACTGCAGTTTCATCATTCGGCATCCAGGTGCATTTGCGTCACCACGCGGCCATCGCTCTCGGCTTCACCGAGACTGGCGTCGATGAAGTACACGCGGTCGTCTGCCAGCTGGCCTTTATCGACCAGATAATCCTTGATGCTGCTGGCACGGTCCTGACCCAACTGACGCAACAACACCTCGCTGCCACTCCAGAACTTGATCACGCCTTCGCGCATCTTCGCCGTGCGTTCTTCCTTGCCCAGATCCTTCCATTCGGCTGGCGGCTGGGTTTTCAGACGGGTGCGGTAAATGCCTTCGAGCAGTGGACCTTTCTCGTTGTCCGGCACTTGCAGCAATGACGCCTGCGCCGGGACTTTATCGCCGCGACGCTGGAGCATCTTGTAGTAGTTGTACTGGTATTCACGCTCCAGACGCTGCTCGGCGAGCAATGGACCATCGCTGCTCTGCGCGGCAGTGCCCTCGATTTCCAGACGCAGGGCCGGACGCTCCTTCAGCGCTTGAGACAGTTTGATCAGCGCCGCTTCGGCATCCTTGCTCAACTCGCTGGAACCCGGAGCAAACGACACGGTGCCAAGGTCTTGCGAACTGCCACCACTGATCAGCCCGCCAATCATTTTGAAGGGTGCGGCAGCGGCTTTGACGATGAGATTGCGCAGGGTCTGCCAGACAATCGGCATCACGCTGAACTGCGGGTTGTTCAAGTCGCCGGTCACCGGCAATTCGATGGAGATCTTGCCGTCGACGTCCTTGAGCAAGGCAATCGCCAGTTTCAGTGGCAGGCTCACAGCATCCGGGCTGGCGACTTTCTCACCGAGCTGCAATTGCTCGACCACCACTTTGTTTTCGGCTTTGAGCTGGCCCTTGGTGATCAGGTAATGCAGGTCGAGGTTGAGCCGGCCCTTGCGGATGCGGTAACCGGCGAATTTGCCGGAGTAGGGCGTCAACGTGGTCAGCTCGACACGTTTGAAACTGGTGGCGATGTCGAGGCTGGCCATCGGGTCGAACGGATTGACCGCGCCCTTGATGGTCACCGGTGCATAGCGGTCGACCTTGCCTTTGATGTCGACACTGGCCGGTTTCGCCTGACGGCTGTCGATGGTGCCGATCTGGCCATTGAGTTGCTGCACGGCGGTAGCGAAATTCGGCGTCAGGCTGAAGTCGGCGAAGTTGGCCGAACCGTCGTTGATGGCGATGCCGCCGATGTGAATGCCCAGCGGTTTCTCGTTGCTGGCCGGTTTCGCTGCTGCGCTTTTGGTGCCGCTGTCGGCGGGCTGCGGGATCAGCAGGTCATCGATGTTGGTGGTGCGATCATCGTTGATCATGAACCGCACATACGGCTGGAACAGGTTGACCTTGTCAATCGACAGGCTGTCGCCGTGCTGATAGTTCAAGCCTTCGACCACGACCTGCTGCCACTTGAGGAAATCGCGGGTTTTCAGGGTGTCGAGGGTGTGCAGTTGATCGATCTGCGCGCGCCCGGTGACGCTTAGGGCCAGCGGCTCGGTGCTCTTGAGATTGACCTTGAGATCACTGCCGAGCATGCCGCTGCGCAGTTCCAGGCGAATAAACGGATTGATGTAGGACTGCGCGACGCGCAGGTCGATGTCCTGGGTTTTCACGTTGAGCTGGGCGTTGACCGGGGCGAGATTGACCGTACCGTCAGCCGTGATCTTGCCTTGTTTGCCCACGCCGCTATCGAGCTTGAGCTTGAAGGGCGAGCCGTTGAGGCTGTCGAAGTCTTGCAGATCGACATTCAGCGGGGTGATGTCCAGTGCTACTGCCGGTTTGGCCGAGCGGTCGGCCAGATGCACGGTGTAATTGCGCAATTGCACGTCTTTGAGCAGCACTTGCCACGGTTTGCTCGGCGCCGGTGGGGTTTTCGGCGAGTCGGCAGCTGCCGGTGTGTTCGCCGGTTCGGCAGCCGCTTTGGCAGCCGGTTTCGATGGCTGGCTGGCAAACAGTTTCTGCCAGTCGAGTTGGCCGTCGGCTTCGAGCGCCGCCCAGGTTTCCAGTTTGTTGCTGCGGATCTTGCCGACCACCACTTGTTGTTTGGCCAGATCCACCGAGGCTTCGCTGACGTCGAGGCGTTCGAGTTTCGCCAGTGGCCGCCCGTCCGGAGCCTTGATGGCGAATGGCGCGATGCTCACTGCGACATTGTTCAACTGCAGTTCGGTTTCTTTCGACAGATTGAGTTTGTATTCGCTGCTGAGGCTGATCACGCCGTCTTCGAGTACCAAAGGCACCGAGTCACGCACGTAGGGCCAGAAGGCTTTCATCTTGCCGTCGGTGACTTTCAGGGTGCCTTCGGAAGTGAACGGGATCAGGCTGAAATTGCCGCTCCAATCGATCCGGCCACCGGCGGGGCCGATGGCGACCAGGGTCATGTCGGCGCTGTCTTCGGGCAGGGTGCTGAGGTTTTTCAGCTCGAAGCTGAGATCATCGTAGAGAAACTCGATGGGCTCGCTCGGGCGCACGTCCTCAAAGTGCACGACGCCGCCGGCCAGTTTGATGTTGTCGATGCGCAGCGGGAAGGGCTTGGCGTTCGGATCGGCCGGGGTCGGCTCGCTGGCCGGCACATTGAACAGGCCGAGCAGGTTGAGCTTGCCGTCTTTGGCGAAGAGGATTTCGCTCTTCGGCTTGTCCAGTTCGATGTTGGCCAGATGCAGGGCTTTGGTCCACAGGCTGTCGATTTGCAGGTCGGCGTACAGGCGATCGAAACCGATCTGTTCCTTGCCCGGCTCGCCGATCACCAGCCCCCACAAGGTAACTTCAAGGCTGAACGGGTTGAGCTCGATACGCTGGATATGCGCAGGCACTGTTGCGTAGTTGGCCAGTTGTTGATTGGCCACACGCAGGGCGATGCCCGGCAAAATCAGAAACCCCAGCAGGCTGTAGAGGGCCAGAGCAGTCAACAAGGCGCCTATCGCGCGAATCAATCCTTTGGGCATGTGCGGCTTCATCTGTCTGAATCGGAGTGCCTTGGAGTATGGCACGCGATTCTGGTTCCGAAGTAACAGCCGTGCTGCAGGATTGTTCAGATTTCTCTGTAATCACAAAAAATGTGGGAGCGAGCTTGCTCGCGAAAGCGGTCGTCCAGTTGATCAAGATGCCGACTGACACGACGCCTTCGCGAGCAAGCTCGCTCCCACAGGGAAACAGTTGCCGCCGCGCGAGCGCTTCAGAGCTGCAGAATCAGGGTTTTCAGCGGCGGTTGCTGATCCATCGACGGGAAGTCGGCGCCTGGGGTCATCACGCTCCACTCACGCACCGGTCGCCCGGCCTTCTCGGCACAGCGCAGCACCTGCTCGCGCCAGTCGTCCATGCTGACTTTCGCCAGATTGTTGCAGCAGATCAGCACGCCATTGTCGGCGGTGGTCAGCAGGGCGGGTTTGAGCAGGCTCTGATAGTCACGCAGCAAATCGACAGTGCCGAATGCGCTCTTGGCCCACGCTGGCGGATCAAGCAGCACCAGGTCGTATTGGCGCTGATCGAGGCGCTGGTAGCTCGGCAGTTTTTGTCCACGGCGCTGACTGATCGGCAGCCCGGCGAGTTGCCGGATGGCCGGGAAGTAGTCCGACTGGATGAATTCCATCTCGGGCAACTGCGGGTTGAGCAAACCGTTTTCGCGACCGACCGCCAGATTGCCTTCGGCGAAATCCAGATTGCACACTTCACGCGCGCCACCGGCGGCCGCGCTGAGGCCGACGCCGCAGGTGTAGGCGAACAGGTTGAGCACGGATTTGCCTTGGGCGTGATCCTTGACCCAGCCACGGGTGTTGCGCAGATCGAGGAACAGCAAGGGATCCTGCCCGGCATGGCGTCCGCGCACCCGATAGTTGAGGCCCCATTCGTGGCCGACCAGATCGGCCAGTGCCGCGTCTTCAGCTTTGTAGACGCTGTCTTCACGGTCAATGCGCGAGTTGCCTCGGGATCGGTCGTTGTAAACCAGCAAGGTTTCCATCCCCAGGCTCTGATTAACCACGGCGTGCAGTTGCAGCAGGTCGTCGCGCTCCAGCGTCTGGTGGAAGCTTTGCACCAGCAGTTGCGGGCCGTAGCGGTCGATGGTCAGGCCGCCGGCGCCTTCCTGGCTGCCGTGGAACAGCCGATAGCAATCGGTGCCCTGGCGGTGCAGCTCGGCCAGCAGATCCTGGCGTTGATCGAGGGCGGCGCGCAGCGCCTGATTCAAGGAAGACATGCGGGCGCCTTGCTGGAGAGAATGGGGGCGCGGGAGTTTAGCAGCTTGGCGGGCAATCGAGTTGCGCCCTTCGCGAGCAGGCTCGCTCCCTCATGGGATCCATGGTGCAAATTAGATCTCCTGTGGGAGCGAGCTTGCTCGCGAAGGCGTCCGACGAAGTTTTCAGCTCAAGCCCATCCGGCGTTTGGCGCGTTGCACCGAACCATTGCGCATCGCCCAGCGCAGCATCGGTGCGCTGCGCCGGACGCTGGCGCGAATCAGTTGCCGTTGCAGCGAACTCTGGCGGACGTCGAGCATGTCGCTGGCCCAGTCCGGCAACAGGTCGATCCCGGCCTTCATCATCAGATCGCCAAACGGTCGCGCCAGAACACTCGGCGCCGGCGCGTCGAGCAGCAGGCGCAAAACCTCACGGCTGCGCTCGTCGCACAGCAACTGCGGGCGCATGCGTTGCAGATACTCGGCCACGGCTTGCCGCGATTTCGGTACATCGCGCGCGCCCAGGCGTTCGGCTATCACGGCGATTTCCGTGTAATAGCGATCCTGATCCATGCCTGACAACTGCGGGTTGCGATAGCGCAAATGCGCGGCAAGAAAGTTGCTGACTTCCGCCACATGCACCCAGGTCAGCAAATCCGGATCGCTGGCCGCGTAAGGTCGTCCGTCCGGCGCGGTGCCGACCACTTGCAGGTGAATGGTGCGCACTTTCTCGATCAGCCAGTCGGCGTCCCGGCGCGAGCCAAACGTGGTACCGGATACAAACTGGCTGGTGCGCCGCAAACGCCCGAGCATGTCCTCACGAAAGTTCGAATGATCCCAGACCCCGGCCAATGCCAGCGGATGCAAAGCTTGCAGCAACAGCGCGCTGATGCCACCGATCAACATGCTGCTGAAATCGCCGTGCACCTGCCAACTGATCGAGTCCGGACCAAACAGGCCGGGATCGCCCTTGGGATTTTCCAGGTCGAGCTGACCGAGCGACAGCCCGGTCAGGCTCATGAGTTGCTGTTCGATACGGCAGCGGATGAATTCCATGACCACTCAGTGAGAAAGGCCAGGCGCGGCCGGTTGACCGCGCCCGGGGTGTTACTGATTGAGGCGCGTGTCGATCAGGCCTTGCACCACACTCGGATCGGCCAGGGTCGAGGTATCACCGAGGCTGTCGAGTTCGTTGCAGGCGATCTTGCGCAAGATGCGCCGCATGATCTTGCCTGAACGGGTTTTCGGCAAGGCCGGCGCCCACTGGATCAGATCCGGTTTGGCGAAGCTGCCGATTTCCTTGCTGACGTGGGCCAGCAATTCTTTCTTCAACTCGTCATTCGGTTCGGTGCCGTTCATGGGTGTGACGAAGGCGTAGATGCCCTGACCTTTGACGTCGTGGGGGTAACCGACCACGGCAGCCTCGGCGATGCTGTCGTGCAGTACCAGCGCGCTTTCCACTTCGGCGGTGCCGATGCGATGGCCGGAGACGTTGATCACGTCGTCGATGCGTCCGGTGATCCAGTAGTCGCCGTCCTCATCGCGGCGTGCGCCGTCGCCGGTGAAGTAGTAGCCGGGGTAGGGTTTGAAATAGGTGTCGACCATGCGCTGCGGGTCGCCATAGACGCTGCGGATCTGCGCCGGCCAGCTCGACTTGATCGCCAGCACGCCACTGCCGGCGCCTTTGATTTCCTTTCCGTGCTCATCGAGCAGCACCGGTTGCACGCCGAACATCGGTTGCGTGGCGCAGCCAGGCTTGATTCGCTGGGCGCTGACCAGGGGACTGAGCATGATGCCGCCGGTTTCGGTCTGCCACCAAGTGTCGACGATGGGGCAGCGCTGTTCTCCGACGACATTGAAATACCATTCCCACGCTTCCGGGTTGATCGGCTCACCGACGCTGCCGAGTAATCTGAGGCTGGCGCGCGAGGTCTCCTTCAACGGTTCGGCACCTTCACGCATCAACGCGCGCAGGGCGGTCGGCGCGGTGTAGAAGATATTGACTTTGTGTTTGTCGATCACCTGCCAGAAACGCGAACTGCTCGGATAGCTCGGCACGCCTTCGAACATCAGCGTGGTCGCACCATTGGCTAGCGGGCCGTAGACAATGTAGCTGTGACCGGTGACCCAGCCGACGTCAGCAGTGCACCGGAACACTTCGCCGTCGCGGTAATCGAGCACGTACTTGAAGGTCATCGCCGCTTGCAGCAGGTAGCCGCCGGTGGTGTGCAGCACGCCTTTGGGTTTGCCGGTGCTGCCGGAGGTGTAGAGGAT
>Ga0157373_10001186_pt1 | contig 19932 bp, 16 predicted proteins | sample C65metaG_FD_113460 | JGI IMG/M metagenome (GOLD analysis project Ga0157373, IMG submission 113460) | Corn rhizosphere microbial communities from Kellogg Biological Station, Michigan, USA - C6-5 metaG | ecosystem: Host-associated > Plants > Roots > Rhizosphere > Soil | place: USA: Michigan... | reverse complement strand
GTCTATCCGTTGGCCACCGCCTATTTGTCAGCGAATCCTCCGGACACGCTGAATGGCCTCTTCTATCTGGCGCGTGCCGCTGACATCGCTCCCGCGGGTTCTGCAGCGCAACAGCAAATTCAGGCTTACGGCTTGAAGGTTTACAAGAACTATCACGGTTCCGACCAGGGCTGGGCCGACTATGCCTTACCCACTGCGAAAACAGATACCAGTCCGCCGGCCGATTGGGCGACCAAGATCACAAAATACGTTCCCCCAACCCCAACTGAGCAGGCCCATGATCTGGTGAAAGATAAGACTGCCGATCAGGTCAAGCAACTGAGCTTTGGCGAGTGGGAGCTGGTGTTGTCGGCAGGTACACCGGAGGACCAAGCTAAGGTCTGGGACGTGATCAAGAACGTTCCTCTGCAGATGGAAGGCACGGTCATTGAAGCGACCAGCAATACTGAGCTGCACATTGCGGCCAGCGAAGATGACATCGAGCAGAAGCGGCCCGACATTACTCTGACAATGACTGGTCCGATTCCCGCAGCCCGAATGCCCAAAGCCGGAGACACCTTCGACTTCGAAGGCACACCCAATGCCTATACCCCGACCCCATTCATGATGACGATGGAGAATGGAAAGCTACTTAAGAAGGCGGGCGAAGCTCCGGCCAAAAAGCCGCCGGTGCGTCGTCGTACGACTCGTAAGCCGCAATAGAAGATCTTCTGGAGCGAATAAGGCAGCCGCAATGCGGCTGCCTTTATTTATTGTGGAGAGAGATTCAGTCAGCGCGCGATTTTCTTCTCAAACGCCGCCGGACGAGCTGCGCGTGGCGGCCGCTTGCCGCCATCCCGAAACTGACGGACGTCTATCTTCAGTTCGTCCACCGTCCGGCTGAGAGTGTTGCGGTGCATCCCCAATTGCCGAGCCGCCCGGCACTGGTTGCCCTTGTTCTCCTCAAGGACAGTAGAGATAAACCGCCGCTTGAATTCGCGGACCGCTTCTGAATAAAGAATGTTGCTGCGATACATCTGCTGTACGAGCGCTTCAAGTTGATCTTTCACCGGTTTCTCTTTTCTCTTGTCTTCGCCAAAAGTCAGCTCGTTAGATGTTTTCGTTCGACAGGCTTACTTGCCCTGAGAGTGCTCTGATGCTTGTGCTTTCCGTAGATAGTCCAGGCCTTTAAAAAATTGCAACCGCAATTCAGATGGCGCGACCCAGATGACCGCGCGTCCTACTACCAAAAAATATGGTGCCGTGCTTGATCCTTGCAGCCAACGTGAAGTGGGAGTAAATGCGGTCATGCCCACCAGAACAATAGACACCAGCAGGCAGCCCCGGACCAACCCCAACACTCCGCCCAGAAAGCGGTCGATCACGCTCAAACCCGCTTCCTTCATCGCCCAGCGAACAATCTTGCCTAAAACCCCGGCCACCACCATCACGCCAAGAAAGATTGCCAGAAACGAGACGATCTCACCCAGCCAGCGCGAACTGATATAGGCCGCAAAATGATCAGCCAGCCGCCGGTACTGCCAGGCGGCAATTAAATACCCGAATACCAACCCCGCCAGCCCGAAAATTTCTTGAAAAAAGCCCGAACTTGCCGCCTGCACTACCGAAACCAGCAGCACGAGCAGAATGATCCAATCGGCCGCGTTCACGCCCAGCCCTCGCCCACGGTCCTTCTACACATCCAATTGGCGCCCCGTGAGCTGCCGGTAGGCCTCTACGTATTTCTCGCTGGTGCGGCGTGCCACCTCAGCCGGCAGGGCCGGCGCAGGAGGCTGCTTGTTCCAGCGAATCTCTTCCAGGTAATCGCGAACGTACTGTTTATCGAATGACTGTTGCGACATTCCGGGTTCGTATTTGTCCGCCGGCCAGAAGCGCGAGGAATCCGGAGTGAGCACTTCGTCAGCAAGAGTAATGCCGGCCGCAGTGCGCCCGAACTCGAACTTCGTGTCCGCGATGATGATGCCCTTTTGCCGAGCGTAATCAGACGCTTTCCTGTACACGGCCAGACTCAGGTCGCGCAATTTGCGCGAGTCTTCCGGATCTACGAGCGTAGTCATCTGCTCGAACGAAATATTTTCATCGTGGCCGGTGGTAGCTTTAGTAGCCGGAGTGAATATCGGCTCGGGCAACTGGTCGGATTCGCGCAATCCGGCAGGAAGCTTGATTCCGCAGACGCTTCCGGTTGATTTGTATTCCTTCCATCCGGAACCCGAGAGATATCCGCGGACCACACATTCCACGGGGAACATCTCCGCGCGCTGAACCAGCATGGAGCGGCCGCGCAGTTGATCGGCATAAGTCTGCGCTTCTTTCGGATAACGGCTTACGTCGGCGGTTACCAGATGGTTGGGAACGATATCTTTGAGGAATTCGAACCAGAACAAAGATAGTTGCGTGAGCACGCGGCCCTTGTGCGGAATGCCGGTGGCGAGAACGTAATCGAATGCCGAAATACGGTCAGTCGCGACGAACAGCAGGTGATCGCTGCCAAGTTGGTACACGTCGCGGACCTTGCCGCTGGCAAAAAGCTTGAGATCAGGGAAGTCGGTCTGCAAGAGAACGGAGTCGAGAGTTTCGGTAGTCATGAGGAAATTTTAGATGCAAAAACCGTCGCGTATTCTAGCTGCTCAGAAAATTTTGTCAACGGCAGAGAATGATAACGGATTTTGAGAAAACGCGTTTGCAACATTAGTGGGATTGACATTCAGAGGAGGAGTCTGAATGTCGCGAAGGGCATACAGTTTGCAAGACTCGAATTGTGGAAATTCGAAGTGATAAATCTATGCCGTCGCCCCAAACCTGACCGACACCAGTTTCGAAACGCCTGGCTCCTGCATGGTCACGCCGTAAAGCACCGGGGCGATGCTCATCGTCTTCTTGCTGTGCGTAATGAGCACGAATTGTGTCTGGACGCTCATTTCTTTCACCAGTTCCGTGAAGCGGCCGATGTTGGCTTCGTCGAGCGGGGCATCGACTTCGTCGAGAATGCAGAACGGGCTTGGCTGATATTGGAAGATGCCGACCAGCAGGGCCAGTGCGGTCATGGCTTTCTCACCCCCGGAGAGCAGCAGCACGTTCTGCAGCTTTTTGCCGGGAGGTGATGCGACCACGTCGATGCCACTCTCGGCGCTATTTTCTTCGTCAGTGAGGCGCATGAACCCCTGGCCTCCGCCAAAAAGCTTTTTGAACGTGACCTGGAAATTCTCGTTGATCTTGTTGAACGCCTCTTCAAACTTCTGTCGCGAGAAGACTTCGATTTCTTTGATGGTCGCGGTTGTGTTTTCGATGGAATCAAGAAGATCTTTGCGCTGGGTATCGAGAAATGCCTGGCGTTCCGCGGTCTCTTTAAATTCTTCCAGGGCCATCATGTTAACCGGGCCCATGTCGTCAAGCCGCGCTCGCATCTCCTGGCAGGCTTGTTCTTCGGCTAGCAGTTCGTCGCCTGCGACGCGGGGCAGGGTAGCGTCCGACATAAGTTCGAGTCGCTGCATGCCAAGCTCATTAATGCAGGTTTGTGCGAGATGCTCGGCGTCGGACTGAAGTTTTACGGCCGCGGTCGAAAGGTCGGCTTTTCGATCTCGCGATGCATCGAGAGCGGCGCGAGCCTCGCGGAGCAAGGCGTCTATTTCCGCCAGACGTGCTCGCACCTGCTCTGATTCGACTTGCAATAGTCCAGCACGCGCTTCGCAAGCATTCCGTTCGGAATCCAAATCGAGCAGCTTGCTTGCGATCTCAAGGTTTTCTATTTCGCGCTGAGACTTCTCAGCCAATGCCGATTCGATCTGCGCCTGCAAAACTGCGATGCGCGCCTGCATCTCGCTCGCCAGCACTTCGATTCGCTGCAGCACGGATGCCGCCGAACGATGCCGCTCTTCGAGCGTGGCCACGTGGGCTTTTCGTTCAGAAGCAGTTTGTGCCGTTAGATTGCGATTCTCGCGCATCATTGCCAGTTGCTGTTGCGCCAAAGTCGCGGCTTGTTCAAGTTCAGTGCGCGCGCCTTCAGCAGCGTTAATGCCCGTCTGTCGTTCGCGAATGATTTCTTCTTGGGACGCGCGCTCCGAGGCCAGTCGCACCAATTCGCGTTCGCAAATGTTGCAGCGCTCACGCACTCGCGCCATCTCTCCATCAAGTTGACGAAGTGCGTGGCCGGAGGTCATGGCGGTCTTTTCAGATTCGCGTTTATCGGCTTCTTGACGCTCGAGGCGAGAAGTCAGATCCTTAATCTCGTGTCCCAATTGCAGGACGCGGGTCTCTTCGTGCCGCAATGCCTGTTCTAGTTCCGTCAGCAAGCGCAGGACATCGCGCAGCTCCCGCTTCATCGAGAGCGGCCCTTCGGCGCGTTGTTTGCCGCCCGTGACGGTCACGTTGTGGAAGCACTCGCCGCTCTGAGAAAGAAAGAAGGCGTCCGGATTTTCCAGTGCCAGGTCACGAGCGAAGGCTGGATCGGGAACGATGTATCCATCGCGCAATTTTGGAAGGATAACTTCAAGGGACTTTCCGAAGCCGTCAAGCACCCGGATGGTCCGCTTCAAGGGAATAATGGATTCATTCGCTGGTGGAGGTACCTCGGGAACATCGAACGAGAAGCGTGCCTGCGAGTCTTCCGGATGCACCAGAAAGGTGGCCCGGCCGTCGACGTCTGAGCGCAAAAGATGCAGACCCTCGTCGGCGGCATCCCAGGACTTCACGACGACGTAATTCAGTTCATCACGCAGGAAGTCTTCAACCACAGCTTCGTAGCGAGACTCGACTTCCAGAAAATCGGCAAGTACGCCCACCGGGGCGCGTCCGCCCTGCAGGCCGCCGGATTGAAACAGGCGGCGCACCGACTCGGTTGAGTAGCCGTGCTCGGCGATCACAGCCTCAAGAGATCCCTTTTTGCCGAGCGCTGTAGCAAACTCCGCGCGCAGGCCATCAAGGCGGTTCTTACCTTCTGCTTCCTGCTTGCGTTTGATTTCGAGCAACTCACGGGCTTGCGCAATCTCTGTGGTCAGCGCCGCGACGCGCTGCGAGACCGATTCGAACTCAATTGCCAATTGTCCGCGCTCGCCACCAAAAGTTTCAGCCTGAGCACGGGCGGCCGCCATCTCCGACTGCAGACGCAGCGCTTCGCGATCACCAGCAGCCATCCGTTCTTCAGCTTGCGTCAGCTGATTGCGAAGATTGGAGATTGCAGCGACGGATTCGAGAATCGCAACCCGCGATTGTTCTTGAGCTTGCTCAAGATCGGTTAGCGAAGCTGCCGCTGTAGTTGCCTGCTGCATGCTGGCTTCGAGTTCCTGCTGGGCCGTGGCCAGATCGGCCGCCGCGGACTCGAGTAACTGGCGATTGGAATTTAATTCGTCCTCAAGCGAGGCTAGACGGATTCGCGCCTGTTCAATCTCTGATTCATGCGAAGCGGCCCGTTGAGTCAGTTCGACGCTACGCTCTTCGTTGTGTCGACGCTGCGCCTGCTTGCGATCAACCTCAAGCTTGATGTCGCTGAGCCGGGAATCGCTTTCACGGATTTCAGATTCAATTGCGTACCCGCGCTGGGTGCGTTCCCCGAGTTCAGCTTCCATTTCACGGACGCCGTCCGCTTGTACGCGCATCTCCTCAGCAATAGCCGCAATCTGAGCGTCAAGTTCCGTCTGCTGCTCATCAAACTGCGCGAACCTGCTTGCGGTCACGACTCGCAACCTGGCCCGCATTTCGTCGCGAAGCTTTGCGTAGCGCTCGGCCTTCGACGCCTGCCGCTTAAGCGAGTTCATCTGCCGCGTGACCTCTTCAAAAATATCATTCACGCGCGCCAAGTTCTGCTTTGCATCTTCGAGACGCGCCTCCGACAGGCGTTTTTTGGTTTTGAATTTCGTGATTCCGGCTGCTTCTTCGATAATCGCCCGCCGGTCCGTTGGCCGGCTGCTCAGAATCTGCCCAATGCGTCCCTGCTCGATGAGCGCGTACGACTCCGGCCCTAGACCGGTGCCCATAAAAAGCTCTTGAATGTCGCGCAACCGGCAGAGCTTGCCATTCAGCAAGTATTCGCTGTCACCGGAGCGGAACAGCCGCCGGGTGACAGCGATTTCGCCCGCCCGCGATTGCTGCTGATTGAACTTGCGGCGGCGAATCTTGAGCACGACCTGTGTGTCGCCCCGAGTGGCAGCCTCTCTTCCTTCGGCTTGAGTCGGCATAGGTGCGACCGCAGCTCCGCCTGCGAAGATGGGTTCGTCGTCCGGGAAAGCCACGGCGATCGAGATCACTTTTCCGCGTGGCACCTCTACTTCTTCGGTTTGTCCCGGCTGCGATTCTTCGGTAATACGCTCCACTTCTTCGGCTGCGCGAGCCCGAATCTCGGCTTCGTCCCAGTCTTCGGCGGGCATTTCATCCTGCAAAAGCAGTTCGGTCGGGTCGTTCTTGTCCGGACCGTCATATACATCGGGATCGATCAGAGTCAGCGATACTTCAGCCATCCCCGTCGGCTTGCGGTCACGCGTGCCGGCAAAGATGACATCCTCCATACGTGATCCGCGCAAGGTCTTAGCGGACTGCTCGCCGAGCACCCACGAGATGGCGTCGGCAATATTAGATTTGCCGCAGCCATTCGGCCCGATGATCGCCGCCACACCATCGCCGTGGAACTTGAGTTCAGTGCGATCGCAGAAGGATTTGAACCCGAGTATCTGGAGCTTTTTCAGTTTGAGCAACGTGCACTCCTTTTCACAGCCTGTCATCCCGTGAAAACGGGCTACATCCATTCATTCCCAAAGAGGCCTACGGGAACTTGCCTGCCAGTTACTACTCAGATGCCTCTTGCGGTTCGCTCCAAAAAAGAACCGTCCAGGCTGGGTGGGCGGGACACAAATTAGAGCTACTCTAACGGCGAAATTAAGCCAGGGTCAAGTCTCAAAACACCATATCTTGTGGGTAAGTCGTCCTAAACCCATCATTTGGCCGCTGCTATGCAGTAAGGCCACAGATGACGGGTAAGGAATTTGAAAGGAGGGAGAGAATCGCGAGAGCAAAACAAGCCTAGCGCAGCTTATCGAGGGAAGCAAATCAATATTGACTGGTTATTTACTCAGACTGGTCGGTGTTGTCGTCCGAGCCAATGCGGAAAAGCGCGGCTTGCTCTTCCGCATGGCGGCGCAATTCAGCCATTTCATCAACGCTGTCCATAGGACCTTCGGGTCCTTCCTGCTTGCGTTGGCTCTTACGTTCGGCTTTGTCACGTTGTTTCTGCTGGCGCGCCTGTTCCTTTTGGCGCTTATTGAATGTAGATCGGCCTCGTGGCATGGGAAGTCCTTAATAGTTGATTTTCATAGTTTATCAGGCATTAATCAGCATTGCCGTTAGGTCGAACTACCAGCGCGGTTCACGCGGCTGGCGCGCATGACCCTGATAGTCATCGCGACCTCCGCCGCCCGAGCGCCCGCCGCCTGAACGCTGTCCTCCACCGCCGCGCCCGCCGAACCCCTGGCCCCCACGCGGACGATCAGTCTTTGGCTTCGCTTCGTTGATCTTGAGAGCGCGGCCGCCAAGTTCGGTTCCGTTCAAGGCCGCAATGGCCTTTTCGGCTTCTCCGGCATCGGTCATCTCGACGAAGGCAAATCCGCGAGACCTCCCGGTTTCACGATCGGTGACCATGCTGACTCGTTCCACGGCTCCGTGGGCCTGGAACAGGTTGCGTAATTCGTCTTCTGTCGTACTGTGAGGCAGGTTCCCAACGTAAAGGTTTTTCATGGCGTATTCTCCGTAACTGATTGATCCAGAAATTCAGCCGCTCTTGTGCGACGGGCTTGCGAAACTTCGGAATCCCGAGGCGGCAGAGGACGGTCGCGCACGGCCTTCGATCGCGCTTCAGAAACTGACCTGACTGCGGAAATCTTGCGGCACGCCTCCAGGATTCCCCAGTGCTGCATCAATGGTTGTTCAGATGCACTCGAAGCCAGTGCGGCCTTTACATCACTCCAGAGCGGGGGGGCGTCAGCTTCGAGCGAAGAGACCTCGACGCCTGGCGCAGCTGCCAGGTACTCCGGCTTACCTACCAGGAACATGATCTGCTGCAGCGGGGCGGCATTCCTTATGTCATCGCAAAATTTGTCTCGCGACCCAACTCCTTCGCCGCCGCTGAATAGCACCAGATCGTACAGGTCGACTCGCCACCAGCAGCGAGCTTCCGCGACGTCAGCAGCACAATCAACGTCCATGCCGAGTTTGCGCATGGTTTCAGAGCGCAGATCGCGTTTGGTCCGCGAGGTATCGACCAGCAGCACGCGCTTTTTCTTGGGGGTCGACGAAGCTGGATCTCCCGATAACGTTAATGTCGCCGCGCTCATGCTGACACCTTTGCCGCCGACGCCTTGGAGGGGGCTTAAGTTTTCAGATTTCCAAATGTCTTGCGGTTGCGTGCGCGCCGCGCGATCTTTGATTTGCGATCTTTATTGAACCGCGCCTTATCGCCGTTGATTGCCGACATAAATTGCTCCTTCTTGCGAAAATCTGGTGATTTCTCAATCGCGAAGGCGCAATTCTGCGGGGCGTGTCTTCGAGGTTAAGAGTTGAGGTTTCCGCCGGAACTACGGCAGGCTATCGTTCTTCGGTAGCGACCTTCTGCGTTTCTTCAAGATCGCGGTCGAGCTGCGCGATAAGGTCGGTAATCTGCTTTGAATCCCGTTCGCTGGTCGAACCTGCCACCAGATTTCTGAGTTGCTCAACTGAATCGCGGGCCATCGCCGCTCCAATCCTGCTGCTCTCATACTACGCTGTAATTGCACAAACGTCCCAAGTTTTGCGATGACCCCGGCGGGCCGGTGATCGCGGGGCGAGTAGCCATTGATAGCATGAGGGTTATACGATTTTGTTTGCTAAGCTGCTGGGTACAGGGTAGTATCACGTCGTACGTTAGACGAATCGGTCGTGAGCAGCTCTCGCTTCAACAGCCAGTCACCTGCACAACGTTTTCCTCCGAGTCATTCCAGCGTAACTACAACAAAGGAACACAATACAAGATATGGAACAAGGAACAGTTAAATGGTTCAACGACGCCAAGGGCTATGGCTTCATCAGCCGTCAGACCGGCGAAGACGTTTTCGTGCATTTCTCTGCCATTCAGGCGGGCGGATTCAAGAGCCTGCAAGAAGGTCAGGCAGTGCAGTTCGAAGTGACCAAGGGACCGAAGGGCTGGCAAGCTGAGAACGTAAGCGCGCTTTAGATCTACGCGCTCTAGATATAAACGAAAGGCGGCCACCACGTGTGGTCGCCTTTGTGTTTTCAGCGAAGTTCGTGCCCACGTGGTCCTCTACTCTAGCGCCCTTCCCCACGGAATTAATGAATGTAGGCTCCCCCGGGTAGCAAATCCTGAATGGGCCAGAGCTCGCGTTTTTGGTCTACTACTTCCGACCACTTCAATGGTTGAGCGCCTGGAGGCGAGCCTGCTTTCACGTTGGGCAAGGTTTCGGAGACGGCATTCGCCAGCGTACTAGCCTCGCCAGTTCCGGTCACAGCGAGTTCGGATCCCGGAGCCAGCTTCGCGGACGTGAACTTTGCCGCGATCTCTACATCCTCGATTATCTGTAGAAAATACGGACGTCCGCTCAGGATGGAGTTGTAAACATAATCAGCCAAGACACCCGAAATTGGGCTGACATAGGCCTGATCAAAATTCAGTCGCGCTAGCGCGGGATCGTCCGGTGATACCGCCTTGTATGGCATACGAGTCTCGCCGAGGCCGCGCGGATCAATAGAAACGATGTCATAGCCGGAATTTAAATACTGCATCACTTGCGGCCAGTCTGCGGAAGCGACCTTGCCATTTTCGCCAATCAACATGAGCACGTGCTTTTGCGGGACGCCAGTTTTGTGAATCCATAAAAGCGGAATCTCGAGATAGCGACTGTGATGCAGTATATAGCGGTCAATCGCGACATCTCCCGCCTGCGAGCTTCCGGCGTCTTCCCACTGAATCTCGTTCGTCGGCGAGACGTCGTTGTGGAATTTCGCAACTCGCCAGCTGTTGATCTTGGGATAAAGGCCGGAATAATACATTTGTTCAACGGTCAGGGAAGGGTGACCCTTGTGCGACTCGTAATAGTCACGGATTTCATCCATTACAGATCGCGCGTCCTCAAAATCGAGCATGACCTGCCCCGTGCGGGTGCACTGCAACTGCTTCTCGTCGAGTTCCTTAACTTCAGGCAAGTTCGTCTGTCGAGGCATGCCGTTGAATCGATCAAGAAACTCGATTGCAGATTCCTGATTTTCGGCCGAATACTGATGCCCGTTGTAACTTTCGTGCATCGCGATGCGGTCCTCATGGCCGAACCGAGAGTACAGTTTTGCAACTTCGCGAAAGCTTTTGCGTGTGCCTTCGATGGGGAAGAAATCGAGCACGGCAGCGGCAACAAATACCGGCCGGGGATACATCAGGAGCAACAGCCCCGGGTGATCCACGCCGTTCGAAATCATTCCGTACAGATCCTGTTCCGGATCGCTGTCAGGATCTTTGAAGATGCGGTTGTAAACCCGCATTGGCAGAGCAGTGAAGTAGCAGGACGGGGCCGCAACTTTGATACGCGGATCAAGCGCCGCAATGTGAGCTGCCTGAAAACCGCCGCCGCTGGTGCCGGTAACGTTGATGCGGTCGGGATCAACTTCCGGCCGAGTCAACAGATAGTCCACCGCGCGAATACCATCCCAGATTTCCCAGCGGGCAAGATTGGTCCCGGCCAGGTACGCCAGATTGCCCATTACGGCGTGTTCGGCGCAGATCAGGTTGTAACGGCTTTTATGATTTTTCGCGTCCCAGAATTGGCTACGCTCGCCCTGGCCGACCGGGTCCCAGCAGATGACAAAGTAGCCGCGCTTTACCAGGTGCTGGCAGAGCGCCTGATAGTAAGCTTTGCCGTTCGCCGAATGGCCAGCCGGAACGAGCACGCCAGGGTGCTTTGTGGATGTGTCGTCGGGAACGTAGAGCAAAGCAGTGACATAAATGTGCGGAAGACTTTCGAAAACGAGCTTTTCGATGTGAAAGCCGTCCATCTGAATGCGTCCAGTTATATGGGGGTTGAGCGGCGTCTTCGTGGCTGGCAATCCTCCCAGCATTTGAAGCAGGTGCTCGCGGAGTTGCTGCTGAATCCGTCGCAGGTCTTGCTCGGTTCGAATGCCTTCCCAGACTTTGCGACGCTGGTCATCCTGGCGCCAGGCCATCTCCGTCTGGTATCGCAGGTAGTCCGTTATCGCCGGTCCCTCACTCGCGGCAGGCGGCAGAACGCGGAAAGCTTCCGGCGGCGGAACATCAGAAGCCAATGCCGCGAGCGAAGCTGAAGCCATCAATAGACCGACCGCGAGGGCGCTCTTCATTTCGCGTCACCAGTAGCAGGTGCGAAGGCGCCAATGGAAGTGCCGCTGCGCTCGTTTCCAGCGAGGTCACGCGCAGGACCCTCGTTGGCGTCGCCCCAGTTGGCAAAGAGTTTGGAGTCGGCGCGTGGCCGGAAGTCTGGGCGATCCGGGTTTAGCCGCCACCATTTGCCTTCGATAATTACCCAGGGCTCGTTGCCGTAGCGAACAAATTCTTTCGCAGCTCGTTCCTGCGTGATGCCGCTGATCGTGTTCGGGCCTTCAGGCAATTGGATTGCGAGAGATTTCAGGCTGCTCGGCATCTCTTTCACATGGTCGTCGCCGGCGCTGGTGTGATAACTGACCACATTCGCAACATTAAAACTTGCATCCAGACGATAGATGCTGGTGTCGTAGATCTCGATTGAATTCGCCTGATCGTTGATGAAGATGTTGTTGCGCATCTTCGTGCCCCAGCTGCCATTCCGTGCCTGCATTGCGGCGCGATCGTGGTTGTTCATGAGCACCGTATTATTCCGCACGACATTGCCATGACATCCCCACAGCGGAAGATCGTCGGGACCCTTCACCTGATCGGGCGCTTGCGGGCCTGGTTCAACGTAGGCCTGGTCGTACGGATTCTGGTCATTCCACTGAGCGATGCCGTGATTGAGATTGTCGTAGATAAGATTATTCTGGATCAGAGAATTCTGAAGGCCTGCGAGGTTTAGCGACCCGCCGCCGAGCCTTCCGTTCTCATTCATCACGTTGTCTTCAATAATGAAATTGGTGCCGCGGCCGTCAGGAAAATTGTTTTCTCCGAATTTCTCAGTCGCCAGTTTGATCAATCCAACTGCCCATTCGCGCGTAGGCTGCTCTTTCGGATAGTCCTTGAGTTCGGGATTCTTGATTAGATCGTGAAATGAACTAACTGAATCCAGATTGCATTGCAATCCACCGCTGGCGCTGCCAAAGAAGACGTTCCGGCGAATCACATAATTGTCTGAGCCGTCGCTGACGTAGGCCGAGTGCTCGACCGCCGATCGCGCGAACAGATTGTCCTGCATCAGGACGGTGTGCGTATCGCGGGTATGAAGTCCCCACTTGCGATGGTTGTGAGAGAAGTTGCCGAGAATGACGATGTGATGGGTCTGCTTGCTCGTTTTGCTGAAGTCACCGTCCAGCATGATTCCTGCTCGTGGCCCGGACGGCTCCTTCCCTGGGCCGTTGCTCCCGGCAATGTTGAAGCCTTGCACGATTACGTGGTGGGTGGCACGCAATAGAATCATCCAATCTGGAATACGCGAAGGCTGATCGATCACCACGTCGCCCGGTTCGCCCATTGCTTTGAAGTGAATGTAGCGATTGTCTCCAGCGCTGGGCTTTTCCTCAAGAACGAATCCGGCGTAGTGTCCCGGCATAGCGGCGATCAAGTCTCCACCTTGAGCAGCATCCGCCGCCTCCTGGAGTGTTTTGAAGGACGCGAACACTTTGTATTCACGCGTTGAGCCGTTCGCGCCTGTCCGGGAATTCAAGTTAAGAGCGGAGATTTTCAGGCGCTTTGGAGACTTGTCCGATGCGTCCACGACCAACACCCGCTTATATGTGCGTTGAACATGAATTGAATGGTCCACCCATTCGTCGGAGCTCTGCGTATGAAAGAAGACCGGCGATTGATCGACGCCGAATACCTGCTGCGAGAATGTTAGAAACAATCCCGCTGCTAAGCCGATCGGGAATAAAAATTGAGTTCGCATGGATTCAAGCCGCGATTTCCGACTCTACCAAAACTGTCGTTCACTTTCTATAAGAAAGTAAAAGATAGAAAAAGAAAGCTCGCTTAGCCGTTCAACCGAACTCTGCCACCATCGGCAGATGATCAGAAGCAACGAGTGCAGTGCGGCTACGGTGTAAACGAAAGCTTTGCAAGGTGAGTTGCTTGTCGTAGTAGAAGTGATCGAGGTGAAGGATCGGCAGAATGCCGGGATATGTGCGCGAATAGCGCAGGAACTTACCAGGCTTGATCTCTTCGAAAGCGTCGCCCAGCATGCGAGACGCAAGCCCACGGGTCCATTCATTGAAGTCGCCCACGACGATTCGTGGCCCGCGATATTCCCGGCGATGCAGCACTTGATCAGTGAGCAGTTTGCGACTCTGGTGACGCCGCTCCACAAAACTCGTGCCCAAATGCACATTAAAGATGTGAAGGATGGCGTTACCGGGCATTGCGAGATCTGAACGCAGGCACCCGCGGCGCTCGCGATGACGCCATGTCAAATCGTAGTTCTGGCAAATTCGAATCGGAAAACGACTGAGGGTCATATTTCCATATGCGCCGCCGTGCAATTTGCGATTTTCGCCAAAGCAAAATTCGTATTCCTTCAGTTTTGAATGGACGCGTCTGGCCTGATCGAACTGTGGCCGGCCGTTTCGCACATCGAGGATCTCCTGTATCGCGACGACGTGCGCATCCAGTTCGGTAATCACGTCGGCGATGCGCTCAGGCATGGTGCGGCGGTCGAGGCCCCGGCACTTGTGAACGTTGTAGGTGGCCACCCGAATGCGGATACTCATTGCTGGCGTTCAAAAACCCAGCCGACAGCCTCAAGTAGCCGCTCGTACAGACCACGATCCTGCCAATCTTTGAGGCTCACCTGTTTAGATCGCGACGCGTCATTCTCGAAGTCGGCGGTCAGACGGCGCGCGACTTCGGAGTCCAGAATGGCAACATTAATCTCATCATTGATGCCGAACGAGCGATTGTCGAGATTGGCCGAGCCAACCACACTCCATATGCCGTCCACGATCATGATCTTGGCATGGATCATCGAAGGCTCGTATTCGTAAATGGATGCACCGGCCTTGAGCAGGTCGCCGTAGTCGCTTTGTCCTGAACTGCGTGTAAGCGTGTGATCGGCGTGCTTGCCGGGAACAACGATCTGCACCATGACCCCTCTTTTTTTCGCCCGCACGAGTTCTTCGCGCATGCTGCGATCAGGCAGAAAATATGGCGTCGTAATGTAAATCGAACTCCGTGCGGCCGCGATCAGAGTTTGAAACAATACGCGTGCGCGCGTGGATCCTCCGGAAGATGGCGTGCTCGTGATCACCAGTGCCGTTTTGTTTCCTGGATCACCTGCAAGAGGAGGGAAGTACTCAGGACCATCAAGGATTTCGCCGGACGCTTCCAGCCAATTCTCGACGAAGGTGCCCTGAATGCCGCGGACCGCGTCGCCCTGTACCTTAACCATGGTGTCGCGCCAGCGGGGATCATCTTTCGTGCTGAACCGCCACCAGTCGGCATAGCCCGCGCCGCCGACGAATGCCGTCGACCCGTCCACAACCGTGATCTCGCGATGCGTACGGTTATTCTCGATGAACCAGTTATGCAGCCGCAACCGGTGATACCACTTCACTTTCCCGCCCGCACGTTTCAAAGGGTTGAAATAATTCTTTCGAGTGGAAAGGCTGCCCATCGAGTCAAGAACGAGGTTTACCTTCACCCCTGCTTTCGCTCGCTCTGTGAGCACTCCGAGGACCTGGTCAGTCAGCTTGCCTTTGTGAAATATGTAGGCTTCGAGATTGACGCTGTGCTTCGCCTGCCGCATGGCGTCCAGTTCTGCCGCGTAAAAATTCTCGCCATTCTCAAGTACTTCAAATTGATTGTTACGGGTGATTTTGGAGTTTACGAGGGGCTCAAGCTCGTTCAAGAATGCCGTTGAATCTACCGGTACGGCTATAGGCGCGACCAGCGAATACCGCAAGCCCGGCGCAAACAAGCCCGCGAGAATCAAAACCGCTACGGCGGCGATCGCCACCAACGAAATTATGCGGAGAAATTCATGATGATCGAATTCCTTCTTGAGAAAACCGCCGCTTTGCGATTTTTTCCGCTCGCGTAGCACTTGAGTCTGGGTTGACAAAGCTGGGGCGCCTCTCTGGTCCAAGACTCTGATGCACGCCGCTGGTTGAAGGATGTCGAGCTGTACTGCGCGTAACCGGAATGCCGGGGCGGTTTTCACCGTGATACGATCGTTTTCGCTATAGGGCGATTGTGCGCGCGCCGATTGCCGCGGGAGACGAAGGAAGTGAAGACGGTTAAAGGTCCAGCTATTTTTCTCGCCCAGTTCGCAAGCGATGCTTCCCCTTTCAACAGCCTCAAAGGTATTTCGTCCTGGGCGGCCTCTCTGGGTTACAAAGGCGTGCAAATTCCGACTTGGGACAGCCGACTGTTCGATCTGAAACACGCCGCGGAAAGCCGCGCATACTGCGATGAGGTCCGCGACATGCTGGCATCGAGCGGTGTCGAGCTGACTGAACTCTCAACGCATCTTCAGGGGCAATTGGTTGCGGTGCATCCAGCTTACAATGAGGCGTTCGACGGCTTCGCTCCCGAGTCCGTTCGTGGAAATCCGCCTGCGCGTCAGGCCTGGGCGGTTGAACAGCTCTTGCTTGCGGCTAGGGCTTCAGTGAACCTGGGGCTCAGCGCTCACGTTACTTTTTCTGGGGCGTTGGCATGGCCATACGTCTATCCCTGGCCGCAGCGGCCAGCCGGTCTGATTGAAACCGCATTCGATGAACTGGCGAAGCGCTGGCAGCCGATTCTCGATTCGTATGATGCGGCCGGTATCGATCTATGTTTTGAATTGCACCCCGGCGAAGATCTGCATGACGGCGTAAGCTTCGATATGTTTCTGGAGCGAGTTGGAGGGCACAAACGCTGCAATATTCTGTACGATCCCAGCCATTTCGTTCTCCAGCAACTTGATTATCTCGAATTCGTTGATATCTATCACCGTAGAATAAAAATGTTTCATGTGAAAGACGCAGAGTTCCGGCCGAGCGGGCGGCAAGGAGTTTATGGCGGGTATCAGCCCTGGATTTCGCGGGCGGGCCGTTTCAGATCGCTTGGTGATGGCCAGGTGGATTTCGCCGCCATTTTTTCGAAGCTTGCGCAATATGACTTCCCCGGCTGGGCGGTTCTCGAATGGGAGTGTTGTATCAAGAGCAGCGAACAAGGAGCGCGAGAAGGTGCGCCGTTCATAGCCCGACACATTATTCACGCCGCAGAGCATGCTTTCGATGATTTCGCAAAATCCGGCACGAATGATGAAGCGAACCGCCGAATGCTGGGTCTGACAAAATAAACGAGGAACTATCGAATGCCGATTGAGTCTTCCAGTCAAAGCAAAAATCGCCGGCTTCGCCTCGGGATGGTCGGAGGCGGCCCCGGCGGGTTCATTGGCGCTGTGCACCGCATAGCCGCTCGGCTCGACGACCGCTACGATCTAATCGCCGCCGCTCTGACTTCAGATCGCGCAAGAAGTTTGGCAGCGGCCAAAGAACTGCACATCCCGCGCGGATACGGCAGCTTTGAAGAGATGGCGTCTGCCGAATCGAAACGGCCGGATGGCATCGAGGCGGTTTCGATCGTTACGCCGAACCATCTGCACCATGCGCCGGCCAAAGCATTTCTTGAAGCCGGCATCGATGTGATCTGCGACAAGCCGTTAACCACCACGATTGACGATGCGCTTGACCTGGCTGCTACTGTGAAGCGAACCGGCCTGGTGTTTGGATTGACGCATAACTATACCGGGCACCCCATGGTCCGGCAGGCCAGAGAGATGGTCCGCGCGGGAGAGTTGGGAGCGTTGAGATTGGTTCAGGTTGAGTATGCGCAGGATTGGCTGGCTACGCCACTGGAAAGGACGGGGCAGAAACAAGCAGAATGGCGCACCGACCCTGCACGCAGTGGGCCAGGCGGGTCACTTGGCGACATTGGCACACATGCATACAACCTTGCGTGCTTCGTAACCGGATTGCAGTGTGAGCAAGTGGCGGCAGATGTAACCACGTTCGTGCCCGGACGACGACTCGATGACAATGTGCAGGTAATGCTGCGATTTTCAAAGGGGGCGAAAGGTTCGCTTTGGGCAAGTCAAGTCGCCGCAGGAAATGAGAACAATCTACGGCTTCGCGTCTACGGTGAAAAGGCCGGTATTGAATGGCGGCAGGAAGATCCCAATGAACTCGGCTTCACGCCGCTAGGCGACACCCGGCGCACACTTCGACGCGGCAGCGCAGGGACGGGCAAGGCTGCAGCCCATGCAACGCGAATACCCAGTGGGCATCCGGAAGGATATCTGGAAGCGTTCGCTCAACTCTACGCCGATCTCGCTGAACAGATAGCGGCCAGACGTGAGAAGCGCGCGCCCAATCCGGAGTCGTTGCTGGTTCCGACTGTGGAGGATGGAGTGGAGGGTGTGAGATTCATTAATGCCGTGCTGAAGTCATCGCACAATGGCTCGGCTTGGACTGCAATCCGGGAATGAGTACGTGGTTTCGATCGACTTCATTCAGAGGTCACGAACAAGCAACAGAGTTTGTGGGTTGAGGAACCCGCACCGAGCAGCTATCATTCCGAAAATGGCAATTCCAGTCCCCGAATTTATCCCGCTAAGCGAAATACCTCGGCAATTGTCCGCAGCCCTCAACCGGCGAGATCTGATTCGCGCGGGACTGCTGGCTGCAGCGGCATCTGTTCTAGGGCCGTCGTTCTCGCTGGGGCAAGCAATCGAATCAGGGCTTACGCCTGCCGCGCGGGGCGAAGATGGGGCAGCATTTCTTACCGACCCTGATTGGAAGCCCGCCTTTCTCAATGATCATCAGAACGAAACGCTGATCGTGTTGAGCGACGTTGTCATTCCGGCGACCGACACTCCTGGCGCCAAAGCTGCGCTGGTGAATCGCTACCTTGATCTTCTGGTTTCGGTACAGCCTTCCGAATTCCAGCAGGAGTTTGTCGCAGCTTTGAAGTCCATCGACACTGGGAGCCAGGCAGAGTTTGGGAAGGACTTTCGCGATCTTGCACACGAGGACCAGATTTGGCTGCTCACCGCGTGGGCTTATCCCGAACGATCGAGTCATTGGACGGAGCGAAACGATCCGCACACCAAGCCGGCTGATCTGGCGCAGCAACATTTTCATCGCCTCAAAGCATTGATTGCTGCCGCTTACTACGGTTCGGAAATCGGCCAGAAAGAACTCGGCTGGGATGGCGAGATCACCCACGGCCCATATCAAGGTTGCGAACATCAGGGCCCGGCCCACAAATAACTCATGGCACAAGACCCCCTGCAACAAACATATGACGCAATTGTGGTCGGCTCGGGCGCGACCGGTGGCTGGGCCGCAAAACGGCTCTCAGAAGCCGGCTTGAAGGTTGCATTGCTTGAAGCCGGAAGAGCGGTAACCGCCCGGGAATTTACCGAGCACATGCCGTCATTCCAACTGAAGTATCGGAACCACTCACCCGAGGTAATGCGCACGCGTCCCATTCAGCGGCAGTGTTACGCCTGCATGGAATACAACTACGAATGGTTCGTGAATGATCTGGAAAATCCCTACAGCACCCCCGCGGATCGGCCATTCACGTGGCAGCGGCTGCGCGTCTTAGGTGGTCGGTCGCTGGTCTGGGGACGACAGAGCTACCGTTTGAGCGATGTCGATTTCAAGGCGGCAAGCCGCGATGGCTACGATGTTGATTGGCCATTTTCTTATACGGATCTCCTGCCCTTCTATGACATCGTGGAGAACTATGTAGGCATAAGCGGCGCGGCAGAGAAAAACGAAATGCTCCCCGACGGCCAATTTCTCCCTGCGATGAAGATGAGTTGTGGAGAGATGCGGCTCCGCGACAGCGTACAAAAAAACTTTGGCCGCACACTCACCATCGGTCGGACCGCGATCGTAACTCAGCCGCATAACGGGCGAGCGCCCTGCCACTACTGCGGCCCTTGCGAACGCGGTTGCATGACCTACTCATACTTCAGCAGCCCGTTTACGACCGTGAAGGATGCCCTGAAGACTGGAAATTGCACGCTGATTACCGACGCCATCGTCAGCCACGTCGATATGAACACCAGTTCGAACAAGGCGCAAGGCGTAACGTTCGTTCATCGCACGACCCGGGAAACCAAACAGGTTCGCGCGAAGACGGTCGTACTTTGCGCACAGGCGCTCGAATCAACGCGCATCCTGCTGAATTCCGCGACGCCCGATTATGCCACTGGCCTGGGCAATTCCAGTGGATTGCTCGGGCACTATTTAATGGATCATGTAGTCGGTGGCGGTGCCAGCGGGACGTTCGAGGATTTGAAAACCCCACCAAGCGCGAATCCACCGCATCGTCCGAATGGAGTCTACCTGGTGCGCTTTCGCAATACGCCGAAAGAAGGGAAACATCCACATTTGCTTCGTGGTTATGGGTTTCAGGGTGGCTCCATGCCCGAGTTCAACATGGATGCCCAAGGTATCGGCGCTGATTACAAGAAAGCGGTGAAGGTTGGCACCTACGGAGTGTCGCTCGGGGCCTTCGGTGAATCGCTGGCGCGGTTCGACAACTTTTGCGAGATCGACACTAATCTTAAAGATGCATGGGGCATTCCCGCCTTGCGGATCAGCATGGCGCATGGGAAGAACGAGGCCGACCTTATGCGCGACGCGGGCGTAACCGCAGCAGAAATGCTCGAAGCCGCGGGAGCGAAGAACATCAGCCTAACCACCGGAACCGAGATGCCTGGCATGGCGATCCACGAAGTTGGCACTGCCCGGATG
>Ga0157373_10001184_pt1 | contig 19938 bp, 14 predicted proteins | sample C65metaG_FD_113460 | JGI IMG/M metagenome (GOLD analysis project Ga0157373, IMG submission 113460) | Corn rhizosphere microbial communities from Kellogg Biological Station, Michigan, USA - C6-5 metaG | ecosystem: Host-associated > Plants > Roots > Rhizosphere > Soil | place: USA: Michigan... | reverse complement strand
CTATTCTAATGCATTAGCTAAATTCGTAGAGTACTACGGAAACTTAAAGTAAAACCCGTTCATACAGGTTTATATTTGGTTAGAAAAGGGATGTGCGTGGATGCGACATCCCTTTCTTTGTTTTAAAGATCTTACGTCACTATTAATCAGATAAATAGTTTATAATTCTGTTAATGCTATATCCTCTCTAATTGGATCAAGTTCTGACGTTGGGTGATTGTGACATAGTATCATACCACTCGTTCCCGATTTCAATGCTACTGCAAAGATAACTTTAGGGTCTGCAAGTGTTCTACTTACTCTACTCTCTAGGACATTCTAATTTGACAATAGCTTTTTGATCAAAACTTCCTCAAATATGATTACCATACTACTAACTCCCTTATCTTCTTTAAAATATCCTCCCGTTTTATTGGTTTCATCATACGCACCAACTAAAGCTAAATCAGTATACTTGTCGTTACCCCAAAACTTTGTCTTGGTTTCATAATTAATCTTAAAAAGATAATCATTGATTCCCTTTTTAACAGAAAAGCTAGCGTAATATTTGTGTGGCTCATCATAACCAGTAACATCTGTTATTTTAAAAGATAGAGTTGAATCACGATTAACAATCTCTTCTATGGATTGTTTGAGTGAATAGTCGACATCGTTATAATCGTAACTCTTAATAGGAGGGTAAACTGCACTTACTTGAGAGGCAAAATACAATAGCCAGGCTATTGTACCAAATATAAAAACTCCAATAACGCTAATAATTGTTTTCATTTATTTAAGTGTTAATTTAAGATAACAGTTTGCTGTTAGTTTCCGTATCCATTTATTATTGTAAAACCTATTGTTAATGGCTAGGTACGGATTTGGATACTAAGATATGTCTAACTAGTCTGTCGAATCCTTATAATTCATCGAGATAGCATTCAAAAAAAGGACGCTCTCTGAATACAACAGCATTTTTATAATCCTCGGAAGGTATAAGTTCAGGTACCTTGTGATAACGCAACTCTCCCGTACCTAGCACATAACTGTGATTAATGATTTCTACTATGTCATCCGTTGAATAGTTCTCTGGCATTTGAAAGAACTCCCAATTAAACCTTGTTCCGAATCCTATATAACTACCATCTTTCATCTTTGCAGAAAAACCAGTCCAGCCCATAGTTGTTTCACCTTTTATCTGTTTCTGAATTGCCAACGGGAAGGAGTATTTACTTTTGATAACCCTATCAATGTCATAGTAATTTATGTTGTTACCATTTGTCACAAACCCTTTAACTATGTTATAATAACCGGTGCCACCAGATTTACTGAAGATACCATTGCCTTTTTGTTCGTCTTTAAACCGTCGAATGGCGAGGTTTACTATCGTTTTAGGACTGCGAAATATAACACAAGGCAAAAACGTTCCATCAGTTAGATATACAGAAGCTCTATAACCTAGACCATATGTATTATCCTCTAAGGGTTCGATGTTTTCTTTCAGAAACTTGACTATCTCTTCGGTCTGTTGTGTTGGCATAGCTACACTAAGTTAAGGCATATCCACAAATGTATCAATATTCTATTATTATGAGGATGTTACACTTTTTAGATATTGGGATGATGGCATTGTTGAGAGAGTAGTCCAACCTCATCTTTTATAAGGTGAAGAGTGACCTTGTTAATTGTGAGTCGTTACCTTGTAAACAGACAAAACAACCATTGTTCACCTTACAACACAAGAAAGAGTACTGGGTTTAAAGCAGTCGCAGTAAACCGATTACTAACAGAAGTAGTCCTCCAATGATAAGATAATTTGAGTGCTTCTTTACACTATTCCATCCATCGGTGCTAGTTGAGTACTTTGCCATGACACCGAGAAATATTAGACAAGCGGAAGAAATTAAACCCATATTTGTAAATCTATAATTACTTAGCAAGATAGATAATTACTTCAATAACTAAACTTCAATATGTTGCACCAAAAGAGTGCAAGCCTGAATTTAGGAAAGAAATATGATGAAAGCAGGCATAAATCACTATTGTTCATTGCTCAGCAGTTCTTTAAAATCTGGCGTATCAAATACAAACTCGGGTTCCATATGATTGGGAGTATAGTTAATCACAAGTGGAAAACGATGTGCTTGCTCGGCTGTAACCATAAGCGAATACCAACCCTTTTCAAAAGTATTTTCAAATACAGCTATCCCTCTTGCTGGATCGATTAAATGAATCTGAAACATGTACGATTGACCTTTGAAATTTGTAACATTAACACTATAAACATATTTACTCGTTTGCTCCACATTGTTAACCAAATCCACAGTCCTTTCCATTTCATTCACAATCATTCTACTGTCGTTTAATGCAATCCTTAGTGGAGACCCATTGGAGGGGGAATAGAGATAAAACTTTCCTTTGTACATATGAAGCCGTATCCAGTTACGAGGAAGCTCACCCAAATCAATTGGTTGCCTCTCGGCCTTTTTGTGTTTCTGTAGCGCCTTGATATCTACTAGATATGCTTTATCAGTGTTAGTATAGTCCAGACTTGTCAGTCTGGCAAAGTATGGTGATTCCTTCCAGTTCTTGTCTATATATACAGAATGACCTTCAGCATTTGGCTTCTTCAGAAAGATGGTGTCACGTTCTTCCTTTTCCTGTTGTAACTGAACATCCTTCCAAACTTGAGCATACATGGGGTCAACCATTTTAAAAAGGGTCTTGAGAATGGCATCGTAGTGTCGGTACACCGGTTCATCTGGAAATTCCCTCATCGGACCTTCCGGTGAACCAAATTGAAATGACCTTGTTTTTCCATCTATCTTATACCTGATAAAATATGGCGACAAGAACCCTTTCTTGTAAATCTGGTTCTGATAAGGCAATGTAGTGATCTGGTGAGCCATCAAAACCTTTACAATCGAGTCCAGATTGACATCGGTAAGCCTGAACTTCTTGAAGTTGTATTTCTCCCATTTACCTTTGTACTTGATTATCGAATCCTTCTCAGGCGTGTAAAAGCTTTCGGTCCGCTTATGATAAAAATAACCCTCATATTTTCCAGCATTTTTAATGATCTGAATGATCATCCGGTTATTCCATTTGGCATGAACATCCAGCCTTATTTCCAAATCATGGACAGATTGACTGATATCCTTCAGTTCAAGATGCCCCCTGTTGTTCCACTCCATATCAGGACACACACAATCCGGTTTCAATTCTTCAAATGGATACCGCCTTTCCTGCGCGGAGCATATGTTTAAAGAAAGTAATATAGTCAGAAGAAGAACACTGCCGAATATCTGGTATTTCATATTAACTAATATAACTCTTTAGCATGATAATCAAAGAGATATGACTTAATATGATGGGCGTATCTAATGACAGTCTTCCCCATTCACGGCTTAGACCTCAATCTGTGAAGAGGGTTGAAGTAGGGATATTAAGAAAATTACAAACTATTTCAAACTTATATATCCTTTGTAATAAACCGCAAGAGCCATTGGCAATAGTAAACTTGAAATCCAGATAACCCAACAAGTTACACGGATTCTCTTAGTATTCCATTGATGGTTTATAAATTCATCATATATATCTTGATGTCTGCCTTTAGCTGCTAATATACGGTACAGTATCCCTAAAATTACAAGGTTTAATACAATGCCTATTACACGAGTAAACGGTGTAAGGTGCATTATGGATTTGTTGACTAGCAGACCAAACAACATCGTTAGACCAAATATGCTTAACTCCACTAATAGTAAGGCTCTAAACCATCCTACCCAATCCTCAGGTTTGTCTTTATAAAAGTAGAGGAAACAGAAGTAATAAAATTTAAACAGCATGCTCGTATAAATATAGAAAGTTTATGCACTAAGGATATTGCTTGGCTACAAATTTATCAAAATCCATGTTGAGTCCATGTCTAGCCCATATCTAGTCCGTGTTTTTGCGATAAAAATATGGACTTACTCTTCAATTTCAACTTTATCATATTGGGATGTGACACTCGCATACCTTTAAGCAAAACACTCATTCTACCCACATATCTAAACAAAAAATTATGAGTTACTTACGGACGCGACTCAATGTTTCCTGAGACATACCAAGATAGGAAGCTTTATATTCAAGTTACTTTCATTCTGCAGATTCATATTTAAAAACCATTTTATGAATGTCGTAACTTATGCCTTTATGCACCATCATTTTACTTTTCTCTGTTAAGAATTTGAAACCAACCGATTCATAACACCTAATTGCCGCATAATTCTTTACCCAGGTAAAAAGTTCAACAATACTTGTATTGTAAAGTCGCTTAGATTCCTCTAGGAGCATTTGAATAAAGTACCTTCCTAATCCCTGGCCTCGAAGTGCTGGTTCTCCCACAAGAATCCTGGCTAATCTTGGGTAGCCACTTTCTTGAGGAATAATCTCTCCGAAAGCAAACGGAAGCTTTTCTAAGGTATAGCCTATATAAAGATGGCGATCTGGATAAGTATCCTGATAATCCTGAATTTGCTGTTCCGTTAAAGGATAAGAAAAATCTGTCCCAGAGAACTGAAGCAAAAGTTCTGCATCGGTTACCCAGTTCTCCAATAATTTAAAATCTGAACTTTTGTATGGTTTAAGCATTTCCTTAAATATCTATTCCAAATCTATTGTTAAGGATTTACACCACCAAGAAGAAAGTTAAAAGCATTAATTTTTTATTCATATCAATGTTACCAAGTTATATTTGGATATTTAATGTCAGAATTTAACTTTGTTTAAACCAAATATTCCTCTTATCTCAAAATTTTATGAAAACTATTTTTTACGCCCTTTTAACAACCGTTGCTTTCTCAGCTTGTCAAGGCAATAAAGAAAATGCTGCAACTTATGCCCCGAGAGTGCTAACTGCAACAGAAAAGTTCAATTATTATCCCGAAACCAGAGGCGACACCTTAGCGCTTATTACTGCCGAAAGTGATAAAAAAGCGGCTGAAGAAACAGAAGAAGTATTTAATGTAAAATACAAAGATACAGTCATTCAAATCCAAACAAATCCGGCAGACAAAGCCTCCGCTATAGGTAAATTTTCTACTGCTGAATATGTAAACACTCAAAAAACCGCTTTACTGGTTCAAATTGCCGACAACTCAGGTCTGGTAGCTCCTGTATATTTAATCACAATAACAGATAAAAAACCAGACGTGATTAGCCTTTACAGAGCATCTAAAGGTAAAGAGGATAAAAAATATACCAAGGGAATTATCAAAACCGGAAGAGATGGTTATTTAGTTAATAATGATTTCTTTGTTGCCAATGTTAACGCTAAGGTTTTCTTAATTAAAAGACAAAATCCGGACGAAAGAATCCAGGGAGAATTCATGTTGAAGTCTCCGGATAAACAAACATTTGCATTTCTAGGCGAAAAATCTTTCTTCCAGGTGCACTATCCTACAGGAAAAACATATGATCAACCTTTAAAAACTTTGCCAACCGCAAAAGGAAATGACCTGTTTGTATGGATTCAGGAAAACTATAAATGGGATAGAGATAAAGAAGGCATTTCACACTTAATCCCTAGCGACAACGATAAGATTGTCGATTTAAAATCATTCAAGTAAGCATTGCAAGTTTTACATAAAAAAGCGCCTGTATCATAAGTGTTGATGCAGGCGCTTTTTTATGTACATTAGATCAACAAAATAAAAAAACTGCATGAAAACATCATTTAAGGTTCCTTTATTTGCAATGCTTGCAATTCTAACATCTTGCCAAAATACCGATAAAAAGTCGACAGCAGACGGCACGGCTTTATCATCCTCAAACCCCTTTCTTAACCAGAGTAAACTACCTTACCAGGCGCCTGATTTTGATCATATAAAAGATAGCGACTTTAAACCTGCTTTCGAGGAGGGAATGAAAATTCATTTAGAAGAAATCCAGAAAATTGCTGGCAATACCGAAACTCCGACATTCGAAAATACGTTTGTAGCAATGGAGAAATCAGGTGAAATGCTCACAAGGGTAAATCGGATATTTGGCCTTCTTACAGGTGCAAATACAAACGATGATCTACAAAAATTACAAGAAGAAATTGCACCTAAACTTGCTGCTCACCAGGATGGTATATCATTAAATCCAGAGCTATTCAAAAGGATCGAATCCATTTATAATACAAGAGAAAAGTTAAAATTAGATCAGGAATCAAAACGATTAGTAGAGTATTACTATCAGGCATTTGTTTTAGCCGGAGCTAAACTTTCAGAAACAGACAAAACAAATCTTAAAAAGCTGAATGAACAAGAGGCCTCGTTAAGTGCTAAATTTTCTAATCAGCTTCTTGCTGCTGCCAAAGCAGGTGCTTTAGTCGTTAATGACAAATCAGAACTTGCAGGCTTATCAGAAGGTGAGCTTGCTGCTGCCGCCCAAACTGCGAAGGCAAACAAGTTAGAAGGCAAATGGATGTTATCTCTTCAAAACACCACCCAACAACCTTCACTACAAATGTTATCAAACCGTGCAACCAGACAAAAGCTATTTGATGCCTCCTGGAACCGTGCTGAGCGAAATGACACAAATGACACCAGAAAAGCTATTGTAGAAATAGCAAAAATCAGAGCAGAGAAAGCAAAACTTATCGGCTTTCCTAATTATGCTACATGGAAACTGCAGGATCAAATGGCTAAAACTCCGGCCGCAGTTGAAACCTTCTTCTCTAAACTCGTGCCCTCCGCAACAGCAAAAGCCAAAGCTGAGGCTGCTGATATCCAGGCTGTAATTGATCAGCAAAAGGGTGGTTTTAAAGTAGAGCCGTACGATTGGAATTACTATGCAGAACAGGTTCGCAAAGCGAAATACGACCTGGACGAAAATCAGATAAAACCTTATTTCGAATTAAACAAGGTACTTCAGAATGGTGTATTTTATGCAGCCACCCAACTTTATGGCATCACTTTTAAGGAGCGCACGGATCTTCCGGTATACCATAAGGATGTTAAAGTATATGAGCTCTTTGATAAAGACAATACTACCATAGGCTTGTTTTACTGTGATTATTTTAAACGCGACAACAAATCTGGAGGCGCCTGGATGGACAATATGGTTGGCCAGTCTAAGCTATTGGGTACTAAACCTGTAATTTTCAACGTATGTAACTTCACTAAACCTGCAGCCGGTCAGCCGGCATTAATCAGCTTTGATGACGTAACCACAATGTTCCATGAGTTTGGTCATGCGCTACATGGTTTCTTTGCAAACCAGCAATATCCAAGCCTATCTGGTGCCAATGTTGCCAGGGATTTTGTGGAGTTCCCATCTCAGTTCAATGAACATTGGGCAATAAATCCAATGGTATTTAAAAATTACGCTGTTCATTATAAAACAGGTGAGCCAATGCCACAAACATTGATTGATAAAATCAAAAAAGCCGGTACATTTAATCAGGGTTATGCATTAACAGAAGTCCTTGCCGCCGCCGCCCTTGATATGCAATGGCATAAGCTATCAGCAACGGATCCTTTGCAGGATGCAGATAAATTTGAAACTGCCGCCCTACAAAAAACACATCTTGACCTGTCGTATGTTCCATCACGCTACCGTTCTTCTTACTTCTTACACATTTGGGGAAATGGCTATGCAGCGGGTTATTATGCTTACCTGTGGACAGAGATGTTAGATCATGATGCATTCTCCTGGTTCGAAGAAAACGGAGGATTAACCCTTGCTAATGGGCAACGCTTTAGAGACATGATACTTTCAAAAGGCAATACAGAAGATTATGGTAAAATGTTCAGAGATTTCCGCGGACATGATCCAAATATTTCGGCAATGCAGAAATACAGAGGCTTAATTACAAAATAACAGATAAAGGGAACCGGTTAATTACCGGTTTTCTTTTTTAAACCTTCCTCCTATCCAAACCGATAAAAACGACAACACGAGGAATACAACAAGCACATAAAAACAGTTTACAAATACTGTTGCGTACCCATACTTCGCCACGTCTACAAAAGGGTAAGGGTAAAATCCTGATGCAGATCCTCTGTATAAGATAAACATCAAATAAATAAAAGGGTAAATAAGCCAGCTAAAGGTATCATTCCATTTCAATGAATCCTTGGATACAAACAAGAACCAGTATAGCACAAATAAAATAGGAATAATTAAATGGAGTAACTCATCAACTACCAGTTGTAAACCCTTTGGTTCCCACGTAAACCTCAATATCAAATTATAAATTAAGGCCACTACAGTAATATACACCGCAGTTGCTGTAAGAGTAGTCGGCTTTGTAAAGAAACCGCTGTCCTTTCGTTTCAGCAAAAGTGAAGTAAAGCACAATGCCACAAGAATATTAGTTAAAACAGTAAAGTAGCTAAAGTATCGAATAACCGACTCATCAACCGGCACAATATTGCTTTGCATAGTAAGATAAAGCTGCGCTATTAGTGCAAACCAGCCCAATATAACACCTGTTATTACCAACCAATTACCACCTTTGGTATCGCTCTGTTCCATGTATACCAAGTTACGGAAAAAGGAATAATTAGCGTAACATAAATCTCAGGCCAAAAAAGTTTAATCATTAGCTATTAAGGAAGAATAATCTTATTCTCTTTCCCCTATCTTAGTATTATTAACCAAATCAATAATCTTCCTATAAACGAAGCATTCATGTCTATTTTAAAAGTATTTATAACCACAGGTATTCTCACTGCATTCCTATTTAACTCATCAATAGCACAAGACATTGAACGATGGGACAAACAAGTAAATGAAAAAGAAAATCCTAACGCCAAGTGGTTTAAAGAAGCAAAATTTGGCATGTTTATTCACTGGGGTCTATATTCAAAACTTGGAGGCGTATGGAATGGCAAGGATTATTACGGTAGTGGCGAATGGCTAATGCATCAGGCCAAAGTTCCTGCTGCAGATTATGCAAAAGTTGCCAAAGAATTTAATCCCGTAAAATTTAATGCAGATGAATGGGCCGACCTTGCAAAGGATGCTGGCATTAAGTATATGGTAATTACCGCTAAACATCATGAAGGTTTTGCAATGTACGATTCAAAAGTAAGCGATTTCAATATCGTAAAGGCTTCTCCTTACGGAAAAGACCCTATGAAAGCGCTTTCAAACGCCACAAGAAAAAGAGGTATACAATTTGGCTTTTACTATTCTCAGTTCCTGGATTGGCACGAACCAAATGGTGGTGGTAACAAATGGGACTTTGACGAAACAAAAAAGGACTATCTAAAATATTATAAAGAAAAGTCAATTCCGCAGCTAAAGGAATTGCTTACCAATTATGGTGATCTGGGTATTGTTTGGTTTGATATGCCAGGCGGTCTGGATAAAAAACAAACTCAGGAACTGGTAGACAGCATGCATGCCCTACAGCCTAAGAGCCTGTTTAGCAGCAGGGTTGGACAAGGGCTGGGAGATTATCGCACCTTTGGTGATTCTGAAGTTCCTGCAACGCCAATTAAGGGTGCCTGGGAATCCATATATACGCATAACGATTCATGGGGATATATTAGTCATGATATGAACTTTAAATCTCCAAAAGAAATCATCCAGCTCCTTGCAACTGTTGCTTCTAAAGGTGGTAACCTTATGCTAAACGTAGGACCTGACGGAGAGGGTAACATTCCTCCTTATTCAGTGAAATATTTAAGAGAAACCGGTAAATGGCTCCAGGCAAATGGCGAAAGTATTTATGGAACAACCTACGGATTAGTCCCTGCCCAACCCTGGGGTGTTACCACATCTGCACCGGGCAAACTATACCTTCATGTACTAAATAACCCTGGAAACGGAAAAATCAGGATACCAGGCGTAAATGTAGCAGTAAACAAAGTGTATCAGCTTGCAAACAAACAACCGGTTAAATGGATAAAACAAGGCAGCGATATTATTGTAGACATGCCTAAATCCTTAAACGAACACAACACGGTGCTTGCTGTTCAGTTCAGTGGCAATCTTAACGATGGTTATGCGGCCTCAATACCACAGATTTCATTACAGTATGAGTTCAATACAATAGATGCAGTAAATGCCGAAGTTAAGGGAAATGCAGAAATAAAATCGCTTACTTACAGCCATTATTTTGGCGACTGGAAACACACCACCTGCGTAACAAACATGAGCAGCCCTGGGGATGAAGCTTCTTTTAAGTTTTCGGTAGCAGAACCGGGCGATTATAAAATATTACTGGAATATTCATGCCCTGAAGCAAGCAGTAAACAAGAAGGTCTGATGAGCTTTAACAACGCAACCTATAAGTTTCTAACATTAAGAACATCAGAATTTAGTGCAGGCAAACCATTGTTATTTATTAAACACCCCGTTGCCATCGTTTCTGTTGATAAACCTGGTATTTACACCATAAAATTAACTCCAGACACTAATGGAAAAGCTTTATTTAGTTTAAAGTCTATTATTCTGCAACCGGTATTGTAAAAACATTACTTCCCAACTATATCTTGGTAAAGAAATTCAGAAACTCCTGTTTTTTTGTCCGGCTTAGGTTGATAACAGTGTTATTAGTCATAACTACTTCCCCTCCTTCGCCTCTGATATAGTGTTTTATATAATCGAGGTTAATGATAAAGGATTTATGTGCCCTAAAAAACGAATGATCGCCCAGGGCCTCTTCAAATGAGGAAAGTGTTTTACTGACTAAATGAACCTGCCCGTCGTTCATCATAATGTTCGTATAACAACTGGTAGCTTCCAGGTATAATATTTCTTTTATCTTGATAAAATGAAGTCCCTTACTACTGGATAAAGCCAACGTATCCATGATTCTGGTTTGTGTAAAGTGCTTGGCCATTTGAAACTGTTTCTTAGAAGCAGCAGTTTCGTTGTTTAAAAACCTGTCTACAGCATCTTTCAGTTCCGTTTTATCAATTGGCTTTAATAAATAATCCAATGCATTTAGCCTCAATGCAGCAATTGCATACTGATCATATGCGGTAGTAAAAATTGTCTGAAAGTTAAACTCATCAAATTGTTCCAGAACATCCAAACCACTCATTACAGGCATTTCTATGTCCATAAAAACAATATCCGGATGGCTTTCTTCAATAATTAATTTAGCCTCAGTACTTTTCTGACAAGTAGCAACCACCTCAATTTCCTTACAGCACTGGTTAAGCAAGTGCTGTAGTGTTATTATACCATGCTTCTCATCGTCAACGATAATAGCTCTGATTGCGTTCATATCTAGATAATTTTAGGTCTATAACTTTTAGTCCTTGCCAATAAATTTAATTCATTAATTCGTAAAACACGAAAACCAATTAGTAAACGGTAAGTTTTAACTATCAAATGGTTATCTCTTGGAAAAATTCTTTTACAAGTTTAATAAATCATGTTAAGATAAATATGAACAGCAGTACCTATTGCCTGGTTGTGTTTATTATACAGGTCCTCAATTACAATCTGGCTATCGCTGCTCAATAGCTTCAACCTGCTCGATGTAATATCAACCCCATAAGATTTATGTTTAAACTGGCTTGGCATAAAAGATCCGGCTGCAACACGACCAATGCCATTGTCTTTTATTGTGATATGTAATATGTTCTCATCACTTTTTTCTATCAATACTTCCAAAAGCCCCATCCCCTCTTTATTTCTTAACCCATGCCAAATGGCATTCTCGGCAAAGGGTTGCAAAATAAGTGGAGGAACTTTTAAAGATTCCGGATGGATATCCTTGCTGAACTTAATAATATATTCAAAACAATGTTCCAGTCGAACAGCTTCCAGATTCAGGTAAAGCTTCAGTGTATCAAGCTCCTTATCCAAAGAAATAGCGGTGTGTTTAGAATTATCCAATATATTTCTCATCAGCTTAGAGAAAGTGGTAATATATTCACTCGCCTCTTCAGTTTTGTGTTCAATAACAAAGCTATTAATAGAGTTAAGTGTATTAAACATAAAGTGCGGATTCATTTGCGATCTAAGGGCCTGCATCTCCGCATCTTTGAGCTTCCGTCTATACTGCTCTTCTATCTTATGCTGATGAAATAAATACCTGTAAACATAAACTATACCCAATATAATAAGCCCAAACATCAGAAATAAAAACCATTGCGTTTTATAAAATGGGGCGGGTAAATATACTTTTATCAATAATCCTTTTGATTGCCAGTTCTCCATGTTGTCCCCGGCCTCAATTAATAAACTATAGTCTCCGGGAGCAAGATGTCTTAAAGACAATTCAGCCTTATTACCTAAGTAATTCCATTTGGTCTCATCTTTAAATTTATAGCGGTATATTATTTTTCGCTTGTCAATATAAGTAAGTGATGAGAAAAGCAATTCCAGTTCTGTTTCTCCTTTTTTTAGCTCAATATTAGGGTTATTTGTATTAATGGTTTTGCCATTTATCTTAATGCCGCACAGTTCCAGTTTGTTTACCAGTTGGGATCTTACAATTTTACTTACGTCAATAAACGATAAACCGTTCTCAACCCCAACAACAAGATTCCCATTTTTCAGTTTTCTAAATCCGTAAATCAAATCGTCGCCTGGTAATCCATCTATTTGCGATATTCTGATTACTTTATCGGTATTCTTGTTGTAAACATTTAATCCTTCCTCTGTCGCAAACCAAATATTTCCATTATGGTCTTCTGTAATCCCTTCAACCCTATCATTTGCTACATCATAGGTTTTAGTGTTCAACAACTTTTTTATCTCTCCATTAGCATTAAGCAGGTTCCAACCGCCATATCCTGAAACAAGTACATTATTATTCGCTGCCGGGGCAATCCGGTTATAATAATCGCCAGAAAACATCGAATGATTGGCATTTGCTTTAAACTTACTTACTTCAGTAAAAGCCTTTTGCGATTCATTATAGATGGTAATCCCGAAATCTTTAGGCATCCAGCCGATCAACCAGATCTTACCGTCATTGTGAACATATATATCATTCCACAAATTGTCAGACCAAAACTGTTTATCATTCATCACCAATCCCTCCTCTTTTTCAAGAGAAGGCCATTTGTAAACCTGAACAGGCTGTCCGGCAGGCAATATCCAAAGTTGTTTATTTTTATAAAGAATGCATTTTCTTATTGCCCCATTTAAGGGTATTGGCAGCTTTTTAATCTTTTCGTTATCAACAAGGAAAACACCAACATTTGTACTTACAAAAAGCTGATTGCCATTAAGCTGTAAACTCTCACATTTAGCGTTCTCATCTGGTAGTGGGAGTTTGCGCCAGACCGATGCCTTGCTATAAATCCATATTAAGTTATCCCTGCCACAGGTGTAGATATCGCCATTCGGCATTTCAGCAATATCCACCAACATATTCCCCGGTTTTTGGAAATCAGCGGGCAGCATCTCATTATTTATCGAAGCATAGCGATTAAACAGTTTCACCAACCCCTTATTTGTGGCTATCCAAATAACTTTCGTTTCGTTATTTACAATAACTTCATTAATGATCTGTCCTTGTGTTTTATAAAGTAGCTTAGGTGTTAAATCGGTATCGCTTAACAGATATACGAACTGATCAGAATACAATAACGTCTGGTTAAGCCCATCAAAAACTATTTTGCCTAATCCAATAATCCGGTCATTGCCGGGCAAAGAAGGGAATTGTTTTATCTCCTGTGTAATCAGATTATACTTGGCAAGCAATCCGGTAGTTGCCCCGAAAAGAACTTCTTCTTTATTGATTCGCAATGCTGAAATATAGTTTAAGCTCCTTAGTTTAGCATCAGGATGAATACTAAGCTTATCTGTACTCTTTTGCCAAACATATAGTCCACGATTTGTAAACACCCAGATTTCGCCTTTTTGTATTTCTAAAAAAACGATATTCCTCTTTATCTTATCAGCATTTTTATCAGTAAAGAACACTTTACCCCTGGAACCGTTAGCATTATAATATTTAATGTTGTTAAAATCACTGCACCATATCCGATTCTCCGAATCAACAAAAATATTCTCAAAATGATCATTATTTGGATCAGTATCATGATACTTATTGGACACAATCACCTTTGGCTTGTCATAAAAGTTCTTTAACAAGCACAGGCCATTATAAACATCATGGTAATAAATAACGTCGTTTTTAACTAAAAGCGAGGTAATATTGGTAAGGGCTGCCGGATGCTCTAAAAAACGATAACCATCATATTGCGATAAGCCTCTTCTGGTTGCCAGATACAGATAACCGTTTTTACTTAAACTGAGCTGTCTCACATAATCAGAGGGCAGTCCCTCATCAAATCTGATAATCTCATCCTTTAAATGACTTTGCGTCTTGCCATAAAAAGGCAAAATACAAAGCCACAATAAAATGTAATTAACAGATGCTTTAATGCCCATTGTGTATTAAACTTATCAATTTGCAGCGTAATTTGCAAATGATTAGTCTACAACAATAAAGTCATCGTCTCTATTTTGCCACCGGAGGTTTCACTTCGGTTGTATCTTTTTCAAGAGTAGGCACAACATAGCCACCAAAATCCAGGGTCACTTTAGGAAATACCTTTTTAAGCTTTACCTCATCATCTTTAGTAATCCCTGTTTGGTATAAGTAAATACTATTTAATTCTTTTAAACCTTTTAATTGCTCTACTCCGGCAGCAGTAACTTTAGTACCAACAAGATTTACATATTGCAGATGACTTACACCTTTAATCAACGCTATTCCTTTATCAGTAATTGCAGTTCTGCTTAAATTAAGACGGATCAGATTATCGAGTTTAGCAACTGCCTGAATCCCTTTATCATCTAAAGCGGTGTTGGCAAAATTAAGCCAAACCAATTGTTTGTTTAACGGCTCTAAAAGCTTTAACACATCAGCATTTGCCTTTGCAGTAACAAAACTGGCAGATAAATAATTACTGGTACTTAGTACAGGAATAACCACTACACCTGCCTGTTTAAGCTTTTCAATAGCCGCAGCATCTGCCTTTCCAATTTCTTTTTCAGGAATATCAGCTAATTTATTTTCTTTTTTAGCTGCTCCGGTCTGGAAACTTAGCAGAAGTGCTTTTTCTTTCTCTGATTGTTTAAAATCCTGCACCTTTTTGTTAAAGTCTGCTCCTTGTTTTACCCACCACTGCAGCAATTCAATCTCTGCGGCAGTAAGCTGTGGTTTTTCTTTTGGAGGCATATGATCCTCATTAGAAGGCGGCAAAAGCAATCTTTTGATCAACTCACTTTCTTCAGCACTTCCCGGAACCAATGTTTTACCGTCTTCGCCTCCTTTTAATATAAAATCCTTTCCGTCGAGCCTCAGTTTTCCTTTCTGTTTTTCTGCACCATGACAATTATAGCATCTGTTTTGCAGCAGGGGCTGAATCATATGGGTATATGCCATTGCCTGTTGTACATTTGCGATTGGCGGTATAGCGGCCTTTCCTTTCCCATCATCTTTTAATGCAGAGCTGATATAATCAGATCCATGTGTAAGTGAGCCCCCATAATGCCCGGTAATGGTTATCAGAACGATTAAAATTACGGCTACCAGGTTTAATACGCCTTCTTTAGCCTGCTTTTTATACATCGTATAAACAAGCAGCGAAATAACCGACACGCTAATGCCTAGCCACTGATGGATGCCAACCATATTACTATCGTAATCTCCACTTTGCGACAACAAATAACCGCTTACTGAAGAAAAAACAGCACCCAGTCCTCCAAGTAAATAAATAAGGGGCACTGCTGGCTTTAGCGCAGAAAACTTAGTATTAATAGTTAACAGTTGAAAAAGGCATCCCAGCAACAAAATACCTATTGGTAAGTGAACAAGAATAGGATGAAACCGGCCGATAAGGTCGGGAATGGATAATAATGTCATCTCTTACAACTGATAACGCTTACGCAGCAGGTTCATCATATAAACATTTATCGCCCATTGGTCGGCCACTGGCTGTCGGGTGTAGGGCAAGGTCTGTAAGTAATCAGGTGGGCCAAATTCTGTTAAAATGGTCATCCTTTCGCCTTTCAATTTCTTACGTTCTATAACCTTATCCCACCATGCAAGATGTGCTTTTATAGCACCATCCCATTCTGGTGCGCGCGGATCGTTAACCTGTGCTCCTTGCGGATGGCCAACTCTGGAATGAATATGACTTACCCTTTCCAATGCAATATCAATAGTTGCTTTCTGATCTGCCAGCAAACTTTCATGTACCACACACCAGTGCGATATATCCAGAGTTAACCGCAAATCAGGATTTTTCTCAATAAAGTTTCTTGCTATAGGTGCGCAGAAAAGCATTCGCCCGCGATGTGTTTCATGATAAATCGGAACACCGGTTTCTTTACTCTTTGTGGTTGTATAATCTATAAATAGCTTGTTCTCCTCATAGGTAAAATAATCTTTACCAGAATGACAGTTCACATAAACAGGCTTTTGAAAACTATTCCCTGTTGCTGCATCCAGATTTTTCTTAAAGGCATTTAAATGTACTGCTGGCTCACTCTGGCTGCCACCGCATAAAAAACCCACCTGTAAACCATGTTTCTTTAGTGCGGTAAATAAATTCTCCTGCGCTTTGGCATCATCTCCAGGCCACCAAACCTCAATCCCCTCATAGCCTTCTTTTTTTGCTAAAGCGCAAAACTCATCGGTAGTACCAGGGAAACCCCAATCGGTAGCCATAAATAACAATTCATAGCCTGCCTTTGCTTTAACGTAAGGAATTTCCTGAGCAGCTATTTCGCCTAGCGGAATCAATAATCCGGCAGCTGTTGCCGTTGCAGTAGTTTTTAAAAAATGTCGTCTGTTTTGGTGCATTTATAATTGCGGTAAAAGTTCTTTAAGTAAATTAATTAAGCAATAACATCATGAATAACCTTGCCGGCGACATCCGTCAGTCGGAACGGGCGACCCTGAAAAGGATAAGTAAATTTCTCATGATCAAAACCCAGTTGATTCAGTATGGTGGCTTGAATATCAAAGGCATCCACCTTACCACTTATGCCGCTGTATCCGATCTCATCAGTTTCTCCATGGGTAAAACCTTTTTTAATGCCGCCTCCGGCCATCCAAATGGTAAAGGCATCCGTATGATGGTCTCTTCCATTATACGGGTTCTGAACCCCGTTACGGTTCTCCATCATTGGCGTACGACCAAACTCACCACCCCAAACAACCAGGGTTTCTTCAAGTAAGCCACGCTGTTTCAAATCCAGAAGTAATGCTGTAATCGGTTTATCAATACTGCGGCATTTATTCTTCAGTCCTATATTTAAGGAATTGTTAGGTCCATCACCATGCGCATCCCAGCCCCAATCAAATAACTGTACATACCTTACCCCTTTTTCAACTAATTTACGGGCAAGCAGAACGTTATTTGCAAAGCAAGATTTGCCTGGTTGTGTTCCATACATTTCATGTATGTATTCAGGCTCATCATTAATATTCATCACCTCTGGTGCAGAAATCTGCATCCGGTAAGCCATCTCATATTGCGATATACGCGATAATATCTCAGGATCATTGTAAGCCGCATACTCTTGTTCGTTAGATGCATTAATCGCATCTATAGAAGCCTTGCGCAAATCACGGCTCATTCCATGAGGGTCTTTGATAAATAGTACCGGGTCTCCCTCACTTCTGCATTGTACCCCCTGATATACAGAAGGCAGGAATCCACTGCCCCATATGCTCTTACCGGCATCAGGAAAACTTCCGCCACTGGTAAGTACCACAAAGCCCGGAAGGTTCTGATTTTCGGTACCCAATCCGTAAGTAGCCCAGCTGCCCATACTTGGCCTGCCTAAACGAGGGCTCCCTGTATGGATTAACAACTGCGCAGGCGCATGGTTAAACTGATCTGTCGAAACTGCCTTTAAAAAACTAACGTCATCTACCATTGTAGAAAAATGCGGAAGGTTATCGCTAACCCATGCCCGGCTTTGGCCATGCTGTGCAAACTTTGCCTGCGGGCCAAGCATTTTAGGCACTCCGGTAATAAAAGCGAACTTCTTACCTGCCAGCAAAGATTGCGGACAATCCTGTCCGTCCATCTTCATCAGTTCCGGTTTATAGTCAAATAATTCCAGCTGAGAAGGTGCACCTGCCATATGCAGGTAAATTACACTCTTAGCCTTACCTAAAAAAGGTGGTGCCTTTGGTAACAAAGGATGCACCGGATCATACAAAATATCATTATTGGTTTTACCTCCCAAACCACAGCTGCCCAACAAGGCTCCCATAGCCACGGCACCAAGTCCCATTGCACTTTCTTTAAGGAAATGCCTGCGTGTAAAAGCCCTGAGTTCAGTTTCCTGAGCTTCTTTTACCAGGCGATGTGCGTTCAATTCATCTCTTGTCATTACAATTAGTTTTTTGTTACCGCTTCGTCCAAATTCAACATTGCATTTGCCACAACCACCAGAGCGGCTGTTTCCGGATACTTATCCGTTTGCTGGCCTCCAAGAATTTGCTTTGCTTTATCGGGGTGTATTTTATAGTCATTCAATGCCGTCAGATAAAGGTTATCTAACACCTTAAGTTTAGCACCTGATATAGGCTTATACATCATCCACTCATATCCTTTAGCAATTTGACTTTTTATTTCTTTCCCACCCTCCTTCTTCATTCTTAAAGCAAAATATTTAGCCATATCTATATATGCCGAGTCGTTAAGTGTAACCAATGCCTGCAAAGGTGTATTGGTTCTGATCCTCCGCGGACTACAAACTACTCTTTGCGCTCCATCAAAAGCAATCATAGATGGGTATGGCGAGCTTCTTTTCCAATAAGTATAAATTGCTCTTCTAAATTGGTCTTCACCTGTAGCATTATTCCAGGTAGCTACATTGTATGGCGAATTCCAAATACCATTTGGCTGCCAAGGCATTACACCCGGACCATACATCTTAGCACTTAATATTCCACTCACAGAAAGGTGCTGATCTCTGATCTGCTCTGCAGTCAGTCTCATTCTCGATCCACGTGCATAATACTTATTAAACAGATCTTTCTTTTTCGTATCCTCAGTAACTTTCGAATCTTGTCTGTATGTTGCACTCATCACCATTTCCTTAATCAACCGCTTCATACTCCATTTGTAATCATTCATGAGTTGCCACGACAAATGATCCAGCAGTTCTTTATGAGTCGGGTTCATTCCTTGTGTGCCCATATCCTCCAATGTTTCTACAATACCTGTCCCAAACAGCTGCTCCCACAAGCGGTTGGCCATAGTTCTTGACAGCAAGGGGTTCCTTTTATCAGTAAGCCACATGGCAAGCCCTTGTCTGTTTTGAGGCGCATTAGCCGGCATGGCATAGGCTAAAGATTTAGGAACGCCAGCATGTACTTCTGCTCCAGGTGTAATCCATGCTCCTCGCTTAAACACAAATGTTTTGCGGGATCTGTCCGACGGATTTTCAACCATAATAGGTATCGTTTGTACGTTGGCATTCAACAGCGTCCAGAATATCGCTTTGTTTTCTTCATATCCCGGCTTACCCTTCCCAGGAAACTGTGGTGAGAAACGGAACCAATCAAAGTATACAATAACTTCGTCCCTATTAGTTGCTGTTGGATTAGTATAAGTCAGGTAAACATCATGCACACCGGTCTGAGTTTTAAAATCAACAGCCAGGTTACGGTAACCGGGGCCTTCAGGAACTTTCCACGAGGCAATTACCGGCCCGCCGGGCTTATCTAACCTTAATTGCATACTTCCACCCGGTTTACCAGATGAATATCTATAAATCAGCTGATCAACCTTGTTTAGGTTCACGGCAGGAATCCTTGCCACTGCATTATTCTTAAAGAAAAGTGCAATGTTGTTATTTCCTATAATCGCGTTTACCATACTATCAGCAATAACAGAGTTGATAACCGGTTGCCCTGTTTTTAAGAATTTATGAATCTCCTTTGATTTTTCAGGCGATACATTCACCTTTAACCATTCAGTTAATGAAGTTAATTTTGTTTGCAAGGAATCATCATACTGTCTTAACAAAGGATAT
>Ga0157373_10001178_pt1 | contig 19992 bp, 19 predicted proteins | sample C65metaG_FD_113460 | JGI IMG/M metagenome (GOLD analysis project Ga0157373, IMG submission 113460) | Corn rhizosphere microbial communities from Kellogg Biological Station, Michigan, USA - C6-5 metaG | ecosystem: Host-associated > Plants > Roots > Rhizosphere > Soil | place: USA: Michigan... | reverse complement strand
TTTGCTTTGGTAATTCGTTGAATTTCCCGACCTTCGCCGTCCGAAAAAATTACTGTCATGGCAAGAGTATGTCAGGTTACCGGTAAAAAACCGTTGAAAGGTCATAAAGTTTCACACTCAAACATAAAAACCAATCGTCGCTTTTTACCCAATTTACAAACAAAGCGTTTTTATTTTGAAGAAGAAGACAGATGGGTTACTTTGAAGATTTCTGCAGAAGCTATCCGTACAATAAATAAGCGCGGATTAGCCACTGTAATAAAAGAATTAAGAGCGGAAGGACAGCACATCTAATCTTCGTTTCAATTATCAAATTATCAAATTATCACAATGGCAAAGAAAGGTAACAGGGTTCAGGTTATTCTGGAATGCACCGAGCACAAGAACAGCGGATTGCCCGGTACAAGCCGTTATATCACTACCAAAAACAAAAAGAATACTCCTGAAAGATTGGAGCTAAAGAAATACAATCCTATAATGAAAAAAGTAACTGTTCATAAAGAAATTAAATAATTGAGTCATGGCAAAAGCAGCAAAAACGGCTATCAAAACGAAAGACCAGAAAGCGGCAGCAGAAGCAAAGAACTGGACGAAAGTTATCAAAGCTGTTCGCAGCCCAAAAACTGGTGCATACACTTTCAAAGAGCAAATCGTTCACAAAGACAAAGTGAAAGATTTCTTAGCCGGCAAATAATTTTAAAATATACTTGCATTTAAAAGCTGTTCAAAAAATTATGAACAGCTTTTTGTATTTCTATCGTTATGTTTTTTTATGTAACCAGCTCCGGTCTTGTCACTTCATTTTCGTTAACAGTCTTACTTGATAAAATTATTATCGTGTAAACGTTTTGCGTAATGAATAATATTATTTTTATAAAAAAATTCAATGAAAAAAGTTTCCCTACTCACCCTCGCAGCAGCATTATTTATAATTGCCATCACCGCATGCCAGAAAAGCGGATCTTCTTCCAACAATGCCATTACTGTTGAAAATCTTTCCGGCACTTATAGTCTTAAAGCACTATTATGGAGTTATGGCGGTATAAGTATAAATGTGTTAGATTCTCTTGATGCCTGTGAAAAAGATAATCTTGTAAAATTAAACACCGACAAAACTGTAAACTTTATAGATGCAGGCATTGTTTGTGATCCTCCTTCAGATGATAATGGAATGTGGGATTTAAAAGGAGATAGCATTAAGTTCAGTGATAATCTCACAAGTGCTAAAATAGAAAGCTATGATGGAAAAACGCTTGTGCTTTCAGGAACACCGGATGGTGTGCCTGGAGTAATTGCTACTACAACGCTGGTAAAACAATAAAAATAGATTTTTCGCTTTTACTATGCCTTCACATTTTCAAATTTCAAGATTTATTCTTTTTAATTTTTGAAATTGAGATGATTTATTATTCATGAAAATAAATTCATGCAAGTGATAAAGTTTTACCCACAGATTACACAAGACTTTTTATAGAAAACATCGAGGACATGTGAAATCTTTTAATCATCTCTGTAGTTTTAATTGCTCATTAGAATTACTGCAGTAAAAGTATGCGACACAAGACCACCTAACTCCTAAAGGAGAAATACTATGCAAAATGAACTTGAGCATGGTTTCTTCTGTTGCCATATATTCTTCAGATGAAGTGATTGCGACGCAACGAAGATGCCATGAAAAACTAAAGCCGGTATCATAAAAATAATTCAAATCATAATTTCATTTGTAAGAGGACATGATAACGATAAAAAATACATTTTTTTGAGAAGTAAATATTTTACAATATTAATTTTTGTTGTCTTATTTGCTATGAGTGTCATTAGCATTCTTTTTTCCGATCAATTCGAGTATTCATTTCTTAGTTTATATCTTCTCCCTATTGGCGTATTCATTATGCACAGGAAATTTAAAAATATAAACCAAAAGAAGATTTTTAATTCTCATTTCATAAAATGAATTACCTGTAGTTTTGCGATTCTTTTTATGGCAAAAGAAATGAACAACAGGCAGGCATATTTTAATTATCACATAGAGGATAAATATGTGGCAGGAATTGTTTTGCTTGGAACAGAAGTGAAATCAATACGTGAAGGCAAAGTAAGTTTTGCAGACAGTTATTGCATGTTTGATAAAGGTGAACTATGGGTGCGAGGTTTGAACATTGCGGAATATTCACACGGAACTGTAAACAATCATATTGCAGTTCACGACAGAAAACTTTTGCTTACTGCAAGAGAATTAAAACGGCTTGAAGCAAAGATGAAAGAGCGCGGTTATACAATAGTTCCGTTAAGAATATTTTTTAATGAAAAGAATTTTGTGAAAATGGAAATTGGTTTAGCCCGCGGTAAAAAAGTTCATGATAAAAGAGAAACGATAAAGGAGCGAGATATGCAAAGAGAAATGAAAAGATATTTGAAGTAGTACTTAAAGTATTTAAGTATTTAGAGTAAATAAAGTTATAAAGAATAAAAGCTCGCAAAAAATTAGCGAGCTTTTTATTTTTTAATCTTTGTTCACTTGTACCTTGAAACTTGTATCTTACTTATACATTTCCTCTCTCAAATAATGCACTCTTTCGTCTTCCATATATTCATCAAATGTCATTAAGCGATCAATTGCTCCCTGCGGTGTTAATTCGATAACACGATTGGCAACTGTTTGCATAAATGTATGGTCATGCGAAGTGATGAGTACTATACCGGGAAACATTTGACAACCATCGTTGAATGATTGAATACTTTCAAGATCGAGATGGTTTGTTGGTTGATTGAGAATAACAACATTGGGATTTTGCAACATCATCCTGCTGATCATGCAGCGAACTTTTTCACCACCACTGAGTACATTTGTTTTCTTCAAAATATCATCCCCGCTGAACAATATCTTTCCAAGAAAACCACGAAGGAAAGGTTCATCAGCATCCGTTACATGAGCAGGCACAAATTGACGAAGCCAATCGATCAACGTCAATCCTCCTTCAAAAAATTCACTGTTCTCATAAGGAAGATATGCTTTGGTAATTGTTGTTCCCCATTCAAATTTTCCTTTATCCGAATTATCATTACCATTGATGATCTCAAAGAAACTTGTTACCGCAAGAGGATCTTTACTTAAGAAAGCAATCTTCTCGCCTTTATGAATACTAAAACTAATTTTATTAAACAGCACACGGCCTTCAACAGCCTTGCTTAAATTTTCAACATTCAAAATTTGATTACCGACTTCACGCAATGGTTGAAAAATTATACCGGGGTATTTTCTGTTCGATGGTTGAATTTCTTCTATCGTTAATTTTTCTAACGCTTTCTTTCTTGCGGTTGCCTGGCGGCTCTTTGATGCATTTGCAGAGAATCGTGCGATGAAGTCAAGTAATGCTTGTCTTTTCTCTTCCACTTTTTTATTCTTATCACTTACCTGGCGAGCCATTAATTGTGAGCTCTCATACCAGAATGTATAGTTACCCGTGAAGATTCTTATCTTTTGTCTATCGACATCAGCGACGTGTGTACAAACAGAATCAAGAAAGTGACGGTCGTGGCTTACAACAAGAACGATGTTCTCATAATCTGCAAGAAAATTTTCCAGCCAGCCGATTGTTTCAATGTCAAGTCCGTTTGTAGGCTCATCGAGTAATAAAATATCAGGATTGCCAAACAAAGCCTGGGCAAGCAACACACGCACTTTTAAATTTCCAGGGATGTCCTGCAGCAAACTTTGATGATACTGTTCTTCAACGCCCAAACTACTTAACAAACTTGCGGCATTGCTTTCCGCTTCATAGCCACCCATTTCACCAAACTCTCCTTCCAGTTCGCCGGCGCGCATTCCATCCTCTTCACTAAAATCTGCTTTTGCATAAATTTTTTCACGCTCATGCATTATTTCCCACAAATGTTTATGACCCATGAGCACTGTATTTAGCACGCTGCAATCATCATATTCAAAATGATTTTGCTTAAGCACTGCCATGCGTTCGCCGGGAGTGATTTCAATCGTTCCTTTGTTCGGTTCAATTTCACCACTCAATATTTTTAGAAAAGTACTTTTACCTGCACCATTCGCACCAATTACACCATAGCAATTGCCTTTAGTAAAATTCAAATTCACTTCATCAAACAAAACACGTTTGCCGTAAGCGAGAGTTACATTCTTTACACTGATCATTTTAATTTATGATTTACGATTTCGGATCTACGATTTTTATGCCAGCTTCTAACATCAACTTTTTATATCTGACACTAAATTTTTTGAAGGCGCAAAGGTAAGTAAGGATTGCAGATTTTAGATTGCGGATTTTAGATTAAAATGTGAAAGATTGTCTGAATTGCGGAGTAATGCCGGAACGTACAAGTGAGTGACACAACAGAAGTCAAATAGCATTCTTGCCGTCTGTGACAAAAATATCAAAAATAATTTTTGCAGTATCCGATTCACATCATTCGATTGTCCTTTCATTTCATAAACTATTTTATACAATTGGTTACTGTGATTATTGTCTTCCGATAATCATTTGAACAACTTGCATAGCATTAAAAAAATCAGAAAATGAAAAATGCTATGCACTTATTACCCGCGTTATTTATGCTTACGACTTCTTTTATATCATGTAAAAAAGAAGCAGGCTCAAAAAATGAATCACAAAACGAAACAGGATTTGTAACAGGAAAAATTACAGACTCGAAAGGTAACATTATCAGCGGCGCAAAAATTACCATTGAACACACCGTTTGGTATGACTCTTATTTAAACGCTACAACTGACGCAAACGGCAATTACAAAATTGCAATTCCATCAGAGCCGGCAGGAGACTGGACCGCAAAAGCGCAGTTAACAAAATCTGCGTATGGTCAGGAATATGTTTTTGATTTGAATGCAGATAAAACAGACCCGTTTACCTGTAACAATTCAACTGTCAGAAATTTTACATGGAAACTTAGCGGCAAACGTACGGGTTCTGATTCGTATTACGGAGCACATGTAGATTTATACCAGTTTGGAACTGATGTGGACATGAACAAAGTGAAATTGGTATTTACACCTTATCCCGGCGAAGAAAAACTTATTGACGGAAGTCCTGCTTCCATAATAGAAAGAAACGTGGAAGATGTTGCAGGAACATTTATGGTAAAAGACATTCCTATCGGAAAATATCTTGTAAAGGCAGTGTATCCGGGTAAAACATTGTTGCTTCAGAACAGGCATGATGAAGCAGCGCCTGAAGTGCAGAAAACAATTGTGTTTGGCAAATATGGTTATTTGGGGGAAACAGAATATAATGTTGAATTTTGGTTGTCTGAATAGAAATAAAATTCGGCATTGGGTTGTTTAACCGTTGGTGAGAATAAAATACTTCTGAAGTTTTTTTATGTAATGATGTTTTAAAATGTATGAAAGTGAGCATCAGCACGATAAGCTATATATTCAGGAATATTTAAAAGAAATTTTAAAATTATAAGTCTCATTGCAATGTAGTGTGTGTGCAGATTCTGGCATGTTTTATGAATGAATAGATAGAAAACATTTATTCATTTAAATCGTTAACCTATGTTACGCTGGACAATAATCTTTATAGTCATTGCGATCATCGCAGGAATTCTTGGTTTTACAGGTATAGCAGCCGGAGCTGCTTCAATAGCAAAAGTTATATTCTTTATCTTCCTTGTGCTCTTTGTTTTATCTCTGTTGTTTGGTCGCAGAGGAACAGATTTACCTTAGGTACTTCTTTGAAGTATCTTGTTTGCAACCAGCCATTGTAAGATGGCTGGTTGTAATTTTTTAATAAGTTGCATTGAATGTTTTTCAATAAGCGTTTATATTTTTTTCAATCCACAACTGCTTTCTTTATTTGCATTCCTTCTTTTCTCTCTCCTTCTTATGTTTGCATCAGGTTGCTGTTGCTTTGCTGCTAAAAGTTTCATCTGTACAAGTGAGTGACACAAGGAACGATGAGTATAGTAATACAGCCGGCAACATAATTATCTTTAAAAAATAATTTACACAAAAGAAAATTTTTTTATGCAATCAGACCTAATGCAACAACTGACCGAAACCGCTGCTTTTATTAAGAATATTTATCCACATAAGGCAGAAGTGGGAATTATTTTGGGGAGCGGTTTGGGCAATCTTGTCAGCGAAATGAAAGTCGAAAAAGAAATTGATTACAGCGATATTCCTCACTTCCCTGTAAGCACTGTAATGGGACATAGTGGTAATTTATACTTTGGTGAATTAAGCGGCAAGCATGTGCTGGTGATGGCGGGGCGTTTTCATTTTTATGAAGGCTACACTCCGCAACACGTCGCATATCCCGTGGGAGTGATGATGATGCTTGGCATTCATACGTTACTTATTTCGAATGATGCAGGTGGCGTGAACACAAGTTTTAAATTAGGGGATTTGATGATCATTAAAGATCACATAAGTTTTTTCACAGTAAATCCGCTGCTTGGTAAAAATGAAGATGAACTTGGTTTGCGTTTTCCTGATATGAGCGAACCTTATTGCAAAACACTTATCGCCAAAGCAAAACAAATTGCGGCGAAAATCGGATATGAAGTAAAAGAAGGCGTGTACACAGGAGTAACAGGGCCAACGTTTGAAACGCATGCAGAATACAGGTTTATCAATATTCTTGGCGGCGATGCTGTGGGTATGAGCACTGTACAGGAAGCGATTGTCGCCGTTCATGCAGGTTTAAAAGTTTTCGCGGTAAGTGTGATAACTGACCTGGGTATTCGCGAAGAAGATAATAAAATAACACACGAAGAAGTGCTTGCTGCTGCAAATGAAGCTGAACCAAAACTCACAAGATTATTTAAAGAGTTGGTGGGAAATATTTAGTTACTAACAAAAGCATTTCGGAATTTTTTGATTTCGGGATTTTGAGATTTATTTTATAACAACGATCTCTTTAAATCAAGCAATAACAAAATCTCAAAATCAGAAATTCTTTCAACTGCCATTTGGTTTTCACACGCTCAATTTACCATTTAAAGAATTTTATATTTTATTAGTCTACTTTTAAGATAGGCTTTTATATATTCGCACCCTTAAAACTAAAAAACACGTTATATGAGTTTACGTTTAGGTGATAAAGCACCAAATTTCAAAGCAAAAACAACAGCCGGAGACATTGATTTTTATGAATATCTTGGCGATGGCTGGGGTATTTTATTTTCACACCCTGCAGACTATACACCTGTTTGCACTACAGAACTTGGCAAAACAGCTTTGTTGAATGAAGAGTTCAGAAAACGCAATGTAAAAGTTTTAGCAGTAAGTGTTGATCCGTTGGACAAACATTTTGGCTGGGTTAACGACATCAATGAAACGCAGAATTGTAATGTAAACTTTCCTATCATAGCAGATGAAGACAGACAAGTTGCAACACTTTATGATATGATTCATCCCAATGCATCTGCAACTGCAACAGTGCGTTCATTGTTTGTGATAGGTCCCGACAAAACAGTAAAGTTGATGATCACTTATCCGGCATCAACAGGAAGAAATTTCTATGAAGTATTACGTGTTGTTGATTCATTACAACTCACTTCCAATTATAGCGTATCAACGCCTGCAGATTGGAAGCCGGGCGAAGATGTTATCATTGCAAATACAATCAACAATGAAGATGCAAAGAAAAGATTTCCAAAAGGAGTTCGCGAAGTAAAGCCTTACCTCCGTTACACTCCGCAACCAAATGTTGAATAAAATAAAATAAAAATTTTTCTCAATACCGACTCCTGTATTTAGATGCAGGAGTTTTTTATTTTATTACAAGCAACAAATCTTTACTTATCGCCTTTGAAGTTTATCCTGAGCTTGCCGAAGGGTCACTCACTTTATCGTTCCGAACAATTGGCGACAAATGCGATAATGTGATAAATGCAAAAATGTGCAAATGAAAACATGGTGTACAAACAATCACGTTCAAACCTGTACAAACTAAACATTAACAAGCTCTGCAACTTGTGTCTTGTAACTTGTAACCTTCAAATTATATCTTTGCGGCCATGAAAATTCTTATGATATGTCATGGCAATATTTGCAGAAGTCCTTTGGCAGAAGGTATTTTACAACACAAGGCAAACAAGGCCGTACTCAATTGGAAAGTAAACAGCGCGGGAACAAGCAGCGAGCACGAAGGTGATCAACCCCATTATCTTTCACAAAAGGTTGCAAGAATGAATGGCATTGATATCAGTCATCAATGTTCAAGACAATTCAGAAAAACAGACATGCTTGAATACGATAAAATTTATGTAATGGATAGTTACAATTACGTAAACATAAAACGAATGAGCAAAGAGTTATGGAATCCCGGTAAAGTAGATTTATTGATGAATGAATTGTATCCCGGAAAAAATATAAATGTTCCTGATCCATGGTATGGAGAAGAAGACGGTTATCATGATGTATTTAAAATGATCAGCGACGCATGCGATGTAATCATTGAAAAATATTCTGTTCTGAATATTCGATGAACTTATTCTCAATGACTAATTGACTTAATGACTTAAGAATGTCTAAACCAACATTGCCACAAGGCACAAGAGATTTCAGCGCGGAAGTTGTTCGCAAACGCAATTATATTTTTGATACTATTCGTAATGTTTTTGAGTTGTATGGTTTTCAGCCATTAGAAACCCCTGCAATGGAAAATCTTGAAACATTGATGGGGAAGTATGGAGAAGAAGGCGATAGATTAATTTTCAAAATTCTAAATAACGGTCTTGATAATCCGGCAAAACATCAGCAGGCAAAAGAAGATTTTGAAAAAGTATTGGAAGGAAAAAATGTAAAAGGCATCACGGAGAGAGCGCTTCGATATGATCTTACAATTCCATTTGCAAGATATGTTGCAATGAATCATGGTCAGCTTGCATTTCCTTTTAAGCGCTACCAGATACAACCTGTGTGGCGTGCAGATCGTCCGCAGAAAGGCCGTTACCGCGAATTCTATCAATGTGATGCCGATGTAGTGGGAAGTTATTCTTTGCTGAATGAAGTTGAACTGACAAATATTTATGCAGATGTTTTTAAACGATTAAATATTGACGTTGAGATACGACTTAATAACAGAAAAATATTAACTGCACTCGCGGAAGTTTGCGGCGGTGCAGATAAAATGATGGACATAACCATTGCAATTGATAAACTTGACAAGATCGGAATTGAAAAAGTAAAAGAAGAATTAAGAACAAAAAATTTGAGTGAGGAGCAAATTCACATCATTGGAAAATACCTTACGATCCATGGAAGTAATGAAGAAAAATTAAATCAAATAAAACTGTTGCTTGGAGAAAATGAAACGGGTAAAAAAGGAATAGAAGAGTTAGAATTTGTTTACAACTTTATCAATCTGCAACCTGCAATCTGCAATCTTCAATTTGATTTTACTTTAGCACGCGGTCTCAACTATTACACAGGTATTATCTACGAAATAAAAGCAAAGGGTGTTCAAATAGGAAGCATCGGTGGGGGAGGAAGGTATGATGATTTAACAGGATTATTTGGTGTTCCCAATTTACCCGGTGTTGGAATCAGTTTTGGTGTTGACAGGATCTATGATGTGATGGAAGAATTAAAATCATTTCCTGAAAATGTTCATACGGGAACACAGGTTTTGTTTTTTAATCTCGGCAAAGAAGAAAGTAAATCTGCTTATTCTTTGATGCAACAATTAAGAGAGAAAAATATTAAGTGCGAAATATTTCATGAACAGGCTAAGTTTGATAAGCAATTTAAATACTCTGAGAAGAAGAATATTCCTTATGCAGTTATCATAGGTACTAAGGAAATGCAGGAAAATACATGTGTAGTAAAGAATTTAAAAACGGGAGAACAAAAAAGCATTTCTCAAACTCAAATCATTAATTTTTCGTTTCACTAAAAATTTCTGGCACAGAATTCGGTTTATGTTTTCAAAAAATAAAATGAAAAATATAACCGTAGTGGTTATTTGTTTGTTAGCCTTTGCTGCATGCCATAGAAAAACTGTTCCCGCAAAAACCGAAAATGTTACAGTTGTTAACATGAATAAAAAAGTCGCAACGCCGCCTCCGCCAAAAACTATATCTGAAGAAAAGCCTGATTCTGTAAGTTCAGTGCCTGCAACACCCGTTCCCTCAGCGATGATAGTGATTGATGGTTACGGCAAAGTGCTTACACCTGAGGATAAATTACCCGATTCAACTATAAAACCGGATTATTCAAAAATTGCAAGGGCATTTACCCCCCAACAAATAGCTAATCTGAGAGCCCGTTACAATCTCGTGCCTCCAAAGGTTTTGTATGTGCCCGATGCTTATGCGCAAAAAACGCTTCGCGGAACTTATGCTGTTTACAAGAAAAAGTTTTGGTATTGGAAAAAAGAAGATGGGCTTTTTTATCTCGATGAAATTTATTACAAGTAGAATTAGTTCAAAAATATTTTATCAAATGGTTCTTTCCTGATCCATGACGTACCATTTTGTTCTATATCTTCTTCTCTTGTTGCATTGATTTCCATTCCTTGTATATAAATAATAAGACCGTTTACTTTATGTGTTGATGAATCACGCAAAAATTTTATAGCTCCGTCCTGGTAATCCATGTGAAAAGAATCTTCACCGAGTTTATCCATTTTTGCAATACCCATATCAGAGCCAATATTCAAACTGCTGTCTTGCCACATAATAGTGACTTCCGGAACATCCATGCCTTCTGGCATTTTATATTTACCATAATAATCTGCGTACGCAGATGAATCCTGTGCAATACTAATGAATGATAAAAGAAAAAATAAAGCGAATAGTAAAAATAATTTTTTCATAAGCAGTGGTTTTAATTAATCAATATACAAACAATGTTGAATAAAAATTTTGCAAGAAAGAATTTTTATTAAAGCCCTTCATAAATTATTGCTGCTCCTTGTCCAACACCCACACACATTGTTGCCAGTCCGTATTTTGCATTTTGCCTTTTCATTTCATGCAGTAAGGTTGTTGAAATTCTTACTCCACTGCAACCAAGCGGATGACCGATCGCAATGGCACCACCGTTCACATTTACTTTAGAAGCATCCAACTCAAGATCACGAATGCAGGCAAGGGATTGTGAGGCAAATGCTTCATTCAATTCAACCACGTCAAGATCAGAAACTTTCAAACCTGCACGCTGCAGCGCTTTCTTTGTTGCGGGCACCGGACCAACACCCATAACAGAAGGATCTACACCCGCAACACCAATGCTTACTACTCTTGCAATTGGTTTCAGATTAAATTGCTGCACTGCTTCTTCACTTGCAAGCAATATTGCAGCAGCACCATCATTGATGCCACTTGAATTGCCTGCCGTAACAGTTCCATCTTTTACGAATGCGGGTTTTAAACCTGCAAGTTTTTCCAATGAAGTTTCACGAGGATGTTCATCCTGTACAAACACAGTTGGTTGTTTATTCTCTGTTATTTCAACAGGCACAATTTCACAATTCCATTTTCCATCTTTCAATGCAGCAAAATATTTTTGTTGAGACTGCAATGCAAATAGATCCTGTTCTTCACGACTTATCTTCCACTGCTTTGCAACATTCTCTGCTGTTTCACCCATAGAAAACGGGTAATAGTTATCAGCCAGTTTTTTATTGATGAAACGCCAGCCGATAGTTGTATCAAATATTGCTTTATCACGACTCCATGCACCTTCACTCTTTGACATTACAAATGGTGCACGGGTCATGCTTTCAACACCGGCGGCAATGTATAGCAAACCTTCATTACACATAATTGCTCTTGATGCATCCATTATTGCCTGCAAGCCACTTGCACATAAACGGTTCACCGTATTTCCTGCTACGCTCACCGGCAATCCTGCAAGCAAAGCTGCCATGCGTGCAACATCCCGATTGTCTTCACCCGCCTGGTTAGCATCACCGGCAATTACATCTTCAATTGCTTCCGCATCTATAGTTCCATTGCGTATAATTAACGCTTTGATAATATGCGCCAGCAAATCGTCCGGTCGTATCGAACTTAATTTGCCGCCATATCTTCCGATCGGAGTTCTTACTGCATCAATAATATATGCCGTTTTCATAAAATTATTTTGGATGCACAAGATAATTGTTACACGCTGTTTATATAATTGATTTTTTATGAGCCGGGCGATGGATAATTAATTGAACTTTTGTTGCGTCGCACTCTTGTGCAGAAGAACTTTTACTCAGCAAAGATTTGTTTCAAATGATTCTCCATGTGATCTACATAATCATCGATCAAAAATTGTAAAGTATAAATTTCATCTTCTTCATCTCCAAGGGTGACTGTGTTGAATAACTTGCTTTCATCAATGTGTTGAAATATGTGAAGTATATGTTGGTTGTATAATTTCCATAAAGCGATAATTTCTTCCCAATTCTTTTGTTGCCAACGTTGCACTGAAACCCATTCATCCTGTTTGTATTTCGGTAATACTATTTCATTGTCAATTTGCAAGCGCACAAAACGCTGATGATTGTTTGATGCAGAATCAATCAAATGTCCGAGTATTTCTTTTCTGCTCCATTTTTTTGGATTGGGCTTGTTTGATGCAACTTCATCGCTTATGACAAAAAGCTTTGCAGGAGTAGCTTGCAATATTTCTTTTAATCTTGAGTAAGCTGATAGCATTATTATGTAATAAAAGTTCAGAAAGATGAAGCTTCAAGATCTACTGATCAAAGTGATTTTATTACAACTTTTATTGGCAATTCTGCTTTTCATTTAATCAATTAAATAAAACTTTATTTTCCTTTTATCAATTTAATTGTTTGAATATTTTTTCCCTGTATAAACTTCAATATATACATGCCCGATATAAAATCACTTCCGAATGAATAATTTTTTGTAGCACTTCCCTTTTTATAAAAAACCTTTCTGCCATAAATATCATTTATCACAACTTCAATCGGCTCTTTATTATTTGTTTCAATTTGTAACAAAAAGTCTTTATCTGTCGGGTTCGGAAATATTTTTATTTTTAAAGCATCCTCATTTGATTGAGATTTTGATTCAATCAAAGAATTAACTACATATGGTGCAGTTTGACTAAGGCAATTAATTTGTCCATCTTTGACAGTTATGCTTTTAACAGTTACACAATGATTCGCATCTCTCACTCTTATACTATATGTGTTGGCTTTAAGATTATTGAATGTACTGTTTGAGGTAAAAGTTCCGTTATTGAGTTTATAAAGATATGGACTTGTTCCACCCGTTGCTTTAACTTGTATTGAACCATCTGATCCTCCTTTGCACGTTACATCCGTCTTTTTCACAACAGTAATTTTTAATGCGGCACCTGGCTGTGTAACTACGAAACTCGCAGATGATGTGCAACCGTTTAAATCCTGAACAACAATGTTATTAGTTCCTGCTGTAACATTTGAGAAAATATTGCTTGTTTGATAAGAACCGTTATTAAGGCTATATAAATAACTTCCTGTTCCTCCGCTGGCGTTACAGCTAACTGTTGTGGATCCGCCAAAACAGGCAATCGCGCCGGCAGACACCGATACATTAACAGCATCCGGTTCAGTAATATTTATTGAAGCTTTTGAGGAATTACCATCAGCGTCTGTTACAATATAATCGTGAGTTCCCGCAGTTGCTGTAAAGGTGCCCGTTCCCGTGTAAGGAGGAGTGCCTCCACTTGCCGTTACAGTTACGGTAGTTGGCTCTCCGTTACATGCAATGATACCTGCCGTTGCAGAAGCTCTAAGTTTTGACTGTTGACTCACAGAAATATGAAAAGAATCTTTCAGGCAATTCAAAGAATCATGAACAGTGAGTGAGGTATTACTGCCAGGTGTTATTGTTATTGATCGTGTGGTGCCTCCATTTGACCAAACATAATTGCCCATCCAGGAAGCTGTAAGAGTTATACAGGAACCGGGAGATACACTCGTGTCAATTACTTTATTTACATCTTTCATTAGTGTAAACTGATCGCGAACAGTAGGGCCGCCGCCAATCCACTTTGCGTCCAAACGGTTATCTTCTATTTCAATCACCATTGCACCACCATTAACAGCATTTGAAATTTCCATAGCGTTATGAGGATAGCCCGGAGCGGTAGCACCAATATATCCCGCAGAACCAACAACTGCATACACAATCCCGTTACGTGACGCGTTTGAATTTTTTATGTAAGGACACGAGTTTGGCGTACCATCATAGGCAGCGCTTGAAGCACTTAGCGCCATTGTAGTTGTGTCAAAAGTATTTTCCAAACCATAATGTCCGTTTATCAAAAAACTTCTTTCATAAAGATGACTATGCCCGCATAATACGAGATCTACTTTGTACCGCTCTAAAATCGGAACTACTCTCATTCTGATTTTGATTAACTGAGAATCCAGGTCAGAATCAGCTCCTTTCGAATAGGGCGGATGATGAAAATAAACAACCGTCCACGGTTGCGTGTTTGCTGCAAGGTCTTGTTTTAACCACGTGGCTTGCGGTCCGGTTGTATCATATATTCGTGTACTTCCTGTTTCCCATCCATAAGAATCCAATGATATAAAATGCACATTTCCATAATTGAATGAATAATATGCTTCCGTATTTGATGGAACGCCACCTGCTTCTCCATGTGCGGGCAAAGAAAAAATATCATAATACGCAATGAGATGATCCGCCTCCCGCACTCTTCGATTAGCGTAATCATGATTGCCGGGTGCAGGCCACATCACATGATTTTTGGTGAGATTGGTTTGGTAAATATTGAAAAAATTATTTTGAAATTCGGAATCCAATCCGGCATTGTAAGCATTGTCTCCTAACATTAGCCACATATTCGTAAAGCTGTTTGCATTATAGGCAAGATATGCTTCGAGAACTTTTTTTTGATTGCTTGAATTTGTACCCATATCACCCATTACAAGTATTCTTATTTTTTGCTTACTGCCAACAGGAGGTAATGTTTTGAAGTAATTAGCGGAATCGCCCTGTAACGTTTGTGCAGAAGAGCCAATCGAATAAAAATATTGAGTGTTTTCAGTGAGTCCCGTTAATTGAACGATGTGTTCTGTTGTGAGCTCAGAATCGATCACAGAATCTGTAAGATCACCTGCTGCAGTACCATATTTTACTTTGCTGTCTGTAGGAATATCGGTTCTCCAGCGAATAATAATTCCTGTTTGAGTTGCAAGGTTCATATAGGGACCGCGAATAAGAATAGCTGTATTTAATGAAGCATCAATATTTTTTTGTAACAGTTTATCATTGTTTATTTTTTCAATGATGTTTTGTTTTCCATTTACATCAGGGAAGGAATCATCAGCACTGTTTTTAAAAACCGTGTCATCAAAATTAATCTGAACCGGATGTTGTGTAATAATTGTAAAGGAGAACATGCTGAATAAAAGAAGATAAGCGGCAGTAATGGTTTTGAAAGGCATAGCGAATAAATGAAGGCTTCAAAATAACTCCTTTTTTTAATTGGGAAAGATTAAAATAAACCCGGTTTTTCATTAAAGTTTACCTCAATTCTTATCCTGTTTTTTCATAAATTAGCTGTAAACGAACAACGGTTTTTTTTAGTCTGATATCCTCTGCACCAAAACTTCAAGATGTAATATTCACCAAACGTGAATATTTCATATTACAAGAACAGTGATTGTTAAGAGTGTGTATTCCGAATTTATTATAAGTTGAATTATTAGAAAAAATAAGCTTGTACACTGGATGATTTCTCAACCTTCTCTCAAAAAATCTGTAATCATTTCTAATGGAAAAAAAATTAAAAGGGACAACGGTTCCCTCCACAAATAAATTAAATGATGAGATGTTTGCGAAAACATCCGCAATGGAGAATATTTTAAACAGAGTAACCGATGCCTTTGTTGCTCTCGATAATAACTGGTGCTATACTTACATGAATAAAAAAGCAGGTGAAATCTTTAATCGTGATCCTCAAAAAATGATTGGAAAGCACATCTGGACAGAATTTCCTGAAGGAATAGGTCAACCCTTTTACAAAGCCTACTATAAAGCAATGGAAGAACAAAAGTATATTTATTTGGAAGAGTATTATGCTCCTTATGATCTCTGGTTTGAGAATCACATTTATCCGTCAGCTGAAGGATTATCAATTTTTTTCCGTGATGTTACCGCAAGGAAAAAGGCTGAAGAAGAATTAAGAATGGGACATCAAAGATTATCTTATCATCTTACCAATTCACCGCTTGCTGTTATAGAATGGGATAAAAATTTTATCGTACGTAAATGGTCAGGACAGGCGGAAAATATTTTCGAATGGAACGAAACAGAAGTTCTTGGCAAAAACTTTGAAGAGTTGAATCTCGTGTTTGAAAATGACGCGCAGCATTTTACATTTGAAATAGATCAGCTGATGAATGGTTCTGGAGACCGTAATAAAAACGTGAGCAGAAATAACACGAAATCGGGAAATGTAATTTATTGCGAGTGGTATAATTCTGTATTGAAGGACAAAAATGGAAACATTCTTTCTATAATGTCTTTGGTTCAAAACATCACCGGCAGTAAACTTGCCGAAGAAATAATTAAGACCAATGAACAACAACTCCAATTGATCTATAATAATTCCATTGATATTATATTTCTTGTTTCGGTTGAGGAAGATAAGCGATACAAGTTTACTTCAGTTAACCGCGCATTTCTTTCTGCCACAGGTTTAAAAAAGGAAGATGTGATCGGTAAATTTTTGGAGGAAGTAATTCCCGAAGCATCTTATCCTCTTGTTGTTTCGAAATACAGCGAAGCGATATTCAAGCGTGAAACAATGCAATGGGAAGAAATTTCGGATTATCCAACAGGGAGAAAAACAGGCATTGTAAGTATTACACCCGTATTTAATGAGAACAATGAATGTAATATGCTTGTAGGTACAGTGCATGATATTACAGAAAGAAAAAAATCGGAAGATATTATTCAGCTTTCTCACCGGCGGTTGAAAGATGCGGAGCTAATTGGTAAAACAGGATATTGGCATTGGGATATAAAAACGGGGAAGGTTAGCTGGTCTGAAGGTACATACAGAATTTTCGGAGAAGTTTCGGGAAACTTTAAAGAAACGCTCGAAGACTTTGGAAGAAGAATTCATTTGAACGACCGGGAAAGAATACAGAAAATGATACAACAAGTGATTGAAACTAAAGTGCCGGTAACCTATGAATTTTGGATAAAAACGCCTGACAATGAAGATAAATATATCAGTACAACGGCGGAGGTAATTCTTGATGAACAAGGAAATGTTGCTGCTCTTTTTGGTAACACAAACGATCTGACAGATCATAAAAAAGCGGAAACGCTTCTGATAAAAGAAAGAGACCTTTCAGATTCCATTATCAACAGTTTGCCGGGTCTTTTTTATCTCTATAGTTATGAAGGAAAATTTATGAGGTGGAACAAAGAGTTTGAATTGGTTTCAGGTTATGCCGCACAAGAAATTACCAGAATGCATCCTACAGATTTTTTTGGGCCCGATGAAAAAGATTATATCATTAACAGAATAAAAGGTGTATTTGAATTTGGTTTAAACGATGCGGAAGCAAACATCCTGACTAAACCAGGAGAAAAAATTCCTTTTTACTTCAAAGCTGTAAAAATAAATTATGAAGATGAACCTTGTTTGCTGGGTTACGGTATCGATATTTCGGACAGAAAAAAAGCTGAAGAAGAACTTCGCGAATCGGAACAGAAATATAAGTTGATGTTTGACAACAGTCCGCTACCAATGTGGATGTTTTCCAAAACAAATTTTCAGATAATTGATGTAAATGATGCCGCTATTCAGCATTATGGTTATTCAAGAAATGAGTTTTTGGAAATGAACATGAAGGATCTCAGACCGGCAGAAGATGTTCAGCTATTTTTGGAAAAAATTTCATCGCCCGATCAGCAGGGAACGCATCTTGGAATATGGCGGCATAAGAAAAAAGATGGAACACTTATTAATGTTGAAATAATCGGTCATGATATAATTTACAAAGGAATATTTGCAAGATTAGTTCTTGGCAATGATGTAACAGAAAAAATTATTGCAGAAGAAAAATTAAAACATTCTTATGATGAAATACGCCGGTTGGCTTCACATATCGAATACGTAAGAGAGGAAGAGAAAATAAAAATATCACGTGAAATACATGATGAGTTAGGGCAACAACTTACCGGTCTTAAAATGGATATTTCATGGATTTCAAAAAAGATGCATCATGATAACGAAGCAGTGAAACAAAAAATAGAAAGTATTATCGAATTAATAAATAGCACAATAAACACTGTGAGAAAAATTGCCACAGAACTGCATCCAAGTATATTAGATGATCTTGGCCTTGTTGCCGCTTTACAATGGCAGAGCCAGGAATTAGAAAAAAGATCAGGAATAAAAATAGAATTCAGTTCAGCACTTTCTTATATAACCGTTTCAAAAAATATAGCGGTGGCTCTTTTTCGTATTTACCAGGAAGCGCTTACAAATGTGCTGCGGCATGCTAATGCTACAACTGTTGTTGCCACATTTAATAAAGAGCAGGATCGGTTTGCACTAAAAGTTTCTGATAATGGAATAGGATTCGACACGTTAAAAATTGAGAATAAAAAAACGCTTGGTTTATTAAGTATGAAAGAAAGGGCATTAATGACAGGCGGCCAATATGATATAATCAGTAATGCAGGTAACGGCACTACAATAATTGTTTCAGTTCCCATAAATTAATCCGCTTCAAAATTTTTTTTATGATAAGAATTTTAATCGCAGATGATCATATTATTGTGCGCAGGGGATTAAAGCAAATACTACTTGAAGAATTTCCCTTTGCATTTATAGAAGAGGTTGGCGATGCAGAAGAACTTATAAAAAAAGTGATGAATGAAGAGTGGAGCGTAGTAATTTCAGATTTATCAATGCCGGGCAGAAGCGGGTTGGAATCATTGCAGCAAATAAAACAGAATCATCCGAAATTGCCTGTGTTAATCCTTAGCATACATTCTGAAGAGCATTATGCCATCAGGGTTTTAAAGGCAGGAGCATCGGGTTATTTGAATAAAGATTTAGCTCCTGAGGAACTTGTTAAAGCAGTGAATTGTGTTCTTGCGGGTAAAAGATATATTACTGCTTCTATTGCTGAGAAGTTGGCTTCATCACTTGATCTGAACAGCGAAAAAGTTCCCCATGAATTTCTTTCTGACCGTGAATTTGAAGTTTTAAAATTGATTGCTGCGGGTAAATCAGTTTCGGATATCGCCGAGCAATTTTCATTAAGTGTAACAACAGTCAGCACGTACCGCGCAAGGATAATGGCTAAGATGAATTTAAAAACAAATGCCGATCTCACTCTTTATGCTATAGAACACGATCTTTTATGATTTAGAATTAAGCAGATTTTTTTCCTCCTGCAAAGCGATATAAAATTGTTTCATTTCTTCCAGCCTGCTCTCATTTAAAGGCTTAACTATATATCTTTTTACAAAAGGATTTTCTTCCGCTTTTCTTTGATCATAAATATCAAAAGAAGATGTAAGTATTATTACCGAAAAGTTTTCTTTTGTTTTCTGCAAAAAGTCCCTCATCCTTTCAAGAAATTCAAAGCCTGTCATTAGGGGCATTTGAATATCTAATAAGATCAGAACATTCTGTTCATGTAAATTCTCCGGAGGATTTTCTAAATATTCAATTGCATGAGGCGCTAATCCAAATTCAACCACCTGGTTTGAAAAATTATATGCCTGTATAAAATATTTTGCGATGAAGCGATCTACTTCCGAATCATCTATAATAATCACTTTATCAAAGTAAAATCTATTGGAACTCATAACAGGTTTTTGAACGTAAACACAAATGAGGATAAAGGAATTTGATTTTTTCTGCAAAGAAATAACAGCATATACCGGATAGAATTAGAGCTATTTGTCAATTTGAAGTAATACCAACTGTTACAGTTTGTAGAGATTTTACTACTGTATTGCTATAAAATTTATTACTAACAATAA
>Ga0157373_10001177_pt1 | contig 20022 bp, 14 predicted proteins | sample C65metaG_FD_113460 | JGI IMG/M metagenome (GOLD analysis project Ga0157373, IMG submission 113460) | Corn rhizosphere microbial communities from Kellogg Biological Station, Michigan, USA - C6-5 metaG | ecosystem: Host-associated > Plants > Roots > Rhizosphere > Soil | place: USA: Michigan... | reverse complement strand
TCCATCGACGCCGCCAACGAATTCGGTCCCTTATTCGAAGACGTCTACGACTGGTGCGAACTGCAAGGCCTGGACCTCGACACGCTGATCCACGAAGACGGCCCGGCGCAGATGGAAATCAACTTCCGTCATGGCGACGCACTGGATCTGGCCGACCAGATCACCGTGTTCAAGCGCACCATGCGTGAGGCAGCGCTCAAGCACAACGTTGCGGCGACGTTCATGGCCAAGCCGATCGGCGACGAGCCTGGCAGCGCCATGCACATTCACCAGAGCGTGGTGGACATTGCCACGGGCAAACCGATCTTTGCTAACGCTGACGGGCAGATGAGCGAACTGTTTCTGCACTACATCGGCGGTTTGCAGAAATACATCCCGAAAGTGCTGCCGATGTTCGCGCCGAACGTCAACTCGTTCCGCCGCTTCCTGCCGGACACCTCGGCGCCGGTCAACGTCGAATGGGGCGAAGAAAACCGCACCGTCGGCCTGCGTGTGCCAACGTCTAGCCCGGAAGCCATGCGCGTGGAAAACCGTCTGCCGGGCGCCGATGCCAACCCGTACCTGGCGATTGCCGCGAGTTTGCTCTGCGGTTACATCGGCATGGTTGAAGGCATCGAGCCGAGCGCTGCGGTCCATGGCCGTGCTTACGAGCGCCGCAACCTGCGCCTGCCGATCACCATCGAGGAAGCGCTGACGCAAATGGAAGAGTGCGAGACCGTTGCGCAGTACCTGGGCGACAAGTTTGTCCGTGGCTACGTCGCGGTGAAACGTGCCGAGCATGAAAACTTCAAGCGCGTGATCAGTTCGTGGGAGCGTGAGTTCCTGATGCTGAGCGTCTGAGCAAAGCCAAAAGATCCCCTGTGTCAATCGTTCCCACGCTCTGCGTGGGAATGCAGCCCGGGACGCTCCGCGTCCCATCCAAAGCCGAACGCGGAGCGTCCGTTGAGGCATTCCCACGCAGAGCGTGGGAACGATCATTCGAAAAAGAGGTGTCGAAATGCGTCTGTTGAAATCCGTACTCCCGGTTGCCCTGAGCGTGCTGTTTAGCGCTGTAGCTCACGCCCAGCCGACGGTCAGCGTCTACAACTGGACCGATTACATCGGCGAAATCACCCTCGCCGACTTCCAGAGCAAATCCGGGATCAAGGTGATCTACGACGTGTTCGACTCCAACGAGACCCTCGAAGGCAAACTCCTCGCCGGTCGCACCGGATATGACGTGGTAGTGCCGTCCAACCATTTCCTTGCGCGTCAGGTGAAGGCTGGCGCGTTCCTCAAACTCGACCGTGCGCAACTGCCGAACTTCAAGAACCTCGACCCGAAACTGCTCGAGCTGTTGGAGAAAAACGATCCAGGCAACCAGCATTCGGTGCCGTACCTGTGGGGCACCAATGGCATCGGCTACAACGTCGACAAGGTCAAGCAAGTGCTGGGCATCGACCACATCGACTCCTGGGCCGTGCTGTTCGAGCCCGAGAACCTGAAAAAACTCACCCAGTGCGGCGTGTCGATGATGGACTCCGCCGACGAAGTCTTCCCGGCGATGCTCAATTACATGGGCCTGGACCCGCGCAGCGAAAACCCGGAAGACTATAAAAAGGCTGAAGCGAAACTGCTCAGCATCCGTCCGTACATCACCTATTTCCATTCCTCGAAATACGTGTCGGATCTGGCCAACGGTGACATCTGCGTGGCCTTCGGTTACTCCGGCGACGTGTTCCAGGCCGCCAACCGCGCCAAGGAAGCCAAGAACGGCGTGAACATCGCTTACGCCATTCCGAAGGAAGGCGCCAACCTCTGGTTTGATCTGTTAGCCATCCCCGCCGATGCGAGCAACACCAAAGAAGCCCACGCCTTCATCAATTACCTGCTCGATCCGCAAGTGATCGCCAAAGTCAGCGCTTCGGTGGGTTACGCCAACCCGAACCCGGCCGCCAAGCAATATATGGATCAGGCGCTGGTCAACAATCCTGAGGTGTATCCGCCTCAAGAAGTCCTCGACAAGCTCTACATCTCTACCACCCCGCCTCAAGCGATCATGCGTCTGATGACTCGGTCCTGGAGCAAAGTGAAGTCGAACAAATGAATCAGTACACCCAAGAACACGCTCGCTCCTACTACGCCGCTTCGGCTCGGGCGAGCACACCCTATCCGCTGCTGGACGGTGACTTGAGCGCCGATGTCTGCGTGATCGGCGGCGGGTTCACCGGGGTCAACACCGCCATCGAGCTGGCTCAGCGCGGATTGTCGGTGGTGTTGATCGAAGCCCGGCGCATTGGCTGGGGCGCCAGCGGGCGCAACGGCGGTCAGTTGATTCGCGGGATCGGTCATGAAGTTGAAGGCTTCGCCAAATATGTCGGCCAGGAAGGCGTGCGTTATTTGCAGCGCGCCGGCATCGATTCGGTGGAACTGGTGCGTCAGCGCATCGGCGACAACGGCATCGAATGTGATCTGCGCTGGGGCTTCTGCGATCTGGCCAATACCCCGGCGCAGTTCGCGGCCTTCAAGGATGAGCTGGTCGACCTCGCCGAACTCGGTTATGCCCACGAAACCCGTCTGATCGGCCCGGAGCAGATCCGCCAGCAAGTGGTGAATTCCGACATCTATGCCGGCGGACTGGTCGACATGGGTTCCGGGCACCTGCACCCGCTGGATCTGGTGCAGGGCGAAGCGCGACTGGCGGCGTCACTCGGCGTGCGAATTTTCGAGCAGAGTGAAGTGCTGGAAATCATCCACGGTCCGACCGTTCAGGTGCGTTGCGCCAAGGGCTCAGTGCGTGCCGGCAGTCTGGTGCTCGGCTGCAACGCGCATCTGGACGACCTCGAACAACAACTCAGTGGCAAAGTCCTGCCCGCCGGCAGTTACATCATCGCCACTGAGCCATTGTCCGAAGAACGCGCCGCGCAACTGATCCCGCACAATCTGGCGGTGTGCGACCAGAAAGTCGGCCTCGATTACTACCGGATCTCGGCGGACCGGCGCCTGCTGTTCGGCGGTGCCTGCCACTATTCCGGGCGCGATCCGGCGGACATCGCCGCTTACATGCGCCCGAAGATGCTCAAGGTCTTCCCGCAACTGGCCGACGTGCGCATCGATTACCAGTGGGGTGGGAAGATTGGCATCACCGCCAACCGCTTTCCGCAGGTCGGCCGGCTCAAGCAGCACCCGAACGTGTTCTATGCGCAGGGTTATTCCGGCCATGGCCTGAACGTCACGCACTGGTGCGCGAAACTGCTCGGCGAGGCAATTCATGCCGGTCACAGCCAAGGCATGGACGTGTTCAGCGGCGTGCCGCACATGACCTTCCCCGGCGGCCCGGCCCTGCGCTCGCCGCTGCTGGCACTGGGGATGTTCTGGTATCGCCTGCGGGAAATGCTCGGCTGACAGCACAAACCGCGCTGACACGATCTAATCGTTCCCGGCTTTGATCGTTCCCACGCTCTGCGTGGGAATGCCTCAAGGGACGCTCTGCGTCCAGTGACGCGGAGCGTCACGGGCTGCATTCCCACGCAGAGCGTGGGAACGATCAGGTCGCGGCAGGTGAGCTATACACATTTGCTCTATCGCCAAGCACTTCTATATTGATGAGGTGCTTTGGCGTTCCTGACGCTCAGTGCCCAATCAATCGAGGAGGACATGGATGAAGTCGTCAGCCACCGACGAGCCGCGAGCACCAGGCCAAGCCCCAGTCAAAACTCGCCGTTTCAGCATTTCACTCGTCTGGATCGTGCCGATTGTGGCGGTGCTCGTGGGCATCTCGCTGGTGGTGCACAACGTGATGCAGGAAGGGCCGACGATCATCGTCAACTTCAAGACCGGCAGCGGCCTGACAGCCAACAAGACCGAGGTCAAATACCGCAACGTGGTCATCGGTCAGGTGACGGACGTCGAGTTGAGTAACGACCAGAAAAGTGTCGACGCCACCATCAAACTGTCCAAACAGGCGGAAACCTTCACGCGCGAAGACTCACAGTTCTGGGTGGTTCGCCCGCGCATTGGCGCCGGTGGCGTTTCGGGTATCGACACCCTGCTTTCCGGTGACTACATCGGTGCCGACATCGGTCAGGCCGACAACCGCGCCAAACACTTCAAAGGCCTGGAAAATCCGCCGCCGATCACCTACGGCGAACCGGGCAAGCGCTTCATGCTGCATGCGCCGGACCTCGGTTCGCTGGACATCGGTTCTCCGGTTTATTACCGCAAGATTCCGGTCGGTCAGGTCGTCACCTACGCCCTCAATCCCGAAGGCAAAGGGGTGGACATCGAGGTGTTCATTCACGCGCCGAACGACGCGTTCGTCACTGAAAATACCCGCTTCTGGAATGCCAGCGGCATCGACATCAATGTCGGTGCCAACGGCTTTGCCGTGAAGACCGAATCGCTGTCGACGATGCTGGTGGGCGGTATTGCGTTCCGCGCTCCGGATTACAGTCCCAACGATGTGGCCGCCGCTGACGACAAGGATTTCGAACTGTTCGCCGACCAGCAGAGTGCCCTCGCCCCGCCGAACGGCAAGGCGCAATACATGGTGCTGCGATTCGACCAGTCGCTGCGCGGACTCAAGGTCGATGCGCCGGTCGAGTTCCTCGGTATGGAAATCGGCCGGGTCGTGGGCATCAACCTGGATTTCGATGCAAAAAAACGCACCTTCCCGCTTAATGTCGGCATCGTCATTTACCCACAGCGTCTCGGTCAGGCCTACAAAAAGATGCTCACCGAATTCAAGCACGACCCTAACGACGAAGCCGCTGGCATCCGCCTGCTGGGCACTTTCGTCGATAATGGCCTGCGTGCCCAGGCCCGCAGTGGCAACCTGCTGACCGGCCAGTTGTACGTGGCACTGGACTTCTTTCCGAAAGCGGAGAAAGTCGCGTTCGATCCAAGCGCTCGTCCGGTCGTTCTACCGACCGTTCCGGGCAGCCTCGAACAGTTGCAGGAAAAACTCGAAGCGATGGTCGACAAGCTCAACAAACTGCCGGTTGAACGGATTGCCGGTAACCTCGACAGCAATCTGGTCGAGCTGCGCAAAGGCCTGAGCCAGTTCAACGCCAAGACCCTGCCGGGCGTGCAGAGCACCCTTGCCGACGTCAGCAAGACCTTGCAGTCCGCTAGCTCGACACTGGCCGAAGATTCGCCACAACGCGAGAAACTCACGGAAACCCTCGACGAACTCGGGCGCATGTCGCGCTCGCTGCGTGAGCTGTCGGATTACCTGGGCCGACATCCGGAATCGCTGATTCGCGGTCGTCCCGATAACGCCGCGCCGCTGGATCTGAAAGGGCCACCACGCAATTGAGCACAGGAGCTACCGCAATGGCTTTACCGCTGAAGATCACCGTGCTCGCTGCCGTGTTGCTGTTGGGCGCCTGCCGCAGCGACCCGATCAGCTTTCACACCCTGACCCCGGTGCAACTGAGTAACAAGGGCGGCGGCACGCAGATTCCGATCGAAGCCCTCAGCGTTCCGCCACAGGTCGACCGCGCGCAAATCGTTATCCGCCAAGGCAACAGCGGCCTGGCGATTCTGGAAACCGATTGGTGGGGCGCGACACTTGCCGATGAGCTGCGCGGTGCGCTGAGCGATCAATTGAGCAATACCGGCGGCCAGGGCGCTACCTCGGTACGCATCGAAGTGCAGCGCTTCGATTCGATCCCGGGGCAGTACGCCTTGATCGACGCCAAATGGCGTCTGCGTCCATCAGGGGCGACCGACAGTGGCCTGCTGACCTGCCGCTCGACCTTGCAAACACCTTCAGGCCCGAGCATCGATGAGCTGGTGACGGCCCAGCAGAACAACGTCAAACGCCTGGCTGCGGCGATCAGTCAGGCTGCCGGTAATCCGCGCGGCTGCCCGCCCGCGTCCTGAATCAGCGTCACAGTAAAGCGACAGCCATTCGGCTCACGGGTGGTGAGTTTCACCTGCCATTGTTGCTGGCTGCAGATCCGCTGCACCAGTGAAAGCCCCAAGCCGAGCCCTTCGCCGCGCTGTTCGTCACCGCGCACGAAGGGCTGGAACATCGCATGGCGCTGTTCTTCCGGGATACCGATGCCGCTGTCTTCGACCACGAAGCTGTTTTCCTGCAAGGTCAGTCGCACAAAACCGTGGTCGGTGTAATGCCAGGCGTTGCGCAACAGGTTGCCCATCACTGATTGCAGAAAGGTCAAGTTGAAGCGTCCGGCGCCGGCGTGCTGCGGATCGTAGACAAACTCCAGGCCTTTTTCGCGGATCAAGCGGCCCCACACCTCTGTCTGCGCATCGGCAATCTCCTTCAGTGTGCAGGTGGACTGCACGCGGACTTCTTCGGGTTTGCGCGCCAGCATCAGAAAGGTTTCGACCAATTGGCGCATCTCGTGGCTGGCCCGGGCAATCCGGCTGACTTGCGCCGTCGAGCGGGCATCAAGCGACGGATTCGCCAGTAGCAACTCACAGGACGTGCTCAGCACCATCAACGGCGTGCGCAGTTCATGGCTGACATCGCTGGTGAACAGTTTCTCCCGGCTCAAGGTGGCGCGCAGACGTCCCAACGTCTGATCGAACGACAGCGCCAGCTCGCCGACCTCATCAGCGGCGTAATCGGGATGCAACGGCGGCGCCACCTCAATGAGCTGATCGCGGTGGCGCACCTGGCGAGCCAGACGAATCACCGGCGCCATGACCCGTCGCGCCAGCAAGCGGCCCAGAATAATCGCCAGAATCACGCTGAGGATGAACCCGACAATCACCACAATAAACAGCAGATGCTCACGTTGTTCGAGGCTTTCCTGATCCCGCAGCAACACGTATTTGCGCCCGCCAACGGCTTCGACCATGGCGTAGAAAGCGTCACCGTGAAAAGTGATTTCCTGAAAGCCCAAGGGCAGCGCCGCCAGTTGCCGGGTCAGTGCCAACGGCCCCTGGCCGCCCTCGAAAAAAAACAATTCGCCCTTTTCCGGGGCGTGGCTCCAGTGACTGATGTCATCCATTGCCAATAAACGGCGTAGACCTCCGCTTAGCGTGGTGGTGGTCAACTTGCGCTCGACCACGTGCACGGTGGCGACGATCCCCAACGCAAACACACCGGCCACAAGAGCACTCATCAGGGCGAACACGATTACGATCCGTTTTGTCAGGCTTTGCTTGAGATCCATGCGTTCGAACGACTCCTGAGTGTTTATCCGGCTAGCCCGGCGCTATGCCGTTGCGCGACAGCCTGAGCTTCACCGCAACGATGGAGACTTGTTAAGGCCCCTCGACAAACAAAAACAACAATTGAGTTTGTTTATCAAATAGGCGCTTTAGTTTGCCCGCAGTAACTTCTGGCAATTTTTTCACATGTTCTTCACCGCGCCCCGACGACCTTGAACGTAGTGTTCAGCCAGCATTCAAGTAAACAGTCGTAAAGTTGCTCGCTGCCCAAGCCTTGCGTTGCACTGAATGAACTATCCGGCGTTTAAAGAGGCAACATTGTGGCGCAATTATTTCAGTTGAAACATTTATTTCGGTACCGGCGTACGCCGCGCTTTCGGCTATGGGTTGCACTCGTGTGTGTCATCGCACTGGCCATTCTGGTCAGTGGTTTTGTCTGGTGGCCGCGCTCACCGACCGACCTCGATCATGCCGGGCGCAGCACCACCGCTCAATGGGTAAAAGCCTGGCGGGCCGGTGAAGTCGTTGCGCTGGTGCGACACACCGAACGCTGCGATCGTTCGAGCAATACCTGCCTGGGCCCGGCGGACGGCATCACCGAAGTGGGCAGCCGCGCGGCGCAAGCGGTCGGTCAAGGCTTCGTCAGACTGGGCATGCAGCAGGCCGTGGTGTTGAGCAGCCCGCTGACCCGCACGGCGCAAACCGCGCATTACATGTTCGGCCACGACGCCAGCGCCGAAGACTGGCTGGCCACCTGCGGCCCGACACTTCGCGATGACATCGTCGCGCGCAAAGTGGCGCAGCAGAATCTTGTACTGGTCACGCACAGCGGCTGTATCAGTGATTTTGAAAAACAGACCGGTTTTCCTCACGCGATTGCCGCCGAGTATGGCAGTACCTTACTTGTACGAATTGATGACCGGAAACAACTTACAGTGCTGGGCATTATCAATACACCGTTCTGGCAGATATTAGACGTTACACATAAACAATGAAAAAACCGCCACGGCTTCTAGTGTTTTAAGCCAGATACTATTTATTCGCCCCAAGGCTCAGTCATGACGTCCGATACCCCTCCGTTGCGCCACGCTGCCCGTCATTTGATGCAACCTCCCTCGCTGATCGAACACTGGGCGATCCCTGGGTTGGTCCTGGCGTTTGTGCTGTTTTATCTGTTGCCGCTGATGAGCCACGGTTTGTGGATTCCCGACGAAACCCGTTACGGCCAGATCAGCCAGGAAATGCTGCTGAGCGGCAACTGGGTCGCGCCGCATTTCATGGGCATTCGCTATTTCGAGAAACCGATTGCCGGATACTGGATGATCGCCATCGGCCAGGCGATTTTCGGCGACAACCTGTTCGGTGTGCGCATCGCTTCGGCGGTGAGTACGGGCGTCAGCGTCTGGCTCGCCTATCTGTTGGCACGCAGGCTCTGGAACAACCCGCGGATCAGCGCGGCATGTGCCTTGCTGTACATGAGTTTTGGCCTGATCGCCGGTCAGGCAGGCTACGCCAACCTTGATCCGCAGTTCACCTTGTGGGTCAACCTCAGTCTGGTAGCGGTGTGGTTTGCCATCGACAGCACCACCCCCAAGGCCCGTCTCGGCAGTTGGGCATTGCTCGGCGCCGCTTGTGGAATGGGCCTGATGACCAAAGGCTTTCTGGCCCTGCTGCTGCCGGTGCTGATCGCCCTGCCCTACATGATCTGGCAACGCCGTTTCAGCGAACTGCTGCGCTACGGCCCGGTGGCGATACTGGTGGCCGCATTGGTCAGCGTGCCGTGGGCACTGGCGGTACACGTGCGCGAGCCGGACTTCTGGCGGTTTTTCTTCTGGCATGAACACATCCGCCGTTTCGCCGCTGGCGATGATGCCCAGCATGCACGGCCGTGGTGGTTCTATCTGCCGTTGCTGTTTGCTTCGACGTTGCCATGGGCGCTGTTGTTGCCGTCGACGCTGATTCGTACCTGGCGTGAAAAACGCGAGGCAAAAACCGCGTTTCTGGCGCTGTGGTTTGTGCTGCCGCTGATCTTTTTCAGTCTGAGCAGCGGCAAGCTGCCGACCTACATCATGCCGTGCCTGTTTCCTCTGGCCCTGCTGATGGGCTACACCGTGGTCAACTGGCTGGAGCAGCGCAACACGCAGGTTCTGCGCCTGAACGGCGTGATCAATACCGTAATGGGCAGCGTTGCCCTGATTGCGCTGATCTACCTGCAAGCGAGCAAGGAACTCTACGAAAACACCGAGATGTTCAGCCTGTCGCTGGTGTATATCGTGCTGATCGGCTGGATCATCGCCAATGCCCTGCAAGTCATGCGGCCGCTGACGATGTGGGCCATGCCGGCGCTCGGCATCGGTCTGCTGATCGCCTTGCTGCCCGCCGCAATGCCGGCGCAAATCGTCGACAGCAAGATGCCCGACCAGTTTATTGCCGAGCATCAACAGGCCTTGAGCGAAGCGTCCTCGCTGTTGAGTAATGACCTTGGCGCCGCGTCGGCCTTGGCCTGGCGTCTGAAGCGGCCGCAAGTGGATCTGTTCAATACCGTCGGTGAACTGAAATACGGCCTCGACGATCCGGCCATGGCTGCCCGCAAGGTCGGTCTGGATGATGTCGGCAAATGGATGACCGAAGCGCGCAAAAAAGGCTCGGTGGCGGTGGTGATGCGCGTCAACAGCACCCAGGAAGCGCAGGAAATCGAGCTGTTGCCGGCTGACGGCAAGCATTACCAGCGCGGCAATCTGCAGATCTACATTTTCGCCAAGCGCCAGCCATGACCGCAACGGCCAAAGAACGCAGGGCGTTATGGATTCTTCTCGCAGCGACTGCGCTGATGTTGCTGCTTGGGCTGGGCAGCCGCGAACTCTGGGGCGCGGAAACCCGCTGGGCCAATATCGCGTTGCAGATGCTGCAAAGCGGTGATTACTTCGACCCGTATCTCAAGGGCGATCCGTACTACGACAAACCATTGCTGTCGTACTGGCTGATCACCGCGACGTCCTGGCTGACCGGAGGCCTGGGGCCGTGGTCATTGCGCTTGTCGTCGGTTATTTCGGCGTGGATCAGCGTATGGCTGGTGTACCTCTTGGGCGAGCAATTGTTTCGCAAAGGCACCGGGCTGATTGCCGGATGGATGTTGGCGACCACATTCTATTTCGTCTTCTGGGCGCGGGTCGCGACGGCCGACATCCTCACAGTCTGCGGTGTTCTCGCGGCGGTGTGGTGGTATTGGCGTGGGCCGGATGACACCCGGCTCTGGCGCTATGGGGTGTTTTTTTGCCTGTTGGCGCTGACATCACTGTTCAAGGGCCTGATCGGTTTCATCCTGCCGGGGCTGCTGCTGTTGCCGCATCTGCTGCAAGACGGACGCTGGAAACGCCATCTCAACCGGCGCCTGTGCGCCGCGCTGCTGATCGCCGGGGCGTTCTATGGATTGCCGTTCCTGCTCTCGAATGTCTACGGATCCCCCGACTATCGGCAAAGCGGTCTGGAACTGGTGTTGCGCGAAAACGTCGTGCGGTTTTTCCAGCCGTTCGACAACATCGGCCCGATCTACACCTATTTGTTGTACTTGCCGGTCTACACCCTGCCGTGGGCGCCGTGCTGGATCATCGCCCTGTGGGTGGCGCTGCGAAACTGGCGAAACATTGAGCCGGACACCCGCTGGCTGATTCAGGGTCTCGGCCTGTTGCTGCTGTTTTTCACCGCCAGCGGCAGCCGACGCAGCTATTACGTGTTGCCTCTGGTGCCGTTCGCGCAACTGCTCGGTGCGTGGTGGATTACCCGCCGGATGGCCGCGCGCAACCTTCAAGGGCGTGGCTTGCACGTCGGCTTTGCGATCGCCACGGCGGTCATGGTCGGCGTGCTCGGTGTGTTGTATCCGTGGACCAACAGCGGAGGCGGCGTGATCCGCTTCGGTGAAACGGTACGCGAACAGGCCAGCCAGCAGGCACCGTTGAGTCAGTGGCGTATGGTCATGATCGAGGTCGACAACAAAGTCCCGATGTACCTGCAAACCGGCGGTGCGCCCTTCTACTACGTGCCGGAAACTGCGGACTTTCCGCGTACCGGCAACAGTGCGGCGTTATTAGCCTGGCTGGAGCGCAGCAGCGGTCAGCACTGGGACGCGCAACACACCATCATTGTTGCCCAATACCGCAGTGGTGATCCGCTGCCACTCGACTACCTGAGCGCCGATCACCGGGCCATCAGCACCACGCCAACCCGCGGCGAACAGGTGTTCCATGGCCGCACCGACCAGAGCGTCGCCTACATCCCCAATCCCTCCTGAATAGCTGACGCGGAATGACGCACGGCAACCGTGCGTCACCGAGTCGCTGCTAATCTGAATGGCAATGACATGTATTAACGGTTTGTTTGACGTTTTTTTCTCATTTGCCTCTCTACATTGCCTGCGGCTGAATATCTGCAAATCATTCGCATTGCAGTCTGCCCGCGAATGCCTGCCCATAACGTCTAAAAAATCAGGAGCGTTACCGTTATGAATCCAAAGGTCCCGTCCTTTCTGAAACGCGCATTGCTGGTCAGCGCCCTGCTCAGTGCCGGTCAGGCGTTTGCCGCTGACAGCGTTGGCCTGCTGGTCTACAACGCCCAGCATGAAAGCCTGACCAAAGCCTGGGTGGCCGGTTTTACTGAAGAGACCGGGATTCCGGTGACGATTCGCAATGGCGATGACACCGAAATGGGCAACCAGATCGTGCAGGAAGGCGCGGCCTCGCCGGCAGACGTGTTCCTCACCGAAAACTCACCGGCGATGGTATTGGTCGACAACGCCAAACTGCTCGCCCCGATTGCACCTGCCACGCAGCAACAAGTGGACGCGGCGTACCGCCCGGCTCATGGCCAATGGATCGGCATCGCCGCGCGTTCGACGGTGTTCGTCTACAACCCGGCGAAACTCGCGGAAAAAGACCTGCCGAAATCCCTGCTCGACCTGGCTAAACCGGAGTGGAAAGGCCGCTGGGCTGCTTCACCCGCTGGTGCGGACTTCCAGGCCATCGTCGCGGCCGTGCTGGAACAGAAAGGCGAAACGGCTACCCTCGACTGGCTCAAAGGCATGAAAACCAACGCCAGCGTGTACCGCGGCAACAGCGCCGTGCTCAAAGCGGTGAACGCCGGGCAGATCGACAGCGGCGTGATCTACCACTATTACAGCTTCGTCGATCAGTCCAAGACCGGCGAAAACAGCCAGAACACCAAGCTCTACTACTTCAAGCACCAGGATCCGGGCGCGTTTGTCAGCACGTCCGGCGCGGGCGTACTGGCCTCCAGCAAACATCAGGAAGAGGCGCAGAAGTTCGTCAAATACATCACCGGCAAAGAAGGCCAGGAGATTCTCCACAGCGGCACCTCGTTTGAGTACGCGGTCGGCAAAGACGCGCCGTCCAACCCGAAACTGACGCCGTTGAAGGATCTCGACGCGCCTACAGTCGACGCGTCGAAACTCGACAGCAAGAAAGCCGTCGAGCTGATGACCCAGGCGGGAATCCTGTAAGTGCTCCCCGAAACCCTACCCGCGCAGGTTGCAGTGACCGCCTCCGCGAGCCTTAGACTTAAACCCCGCGCCCTCACCGGTCGCGGGGGCTCGTGGGTGGTTGCGCTGGCGATCGGTGTTTCATTACTGTCGCTGCTGCCGATCGCGTTTGTCCTCGGCGTGTCGTGGGCCACCGGTTGGGCAACCATCGAAGCCTTGGTGTTTCGTCCACGGGTGGCGGAACTGCTGATCAACACCGTGTTGCTGGTGTTGATCACCTTGCCGCTGTGCATTCTGCTCGGCACCGCACTGGCATGGCTGACCGAACGCACCGATCTGCCCGGTCGACGCCTATGGTCATTGCTGGCCGTGGCGCCACTGGCGATACCGGCCTTCGTGCATAGCTATGCGTGGGTCAGCCTGATTCCATCGATTCACGGTTTATCGGCCGGCGTGCTGGTGTCGGTGATCGCCTATTTTCCGTTTCTCTACTTGCCGATTGCCGCAACCTTGCGCCGACTTGATCCGGCGATCGAAGACGTCGCCGAATCCCTCGGTCTCAAGCCTTGGGCGGTGTTTTTCCGGGTGGTGTTGCCGCAGTTGCGCCTGGCGATCTGTGGCGGTGCGTTGCTGGTCGGGCTGCATTTGCTGGCCGAATATGGCCTGTACGCGATGATTCGTTTCGACACGTTCACCACGGCGATTTTCGATCAGTTCAAATCGACCTTCAACGGCCCGGCAGCGAACATGCTGGCGGGCGTTCTGGCGTTGTGCTGCCTGGCGATGCTCACCGCCGAATCCGCCGCCCGGGGCAAGGCGCGCTATGCGCGCGTGGGTTCCGGCAGTGCCCGCGAACAACGCACGGTTCGGCTCGGTCGTGGCAGCGTGATCCTCGGGCTCGGTCTGCAAGTGCTGACCTGCCTGCTCGCCCTCGGCGTGCCGCTGCTGACATTGAGTCGCTGGTTGATCGCCGGTGGCTGGGACGTGTGGGGCGGCGACGAACTGTTGCCTGCGCTGCTGCAAACCCTGTCGTTTGGCGTCGCCGGTGCGCTGTTGACCAGTCTGGCGGCGATTCCGATTGCCTGGCTGTCGATCCGCGCGCCGGGCAAATTGCAGCGTCTGCTCGAAGGCTGCAATTACATCACCAGTTCCCTGCCAGGGATTGTCGTGGCGCTAGCACTGGTCACCGTGACCATCCATTTCGCCCGGCCGATCTACCAGACCACCATCACCGTGCTGCTCGCCTATCTGCTGATGTTCCTGCCACGCGCACTGGTCAGCCTGCGTGCCGGTTTTGCCCAGGCGCCAGTAGAACTGGAGAACATTGCGCAAAGCCTCGGCCGATCGCCCCTGCGCGCCTTGTGGCTGATCACCTTGCGCCTCGCGGCACCGGGCGCTGCCGCCGGCGCCGCGCTGGTGTTTCTGGCGATCACCAATGAACTGACCGCGACCTTGCTGCTCGCCCCCAACGGCACCCGTACGCTGGCCACCGGCTTCTGGGCGATGACCAGCGAAATCGATTACGCCGCCGCCGCGCCTTACGCACTGTTGATGGTGCTGCTTTCGCTGCCGCTGACGGCCCTCCTCTATCACCAATCCAGGCGCACCGCTGGCCGATGAACGCACTCGAACTGATCTCCCTGAACAAGTCCTTTGGCGCGCAGAAAGCGCTGGATGACATCTGCCTGTCAGTGCCGACCGGCAGCCGCACGGTGATTGTCGGCCCGTCCGGCTCCGGCAAAACCACGCTGCTGCGGATAATTGCCGGGTTTGAATTCCCCGACGCCGGCAGCCTGACCCTCAACGGTCAGGTGCTGGTCGACAGCACCCATGCGGTGCCCGCCTACCAACGGCAGATCGGCTATGTTCCGCAGGACGGCGCGTTGTTTCCGCACATGACCGTCGCCGCCAATATCGGGTTCGGCCTGGCACTGACCGGCGCGGCCAGACACGAGCGGATCAAGGAGCTGATGGACAGCGTCGCGCTGGACGCCAACATGGCCGAGCGTTGGCCCCATGAACTGTCTGGCGGCCAGCAGCAACGAGTGTCCCTCGCCCGGGCCCTCGCGCAGCAGCCACGGCTGATGCTGCTGGATGAACCGTTCTCCGCCCTCGACACCGGCCTGCGCAGCGCCATGCGCAAAATGGTCGCGCGCTTGCTTGAGGACGCCGGCGTCACCACGATTCTGGTGACCCACGATCAGGGCGAAGCGCTGTCCTTTGCCGATCAGTTGGCAGTGATGCGCGGCGGGCGGCTGGTGCAGTCCGGGCATCCGATGGACCTTTACCGCTTTCCCCGCGACGAGCAAACCGCACATTTTCTCGGCGAAGCCGTGGTGATGCCGGCACGGATCGAATCCGGTCTGGCCCACTGCGATCTCGGTCAAGTGCCGGTGAACAGCAACGGTTTCATTGGCGACGCGCAGATCATGCTCAGGCCCGAGCAGTTGCAGTTGTCCGGCGCCGTAGTCGGCACACAAGGCTGCCCCGCCGTGGTCACTGAGCGCGATTTTGCCGGCAACACCTGCACCCTCACCGTCGAACTGCGCTCGCCGATCACTCAGGATCCCGGGCGGTCGCTGCTGGTGCGCAGCTCCGGCATGCACGCGCCGCCTGCTGGCAGCGACGTGCAGTTATCGGTGCTCGGTGCGGCGCATCTGTTCGCCGCGTCCTGATTACAGATCGAAGCGATCCACCGCACGCCGCCGCTCGTTGTCATCACGCACATCGTAGTTGGCGGTGGTCTGGATGTTGCTGTGGTGCGCGAGTTTCTGCGCGATCGACAGATCATGTTCCTCGATGACCCGCGTGATAAACGAGCGACGGAAGTCGTGCGGCATGATCTTCACCCCGACCTGCGTGCCGCGCTGACGGGCGATGTAGTAGATCGCGTGTTTGGTGATGCGCTCGCGGGTGATGTGGCTGCCGCGACGGATGCGGTTGAACAGAAAGGCATCGTCGCGCTCGCCTTCCTTCAGTTGCGAGCGCCGCAGTTCCAGCCACGCATCAAGTTTGGCGAATGCCCAGGCCGGCGCGTACTTGATCAGTTGTTTGTTGCCTTTGCCGGTGACGGTCAGGCTGCGCTCAGTGAAGTCGACCTGATTCAAGTCCAGGTCCACCGACTCCGATTTGCGCATGCCGGTGCCGTACAACAACGCAATCACCGCTGCGTCGCGCAGCCCTTGCGGACGCGGATCGGCGGCGCAGACTTCCATCAATTCGTGGATCAAGGTGCGCTTCAAGTTGCGCCCCTGGGACAAGCGCGTGCCGGCAATGGCTTTGACCGAACGCATTTTCAACAAATGATCCTGAGAGATCAGGCTCATGCGCCAGGCTTCATTCATCACACCGCGCACGGCATTCACATAAAGCGAAGAAGTGTTGGGCGCATAGTTGTCTTCGCGCAAAGCGGCGACCAGCGCAACAACATCTTCAGGTTGTAATGCGTGCCAGGGAATATCCTCGACATTCATGTCTTCAAAGCCGAGGCGGTCGGCCGCATCCTGCAAAACATAGCGCATGGTTAGCTGGCTGGAGGGGGCCAGGCGCGCCAGATACAGGGTCATCGGATTGGTTTGGCGGGTTTGCAGCGGTACAGCGGACAAGTCAGTCAAACGTAAAGGCCTTGAGTAAAAACAATTCAACACACCAACTAATAACTGCAACATTCCCAGTGTAAGGGGAACACTTCTGTAGGACTTTTCTACTAAAAATGACGATAAGCGGCAGAAGTCTGAACAGTGGCTGTATGGGGTTCAGATAAACGATTCGCCGACCGGTTTTTCATGTTCCTTTCACAAAAACGGGCATAACCTTAATTCCAACAGATCCCGTGTCGGCGCCGTTCAAACTGCCGCGCGAAGCCACAAAAGTCAACCGAACCCCGACGGTAAGTCACTTCAGCAACTTATTGATGCAAAGGTGTTTTTTGCGTCTACGCTGAGATTGGATCCTACCCGGTGAATTGGTTTTCTTCTGATTGTTTGTGATGAGGTGTTCATGAGTCAGGCGTTTCTCCCCTTCTCTCGCCCGAGTATCGGCGATGAAGAAATTGCAGCCGTTGAACAAGTATTGCGTTCCGGCTGGATCACCACCGGACCGAAAAATCAGGCACTCGAAGAACAATTCGCGCAATACGTTGGCTGTCGTCACGCGGTGGCACTTTCGTCCGCCACCGGCGGCATGCACATTACCTTGCTGGCGCTGGGCATTGGCCCGGGTGACGAAGTCATCACCCCGTCGCAGACCTGGGTCTCGACCGCCAACATGATTTCCCTGCTCGGCGCCACGCCGGTGTTCGTCGACGTTGATCGCGACACCTTGATGACCGATGCCGCGCGCATCGAAGCTGCCATCACCCCACGCACCAAAGCAATCATTCCGGTGCATTACGCCGGCGCCGCATTTGATCTTGATCCGCTGTATGCGCTGGCCGACAAACACGGCATCGCGGTCATCGAAGACGCCGCCCACGCTGCCGGCACCCGTTACAAGGGGCGCCACGTCGGCTCGCAAGGCACGGCGATTTTCTCCTTCCACGCGATCAAGAACATGACCTGTGCCGAAGGCGCGATGTTCGTCACCGACAACGAAGCCCTGGCCAGCCGTGTGCGCATGCTCAAGTTCCATGGTCTGGGTGTCGACGCCTACGATCGCCTGACCGGTGGCCGCAAGCCGCAGGCGCAAGTGATGGAGCCGGGTTTCAAATACAACCTCGCCGACATCAATGCGGCGATTGCCCTGGTGCAACTGGAGCGTCTCGACGCGATCAACGCGCGCCGCACCGAACTGGCCGCCGCCTACCGGCGAAAACTCGAAGGCCTGCCGGTGCAACCACTGGCTTTGCCCGCCTACGCACAAACCCACGCCTGGCACCTGTTCATCCTGCGCATCGACAGCGAGCGCTGCGGCATGGACCGCGAAGCCTTCATGAAAGGCTTGCAGGACCAGGGCATCGGTACCGGTATCCATTTCATCGCCACTCACCTGCACACCTGGTATCGCCAGCGTGACCCCGATCTGTATCTGCCCAACACCGAATGGAACTCGGCGCGGCTGTGCTCGATTCCGTTGTTCCCCGACATGAGCGATCAAGACCTTGATCGCGTGGTCGGTGCCATCGCCACTCTTATGGACAAACGCCCGTGAAACCTTATCCGATCCGCTGTGTGTCGATCGTTATCCCGGTCTACAACGAACAGGACAGCCTGCCGGAACTGCTGCGCCGTACTGAAGCCGCCTGCCAGATGCTGCGTCACGACTTTGAAATCGTCCTCGTCGACGACGGCAGCCGTGACGAGTCCGCCAACCTTCTGGAAGAAGCCGCGACCCGTGAAGACAGCCCGTTCGTGGCGGTCATCCTCAACCGTAACTACGGCCAGCACGCAGCAATCATGGCCGGTTTCGAACAATGCAAAGGCGATGTCGTGATCACCCTCGACGCCGACCTGCAGAACCCGCCGGAAGAAATCCCGCGGCTGGTCGCCGAAGCGGAAAAGGGTTACGACGTGGTCGGCACCGTGCGCGGCAACCGCCAGGATTCGGCCCTGCGCCGCTATCCGTCGAAGCTGATCAACCTCGCCGTGCAACGCTCCACCGGCGTCGCCATGAGCGACTACGGCTGCATGCTCCGCGCTTACCGCCGGACGATCATCGACGCAATGCTCGCCTGCCGTGAACGCAGCACCTTCATCCCGATTCTGGCCAACAGCTTCGCCCGCCACACCACCGAAATCGTCGTGGCCCACGCCGAACGTGAGCACGGCGATTCGAAGTACAGCCCGATGCGCCTGATCAACCTGATGTTCGACCTGGTCACCTGCATGACCACCACGCCGTTGCGCCTGCTGAGCATCGTCGGTTTCACCATGGCCGGGCTTGGATTGCTGTTTGCTTTTGCGTTGATCGTCATGCGTCTGGCCTTCGGTTCCGGCTGGGCCGGTGACGGCATGTTCGTGCTGTTCGCCGTGCTCTTCGTGTTCACCGGTGGCCAGTTCATCGGCATGGGCCTGCTCGGCGAATACCTGGGACGCATGTACAGCGACGTGCGCGCCCGCCCGCGTTTCTTCATTGAAAAAGTCTTGCGCAGCCACGCCGCCGAGCCGGCGCCTGCAGTCACCGTTGATGGTCTCTCCACTACTACTTCTACTACCGGTCAGGTTCTCTCATGAGTGCAAAAACTGTTGTCTTCGCTTATCACGATATTGGTTGCGCCGGCATTCAAGCCTTGCTCGACAGCGGCTACGACATCGCGGCGGTGTTCACTCACGCCGATGACCCGAAAGAGAACGCGTTCTACGGATCGGTTGCGCAACTGTGCGCCAACAAAGGCATCCCGGTGCACGCGCCGGAAGACGTCAACCACCCGTTGTGGATCGAGCGGATTGCCAAGCTCGCCCCTGAGTACATTTTCTCGTTCTACTACCGCAACCTGCTGAGCGAGTCGTTGCTGGCCGTGGCCAAAAAAGGTGCGTTCAACCTGCACGGTTCGCTGCTGCCAAGCTACCGTGGCCGCGCCCCAGCCAACTGGGTACTGGTCAACGGCGAAACCGAAACCGGCGTCACTTTGCACCGCATGGTCAAGCGTGCCGATGCCGGCGCCATCGTTGCCCAGCAACGTGTCGCCATCGAACGCAGCGACACCGCATTGAGCCTGCACGGTAAATTGCGCGCTGCGGCCAGCGATCTGTTGCGTGACACCCTGCCCGCGATGCTGCAAGGCAAGATCAGCGAAACCCCGCAGGACGAATCGAAAGCCAGCGTATTCGGGCGTCGCACCGCTGCGGACGGCAAACTGGTCTGGGCGAAACCGGCCGAGCAACTGTTCAACCTGGTGCGGGCGGTGACCCAACCGTATCCGGGCGCGTTCTGCGCGGTCGGCGAACACAAACTCATCGTCTGGAGCGCCGAAGTCGTCAAAGGCAACGACGGTCAGGCGCCGGGCCGGGTGATCAGTGTCGATCCGCTGCGCATTGCCTGCGGCGAAGACTCGCTGGTGATCCTCTCCGGCCAGCGCAACGACAACGGCCTGTTCCTCAGTGGCCCGCAACTGGCCAACGAACTCGGCCTGGTCGACGGTTCGCTGTTGCGCGGTGCCGAATCCGGCCGTGCGCCACGTCGCACGCGCGTGCTGATCCTCGGCGTCAACGGTTTTATCGGCAATCACTTGTCCGAGCGCCTGCTGCGCGATGACCGCTATGAAGTCTATGGTCTGGATATCGGTTCCGACGCCATCGACCGTCTGCGCAGCCATCCGCACTTCCACTACGTCGAAGGCGACATCAGCATTCACTCCGAGTGGATCGAGTACCACATCAAGAAGTGCGACGTGGTCCTGCCGCTGGTGGCCATCGCCACGCCGATCGAATACACCCGCAACCCGCTGCGTGTGTTCGAACTCGACTTCG
>Ga0157373_10001176_pt1 | contig 20026 bp, 13 predicted proteins | sample C65metaG_FD_113460 | JGI IMG/M metagenome (GOLD analysis project Ga0157373, IMG submission 113460) | Corn rhizosphere microbial communities from Kellogg Biological Station, Michigan, USA - C6-5 metaG | ecosystem: Host-associated > Plants > Roots > Rhizosphere > Soil | place: USA: Michigan... | reverse complement strand
ACCGGACGAAGCAACCTAAGCGATCTTATTACCGGCGTCAAGGCCCAGGCTCAATACTGCGCCGATCACGCAAAGCACCGAACAAACCATGAAAGGCATATTCCAGCCGTAGAATCCGACGAAATAAGCCAGCAACACCGGCGAGACGGCGCTACCCAGGTTGCCAAAGGTGTTCATGACGGACGCAATGGAACCGGCGTACTCGCCGCCAATATCGAGTGGAATGGCCCAGGCGACGCCCACTGTGATTTCAAGCCCGAAGACTGCCGCGCACGAATAAAGAACCGAGGCACTCGAACTGGATGTGTAGGTCGCAGGAATGATGGTGATTGCCGCAATTACGAAACCGATGAACGCAACCGTGCGGCGAGCAAACTTGAGATTGCCAAAACGCCGGGCGCAGCGATCGGAAATTGTACCGCCAAGCAGATCTCCAGCGGCGCCGGCAAGCAGTGGCAGGCTGGCGTAAAAACCCATCTGAGTGAGATTGTATCCGCGATGCTCGTTGAGATACTTGGGGAACCAATCGAGATAAATGTCAATGCTATAGCCGTAGCAGAAGTACATCAGAGACAAAGTCCACATTGAAGAGGTGCCGAGAATGCGCCGCCACGGAACCGCCTGAGCACGAGCGACGCGGAACCCGATGGAGTTTTCGATCAGATCGCGCTCGGCCAAGTTAGTCTGGCGATGTTCGGCGGGCGTGTCGCGGTAATACCAGTACCAGACCCCGGACCATACGACACCCAGAAACCCGAAGAGTAAAAACGGCGCGCGCCATCCGAAACGAAGCATCAGGAACACGACCAGTGGGGGAGTAAGCGCCGCGCCAAGGCGGGAGGCCGCGTGAGTCAATCCTTGTGCAAAGCCGCGCTCGGTAGTGAGCATCCAACTGGAGAGGGAGCGCGTGGCGATCGGAAAGGCTCCGGCTTCGCCGACCCCGAAGAAGAAGCGGCAGATCCCCATCGACACGGCATTCCAAGTGAACGCGGTGAGCGAAGTAAATGCCGACCACCAAACCACGACGAGCGAGAGCGCCCTGCGTCCGCCGATGCGATCACCCAGCCAACCGCCGGGAATCTGGAAAAAGGCGTAGCCCCAACGGAAGGCGGCGAAGATCCACCCGATAGTGACCATCGAAAAGCCGAGATCGTGCTGAATCACCGGGATCGCAGAGGCGAGATTGACCCGGTCCATGTAGGTAAGCATGTAGGCGGCGACCACAAGTCCGAGCACTATATGACGCGCATGAGTGGGACGTGACGAAGCGGGCCGTCCGGCAGTGGGCGAAGCGGTCATTGAAAAGGAGAACCCATTCTATCGAGGCAGTATTCGGGGCAGCAGCGGTTACCGCGAAATCAGAACTGGATCTCGTCCTTTTTGCTCTCAATCGCGCTGGCCGGAACCCCGGGAACACTGGCGAGATCGTGCCAATCCTTAAACTTTCCATTCTTATCTCGGTAAGCAACGATGGCCTGGCCCTGCTCCGATGAGAGATTAAGCACTGCCGCCAACTCCGCGGCGGTGGCCTGGTTCACGTTGACCATCTGCTCGGCGCTCTTGGCGGCTGCGGGCGATGCTTTGACCGCGGGAAAATTCTTCGCCAGGTAATCCACGACTACATCAATCTCGTCATCATCGAGGTCGGCTCCGCGGGAAACCATCTGATCTACCAGTGCAGACCACTGATCTTTTGTGGCGTGCTTTGAAGTTACCACCTTGAGGGCGTGGCAATGAGAGCAGGATCGTTGGACGATCGCTTTCCCCTTGCCCGCAGGCAGCGGGCGGACGGCGGTGGAAGCAGCAAGATAAAGCACGAGAACGGGAGCTAACATAGTTTCAATTTACAGGAGCAAGCGAAGTGTGCTCAACGGCTCGCATACTCGGCAGCCCGTTCGTACTGACTGGGCCTGCTGCTCAGGCCAAGCATCTGGCGGGCTTCAGCCGGAGTAGCAACCGCGCGATTCAGTTCGTGCGCAATACGTACCGCGCGCTGAACCAGTTCGGCGTTGCTCTTTGCTTTCCGCCCGCGAGCATAATAGACGTTGTCTTCGAGTCCCACGCGAACATGTCCCCCCATTAGTGTGGCGAGAGTGGTGAGCGGAAGTTGAAACTGCCCGATGGCTGAGCAGAGCCATAGAGAGTCCTTCGGAAGTTCCTTCAATATCTGGAGAACGTTTTCGACCGTCGGGAAGCTGCTGGTCTGGTAGCCCATGACAGTCTGAATCCAATAGGGCTTTTCCAGCAGATCGTGCTCAATGAGATCACGCAGCACCCAGGCGCAGCCGGGATGATAAAGCTCAAGTTCAGGCTTGATACCGCCTCGCTTCATCTCTGAGGCGAAGTCCCGAATCTGACCATAGGTGAAGGGGATGCATTCATCGATCTCGAGCGCTGGACGTGGAAACGGCAGCGGCGAACGACGCTCCTTCAATTTGAATTGACTCATGTCAGGGGCGAGATTCAGCGACGCCACTTCGGGACCGGCGGCAAGAGATGACTTGCGTTCTTCCATGGTCATGCCGGGACCCGCGCCCGTGGTTGCATTGATGATGATGTCCGGACTGCCTTGCCGCACTTTGCCAAGGACTTCGCGCCAAGTTTCGGGATCACGCGCCCCTTGCGTCAGGTTGCCCGGATCGCGGGCGTGGATGTGGACCATCGAAGCGCCAGCTTCGTACGCAGTATGGACAGATTCGGCGATCTCATCGCCGGTTTCGGGAATGACTTCGTTGGCTTCTTTGCCCTGAATGCCGCCATTGCAGGCAACGCAAATAATGAGTGGCGGCATACCGGAACGGACACGCTCCATGAAGTCATAGCTGTCGGTGTAGTTGAACCACGGCGGGAGCTGGGATTTGAGATCGGGCATGAAGCACCTTAGCGGCGCAAAGCTGTTGCAAACTTTGCGTCAGAAATAGAAACGCTCCCGGGCCGAACCAAGCAGGCTCAGGCAAATTGACCTTTAGAGCTAATCGAGGCAGCCATTTGGCGGCAAGCGAAATTGTACGAAACAATTTGTGAATGCGAAAAGCGCAATGGCGACGAAGAAAGTATTGCTTGTCTGCATTGCTGGGGTGTACTCTGCGGCGAAGCCATGAGCACCAATGTCAGTGCGAACCTCAATGCAGTGATTCCGGCCTGGACAGCCAGCGACCGTCTGGATTCGTGGAAGGAAATTGCAACCTACCTGCGGCGGGAAGTCCGGACCGTGCAACTCTGGGAGAAGAAGGAGGGGTTGCCGGTACACCGGCATCTTCACCAGCAACTCGGCAGCGTTTATGCGTTCCGGCCGGAGATTGACCGATGGAGGCGGGAAATTTCGAGGCACCGCAGTCCCCTGAATGAAGCTGAATTTACCATGCCCGCCGCCGGCATTCGGACTTCGATCCGCGTGCTGCCGCTCAAAAGTCTGCAAGGCAATGCGGCGTGGGACGAACTGTGCGAGATGGTAGTGGCGAAGACGGTGGCCGAGCTGCAACGCCTGAATCCCGAGGGATTTGCGGTGACAATGGGCGAGGCTGATTCCGAAAATCAGGACACTGGCTACGCGCTGCGGTGGTCTGCGGAAAGAGATGGCATCGCGCTGAAAATTGCAGCGGAGCTTTTATGCGCGGGCAAGGTGGAGTGGTCGCAGGTTTATCACGCAGAGAAGAAGGACTGGGACAATGCGCCTTTGCAAATCGCGCAGCACATTTCACAGTGCTTGTGGCTGAAGCTGGTTTACCGGCCGCGCCCGGTTGCGCCCGAACGGAGACGGCAGGAGCTAAAGGCGCGCGAGGCCTATCTGAAAGGACGTTATTTCTGGGAACAGCGCAGTGAGCCAGGCCTTAAGAAGGCGGTGCAGTTCTTCAAAGCGGCAATTCACGAAGACGCCGGGTTCGCCCTTCCCTACTCCGGGCTTGCAGATTCGCTGACGCTACTCTCCTTCTATGAAATCGTGCCATCGTCGCAGATCATGCCTGCGGCGCGAAAGGCGGCGCAGAAGGCGGTGGAACTCAATCCTGATCTGGCGGAAGCGCACGCATCACTGGCGGATGTCCTGCTGCATTTTGACCGCGACTGGCAAGGAGCGGAGTACGAGTATCGACGCACAATTCAGTGCAATCCAGGGTATGCGCTAGGCTACCACTGGTACTCAAACCTGCTGGCCGCTCGCGGACAGCACGATGCCGCTCATGTCGCAATCATGAATGCGCTGGAGATCGATCCGGTGTCAATCATCACGCTGGTGTGGGCGGGCGTGACATCATATCTGGCGCGGCAATTCGACGAAGCCATCAGACACTATCGAAGCGCGCTGCAACTGGCGCCGGATTTTGTGTGGGCGCATATGTATCTGGCCCAGGCGCTCGAGCAAAAGGGTGATCTGATTGAAGCGCTGAAGGAATTTGAGGCGGCGATCCGGCTGGCTCGCGGAAGTTATTGCGTGCGGGCAATGAAGGCGCACGCGCACGCCCTGGCTGGAGATAATGTCTCCGCACGCGAGATGCTGCGTGACCTGAAAACGACGACATCGCCCGGCTGTCTACCGTCGTACGACATTGCCGCTACCTATGCGGCCCTTGGTGAACCGAACCGGATGATTGCCTGGTTGAACCGAGCGTGCCATGAACGCAATATGAAGCTCTTCACCCTTCCTCAGGATCCGCGCTTCGATTGCTTCCGCCGGCGAGATGATTTCAAGGAGATCGTCGCGCAAATCGGTCTGGCACGCATGTAGCAGCACCTTACCTGACCATTTCTTCTAAGGCCGAACTCCACATGGGATCCTCTCCAACTACAGCAAGTGCAGCGGCGCCAGTCTCCGGCAAAACTTCAGACTCTGCGGCGCCGCAGAAGCTGAGCCGATCACTCGGATTATTTGACTCCACCATGATCGTGGCGGGGTCGATGATTGGCTCAGGGATTTTTATTGTTGCGGGCGAAATGGCGCGAGAAGTTGGAAGCAGTGGCTGGCTCATGCTGAGCTGGGTGGTGGCCGGAGTTCTCACAGTTGCAGCGGCATTGTCGTATGGAGAACTCGCGGCCATGATGCCGCAAGCTGGAGGACAGTACGTTTATCTACGCGAAGCGTACTCGCCGCTGTGGGGATTTTTGTACGGATGGACGCTGTTTCTCGTCATCCAGACGGGCACGATTGCAGCATCATCGATCGGGTTCTCGCGCTATCTGGGCGTGCTGTGGCCGACAATTTCGGAGAGTAATTACATCGTTCCGCCGATCCATGTCCTTCCAGGGTATGCTCTGTCGCTTTCGACGGCGCAGCTGACAGCGCTCACCGTGATTGCATTTCTCACGTGGACAAACATGAAAGGGTTGAAGTACGGAAAGGGCGTACAGAACGTTTTCACGTCGATGAAGATTGGATCGCTGCTGGCGGTGATCGGAATTGGTGTCCTGATCGGGTGGCGAGCGGGCGTGGTGAAGGCGAATTTTGGACACGCGTGGGCGCCGCAGGCCGGCTCGAACACGTGGGTGACGTTATTGGTCGGGCTATGTGTGGCACAGATCGGGGCACTCTACGCCGCGGATGCCTGGAACAACATCACCTTCACCGCGGGAGAGGTTCGAGACCCGGCGCGAAACATCCCGCTGTCTCTTACGCTGGGAACAGGAATCGTGATCGTGCTCTACTTGCTGGCGAATTTTGCTTATGTGGTCGTCCTGCCATTCATTGAGGTGCAGCACGCCCCCGCCGATCGCGTCGCGTCGGCGATGATGCAGGCGATTTTTCCATCGGCCGGGGCTGCGCTGATCGCAATTGCAATCATGATTGCCGCGTTCGGATGCATGAACGGAATGATACTTTCTGGAGCGCGGGCTTATTATGCAATGGCGCTCGATGGAGTTTTCTTCAAGCCGGCGGCGGCACTAAATCAGGCTCATGTCCCCAGCAAGGGATTGCTCATGCAGGGTGTATGGGCGGTAGTTTTGTTGAGCATCAGAACCTACGACCCGGCGACGGGTAAGTACGGAAATCTTTACAGCAATCTGCTCGATTACATCATCTCCGCGGCCCTGATCTTCTACATTCTGACCATTGCGGGAGTTTTTAGGCTTCGGATTACAAGGCCTAATGCCGATAGACCTTATAAGGCCTTTGGGTACCCACTTGTGCCGGCGCTCTACCTGATATGTGCGACGGTGATTCTGTTCGTTCTGTTTGTGTACCGTACCGCAACCACTATTCCGGGCGTCATCATCGTGTTAATTGGCGTGCCGGTTTATTTCGGGTTCAGGTATGCGGCGGCGCGGCGCGAGCGCGCCTCCTGATCTGCTCAGCGGTAGGCTCTACTTCCACTCAACTGAAAAGAAGAGCCTGCCGATTTTCGTCCCCCCGATTCGAGTCTCTTCGCCAGTAAAAACTCGGTGATCCGCGATTGGGCGATGAAGCAGTTCTCAAAATGTGGCTTGACAGTTGTCGTATGGTTGTATTATATGACAAATACCCTGTCGAGCCACGAGCGCTGGAGAGCGCAGAGCGAGCGCAGGTAATGGTTTTTCCGAGTGCAATCCACCCTATTCAGCGGGTCAGTTTTCAAGCAGCAGGTTTCGCACTATTTCGCTTGTTGGCCGAAACAGAAGTGATATCGTCGCAAAAATTGTGAACACGAGGGGGTCGCGTATGCAACGTCGTGCGTACTTTTTTCTGAGCGTCCTGGTGCTGGTTCTACTGAGCACCGTCAACCTGCTGGCCGATGTCACAGGCTCCATTCAAGGGTACGTTCGGGATAGTTCCGGCGCCGTTCTGGCAGGGGCGCGCGTCACGGTCACAGAGATTGCGACCAACCAGAAGCGCGAGGCCACGACCGACAGCCAGGGAGCGTACACATTTCTGGCGCTGTCTCCCGGACATTACCAAATCGTCGCAAGCGCAAGCGGCTTTCGCGAAGCGACACTGAAAGATATCGACCTGAAGGTCAACGATCAGCTGCGCTATGACTTAACGATGGTTGTCGGCGGAACACAGGAGATCGTCTCCGTCGAGGCCAACGCGGTGCAGGTGCAAACGGTGAGCACGGCGACCGGCACCACGATCGAATCACCGCAGATACTGTCCATGCCGCTGAACGGACGATCCTATCTTGATCTGCTTTCGTTGCAGGCGGGCGTCTCGCCAACGAATACAAACGGCGGATACGCGGACCGTGGACCGTCCTCAGGACTCTACTCGTCGGCAGGAAATGTCTCGACCGACGGGCAACCTGAGTGGGCCAATGCATTTCTGGTGAACGGCGCCGAGGTCAATGAGACCAAAAACATGGGCGCGGGCTTGATTCCCAATGCTGATTCGATCGCCGAGTTCCGGCTGCTTACGAATAGCTTCAGCGCCGAATACGGCAAGTTCACCGGATCGGTGATGAATACGGTCACGAAATCCGGGACCAACAGCTTGCATGGGACCCTATTCGAGTTTTATCGAAACCAGGGCTTGGATGCGAGCAACTACATGGATGGAACAAAGGCCGCGTTAAAACAACATCAATTCGGTGGCGTTTTAGGTGGACCGATCTGGAAAGACAAACTTTTCTTTTTCACTGACCTGCAACAGACCCGTCAAGTCGCGGGCGCCAGTACCGGGCCGATGTCGGTCCTGAGTAATGACGAACGCAATGGCATTTTCCCTGACGATGTGCTCGACAGCTTCGTCCAAGGCAATTCATGGGCTGCGACGCTGATGAGCCGTGGCGGCGGATCCATCACCCCGGGTGTCACCAAGTACAACCAGCTCGGGACGCCGGTCACGACCACTGAGGTTGACCAAACTACCGGCAATATCGTCAGCGTACCTGGCCATGATATTTCTGCCTATATCGATCCGATCAGTCAAAACACAATGCAGTTCATTCCCGCGGCGAATCAGCCTGGCGGATTTATCTTTTCCGACTCAAGCCATAGCGGCAATCTTATCGACACCAACATGGCCCAGCGGATCGACTTTATCAATCACATGACCGGCGACTGGTCGTTTTATTACCACTATGACGATTCCACCGCGACCCAACCCATTTACCAGCAAGCTTATCAGGGCGTCACGAACGTGCCGGGCTTTCCCGCTACAGTACCGTCTCGGAACCAGCTGTTAGCGGCCAGTAATACCAAAACATTCGGTTCCACTTCGGTGAACGTTGCGCGTATCCAATTCTTCCGGACGGCGGTTCGAACCTCGCAGCCTTCCACAAGTTCGAAGATTACAGGGTACGACCAGTTCGGATTCAACACCGACCCGACTACTGGTGGACTGATCAATACCGGAACGCCGGGATATCCATCCTCGCTGCCGATGCTCTTATTCAACAACTTTGCTGTCGGCAACAACTGGTTAAATCTTTATCAGCCGGACACCACTTACGGCGCTTCGGATACGTTCAGCAAAATCGTCGGCACTCACTCCCTCAGCTTCGGAGGCGAACTCAAGTATTACCGTCTAAACGTTCGAAACGAATGCGGACCGAATGGATATTTCCAATTCAGCGGAAATGAAACGCACTCGGACGTTTCCGATTACTACATCGGCGCACCGGGTGCATTCGTTCAGTGCTCGGTCCAACTTCTCGACAACCGCACTCGTTATGGCGCTCTATTCGTCGCGGATACCTGGAAAGCGACGCAGAAGTTGACGATCAATGCTGGACTCCGTTGGGATGTTGCAAGACCATGGAGCGATGTCTTCGGACGCCTGACCACTGCTGAACCCGGCGTACAATCGACGAAATTCCCCGATTCGCCTCCGGGAAACGTAGTACCTGGAGATCCGGGTGTGCCAAGCACGATTTCTCCCACCCCTTATAACAACTTTGGGCCGCGCATCGGGCTCGCGTACGCCCCCTCGGGCGGAATCTGGGGCGAAAATAAAACCAGTATCCGGGCCGCATATGGTGTCTATTATCTGGGTGCAGCAGACAACGGCAACTTCGGCATCATCGGAGATGCTCCCTGGGGTCTCTATTGGGCGTCCCCAGCTCCAACTCAATTCGCCAGCCCGTACATAACGCGAGCCACCGGAATCAGCCAGGGGCAGCACTTCCCCTTTACGTTCCCAAGTGGCAACGGACCGTTCCCAAATTTCCTCTTTGGTTCGCTGATGCCTCTTTATCTGCCCGGTTATTACAACCACAACAAGACGCAAATGGCGGAACACTACAACGTTTCTATTCAGCGCCAACTCGATCGCGCAACTGTGCTGACCGTGGCGTATGTGGGTACGCAAGGCCATCATATCCAGCGGGGGGAAGACATACTGTGGGGCGATGGCGCACTTTGTGAGTCGATCGCTGCTGCAAATCCGACCGCCCCTTGTGGGCCAGGTGGCGAAGGTAGCGTATATACAGTTGGCCCGCAAACCTACTATGGGACGCTCACTGGTCTGATCAACAACCAGACGATCAGCCCCAACTACCACAATTCTGCAGGTGGCCCAGTAGTGGCGTTCGCTTCGGCAACTTACTTGAAGAACTCAGGCAACTCCAACTACAACTCTCTGCAAGTTTCCGCAGAGCGCCGTGCGCGCGATTTATCACTGCTGGTGAGCTATACCTACGCTCATTCGCTGGACAGCTACTCGGCGAAGTATGATCCGCGCGATCCATCCAGAAACTACGGCCCATCGACGTTCGACCTGCGGCATAACCTGGTTATGAGCTATAACTGGGACCTGCCGTTCGACCGACTGCTCGGGCAGCGTCGCCTTACCACGGGATGGCACATTACGGGCATCAGCCGGTTCAATACCGGAACCCCGATTAGTTTGAGAAGCGGTGGCGACTTTGCTCTCACTAACATCGGACTCGACTATCCCAACTTCGTCAGTCCATTGCAGAAGGTTAATGCGCACGTAACTCACGCGAACAGAACGCATGACTATTTCTCTCCATCAGCGTTCGCTACGAATCTCAGTTGCGGTTACGAGACTTGTGGCGTGACTGGCAGCGCCAAACAATATTCCTTCAGCGGGCCGGGAGCGATCAACACAGATCTGGGCGTCGAGAAGGACACGAAACTTACCGAGCGCACTGCTATCAATGTGCGATTCGAGATGTTCAACGTCTTCAATCATGCCAACTTCTTGTCTGGTTCTGTAGTTGGAAATGCGAATAGCAGCCAGTTCGGCCAGGTTACTGCCACTGCACCTTCTCGCATTGGTCAGATAAGCGCCAAACTTATCTTCTAATTCCCCGCGTCATCCCTCCGGCAAGGGATCAGGGGATGCGAGAAATCGCATCCCCTGTTTCTTTTTCGCGGGACAGCGCGTATGCGGCCCTAAAGGGACGCTCTTCCACGAATCACTTTACTGGATAACGCAGCCGAGACTTTGCCCCGAGTATCGTCTTGAAATCGATTGCCAGCGCGTCGAGTCCTTGCTTAGGCAGCATCTTCTTAGAAACGATTTCTGAGAGCCGCTGAACACTCGCCTGCGTCATCTGGTCGGATTCAGCAATTGTTGGCTTCGCAACTGCGATTGGAATGCTGGCAAGAAAGGCTGGCGTATAGGGCAGGGCTTTGACCGCGGGATTTTCAAAGACGCCGGGCCGGAGCGAAGAACTCCCATGCAGCGTCTGCGCAACTTGGACCTGCTGCGACATTGCCCATTCAATAAACTTGTAGGCTTCGCGCGAATGCTTCGATCCGGAGACGATGAGATAGGTCAATCCTTCGAGCTGGCTGAACGGCTTGCCCGTGTTTGAAGGGATGAGAGTGTAACCGATCTTCCCAGCCACTTTCGAAGCTGCCGGATCTTCCAGAAATGGCGCCTGATCGTTCCAGAGGAGTCCCATGAAAACGTGCCCCTGCTGCAGCGCGTTCTGCGCTTCCATCCAGCCGTATGAGAGCGTGTCCGGCGGGCTGAATGGAATGGCTTTGAGATATTGCTCGGTGGCAGCCACATTCTGCGGCGAGTTTACGACGATGTCCCCGTATTCCCAGCCGTGCGGCGCATTGAGAATATTCCCGCCGAATGAGTAGATAAGGTTCAACCACTCATACCAGAGGGCCAGTCCCTGCTTGCCTTGAATGTAAGTGCCGTAAAAGTGATCGGCGGGATGGTTGAAGAATTCTGCAAGCTCGAGATATTCCTGCCAGCTCGCTGGCGGGCGTAGTTCGCGGTGATAACGGTCGCGGAAGGCGTGCTGGTTCGCGGGATCGGCGAGCATGTCCTTGCGGTAGCAGAGATAAGTAGTGAGTGCGGTAAAGGGGAATCCGTAATTGCGGCCGCCGTACGAGCTGAGTTCGGCCCACCAGTGCGGGAAGAGGTCGCGCGCCGGCACGAAACCAGGGTCATGTAGCCCAGGATCGTGCAGAAAAGAATCGATGGGCTGCACTTCCCTTTTTGCGACAAGCGCTCCAAGCAAGCGATGGCGCACAACGATGATGTCGTAAGCAGCCTCTCCGACATTGTCGGTGCGATCGAGATCGCTCATGATGTTGCGATCGTTCTTGAAGATGACTTCGACATGAATTCCAGTCTGACGTTCGAAAGCGGAAAGAAGGCCAGTGCTGGTGAGAGATTTCAGGAACCATTCGTCACCGGCAAGCCGGAGAGTAACGGACTGCTGTTGCGCACTAGCGTGCAGCGATAATAAGAAGAGCAGCAGAAACACCCGCGAAAAGATTTTCATGTTAGTCGAGGGTCTCTTCAGTGCCTCCGGAACACTCCTAGCTGGGCGGCCGCTCTGTGCGAGTTACCTCTTTATCGAGTTGCTTGAAAACCACAGAAACTTTACCGGCTTATCCCCGGCGTTGATGTTGGAATGGGTCATCTCTTGATCGGGCCGGATCATGTAGGCCATGCCGGGGTGCTGGACGCGCAGCTCGGTGCCGATGAAGGCGAGGCTGTCGCCGTAGATCGCCGTCCAGATTTCTTCCTGGCCGGGATTGTGTGGATGCGGCTCGCCCATGGTCATGGGATTGATGTCCACGGTGATGAGGTCGCCGATAGTAGCCAGGCCATCCGTTCGCGAGAACAGATCCCGCACCACATGCGCCCAGTGTCCGGATGCGCCGGGAAGAGTGTAGGGCGAAGCAGCCATAGGAGTGCGCACCGGCACTTGCGCCTCGTCCGCCACCAGCATAGCTTTCGCGGGGACGAAGCCGTCGGGGACAGGTTCGCTGACCACGTACATCGTGAGGTCCGAGTCGCCGGTGTTGGTCATTGTGAACTCGATATTCTCGGGAATAAAAACGGCGATATCCTTCCGCAGAGCGGCGGTCTTGCCACCCGCGGAAACCTCTCCGGTACCTCCGACCACATAGAAAACACTCTGCTCGTGCTGGAGCGTCGTAGGAGTGGTGACGTTGTGCGGTTGCATACGGCCGTACGCGAGATAGTTTATGGCTTTGAGGATTGCGCCGGGCTCGGGTGGAGCATAGTTGTCGCCGCGCGTAAGAATGTCTCGCAAGACAAGGGACCCATAGGCGTGGCGAGGCATGGATTTGCGCCAGTCACCGATGAACATGTCGATGCGGCGGTCTTGAGTGTCGCGGTCGCGCCGGTAACGAACGTCCCCGGGACCATCAAAGCTGTTGCCGCCCGCGCTGGGAGTGGTCACGGGTGGCTTGGCAACAACTTTTTGAGACGACTGCGCCGCCGCGGGCAAAAACGAAAGCGCGCATATCGACAGGGCCAGACAAGCGGAATTCTTAACGCGAACCAAAAAGCCTGCACAGTTTGAACCGGTCATTTCCTATCCCCTCTGTTTTGTATTCCGTCGATTTTCAATTTCCATGACGTGACTCTTGGATATCGACGCGCCGTTATCGCGCTGCCCAGGCGAGGCCGTCCGCACCTTTGCCTGCGTCGATCATGGTTTTCACCGTCCAGTCCGCGGTGTTGATGGCGGCAACTTTGGCGCTCTGGTCGCAGGAAACATAAGCTGTCTGCCCGTCCGGAGAGATCAACACCTCCTGCGGCTTCGTCGGAACGTCAATCGTGTGCGCAACCTGCATGGATTTGAGATCAATTACGCCAACCTTGTTAACAAGAGGCAGAGCGATTACCAGCCACTTGCCATCCGGCGTAGGAGCTGAGCCGTAACCGAGGCCAGGCATTGGAATCCAGGTCTTGATTTTGTTAGTCGCAGTATCGATCACGGCGAGTTGCGGCTTGGTGACGTCGGAGGTAAATACAAGCTTGTCATCCACCGAAAGCGAAATGCGCTGAACCTGCGGCGAGACATGAATGATGCCGAGGGTCTTGCGCGCGTCAAGATCAAGCACGGACACGGTGCCCGGACCAACGTTGGCGGTATAGGCGCGATGGCCGTCGCCAGTAATCGTGAACATATGCGACTGTTCCTGGCCGGTGGGAACGCTGCCAACAATCTTCAATGTTTTGGGATCGATGATGGTGATGGAGTTCTCGAGCTCAGTCGAGACATAGAGCATTCCATTTTTGGGGCCGAAATGCGGACAGTGCGGGCGGACACCCTTGCCGAAATCTAGATTGCCGACCACCTTGTGCGAGGCCAGGTCGATTACAACCATGTTGCTGCCGTCAGTACCCGGCATCCCCACCCCTGAGTTGCCGTAGATGGGTACGTAAGCGAGTTTGCCGTCGCGCGAAACGATAACTTCGTGTCCGGTAGTGCCACCTTCAGGCACTTCGGCAATCTGTTTTCCCGACGAAACGTCGATAATGCCGAGAGCGTTGTCGCCCTTGTTAGCAACTACCACCATTCCTTTGGGAGCGGAAGCGTGCACGGAATGGAAGCCTATCAAATAAAGAATGACGATGGCTACAAGTGGCAATGATATCCAGGATGAAAGCCGCATGGGGAAGCTCCGTAAAAAATTTGAAGTGCGTGCCAGCGAATTTTAATCGTTGGGGCGGCAACAAAGAATATTGACAGCAGAGGTAATTATATTATGATATGAGCATGAAAACCACCCTGCAAATGCTTATCGCAGTTTTCATTTTTGTGGCTGCAATCCAACTTCAAGCCCAAATGCCCGCGGGTGGCTTTGCGGGCAATTGGAAAGCGAATTTCGAAAAGTCGAAGTTCCCCGGACCACCACCCAAGGTGGATGAGTGCACGGTCGATGCCGATGGCACGGTGACCGTGAATGAGGTCAATCCCGAGGGCAAGAGCCTTTCGTGGCATTACACACCGGTCCCGGGAAAGGCCGTCTCTCTGGTGGGTCGCGATGGGAAGGTGACGGTGAAGAAAGTCAACAGCCATAAGAACGAACAGACCTGGGACTTCAACGGGCGGGAAGCCAAGAGTACGGCAGTGTTGTCAAAAGACGGCAAGACAACCACGTTCACAATGGACGGAACCGATAAAGATGGCAAGCCATTCCATGAAGAAGTGGTGTACGACAAACAGTAAAAGCCGATAACCGCTTCTTTACGAAGGCCCCGTCGGGGCCTTTTCCTATTCCGAGTATTTGCGTCGGCATCTCCCTACAACAATCTTTGACCGGAAATCTACTTTGCGAAAATGCGCAGGTCCTTCGCTTCGATCAGGATGACAACCGATCACGGCAGAGCAAAGGCGATCACGGCGTCACTGGAAGTGGGATCGTAAAAAGTACCGCCGGTGTCTGTGAGGACAACATATTGCTTGCCGTTCTTGCCGAGGAAAGTCATGGGGACGGTATAGGATCCGGTCTCAAGCTTGGTTGACCAAAGCTCCTTTCCAGTAGCCGCTTCGAATGCGCGGAAGCGCTGATCTCGAGTGGCTGCGATGAAGAGCAATCCACCCGCGGTGGTGATAGAGCCGCCGAAGTTTAGAGTGCCGGTGCCATGAACACCTTTGGCATCGAGTTCCTCATCCATGCCAAAAGGAATTTTCCAGGCTATGTCGCCGGTATTAACGTTGATCGCGTACAACTCACCCCACGGCGGCTTCTGACAGGGCCAGAACTTGTCATTGTTCCAGAAGCGCGCGTACATGCCCCAGGGACTGCTGCGATCATAAGGAGGATCGGGGGCGTCTTCGTTCTTGCTGATTTTGCCAACATCACCGAGATCGACCGTGTTCAGGAACAGGTATCCGAGATCGGGGTTGTAGGACATGCCGGGCCAGTTAGTGGTGCCGATGGTCCCGGGAAAAACGATGGTCAGTTTTGTGCCGTAATGAGTGTAAGGTCCGCCGCTGACCATGCCGCCTTCGGTGGCCAACAAGTCGGTACAGAATTGTTTCTGCTCGGGAGTTACCTCGGCAATTTCGTCCGGACTGAAGCTGTGGCGCCCGATGGGCGGCGGCTTCAGCGGAAACGGCTCCGTTGGCCAACCGGGTTCGCCGGGAACGTCGCTGGCAGGAACCGGCCGCTCCTCGACGCCGAAGATTGGCTTGCCGTTGGTGCGATCGAGAATAAAGATGAGGCCCAGTTTGCCGGTGACGGCGACAGCTGGAATCTTCGTGCCGTTCTGATTCACATCCATCAGAACGGGGGCGGATTCAAGGTCGTAGTCCCAGGTGTCATGATGGACAGGTTGGAAGTACCAGACGAGTTTGCCAGTGCCGGCGTTGACAGCCACGAGCGAGTTACCGAAAAGATTCGCACCTTTGCGGTCGGCGGCATAGAAGTCCGGAGTCGGCGCGCCAAAAGGAAGAAAGAGCAGGCCGCGTTCAACATCAACGCTCATGAATCCCCAGACGTTGGTGCCGGAGCGATTCTTCCAGGCATTCGGTTGCCAAGTATCGTTGCCGGTTTCGCCCGCGTGAGGCACGGAGTGGAAGCGCCAGACGAGTTTGCCGGTGCGCGCGTCGAAAGCGCGAACGTCCCCGGAAGCGCCTTGCGCGGGGGCCTCCTGCACCTGGCCGCCGACGATAACGAGGTTTTTATAAATGGTTACGGGAGAGGTAACGTCGTACTGAGCGTCGGGAAAGCCATTGAGAACACCCTTCCTTATGTCTTCCGCGCCATTCAATCCAAAGCCGGGCGTCGGTTTGCCGGTTTTTGCATTGAGCGAGATCAGTCGCGCATCAGAGGTGCCGAAGATGATTGAGGCGGGATTGCGTTTGTCACCCGGCCAATAGGCTACGCCGCGCCCTGCCGGTCGGCTATGCACGAGTTTGTAAGACCAGATCTCCTTTCCCGTCTCTGGCTCAAGAGCGACGACGGAGTTGTAGGGCGTCGGCATATAAAGGACATCGTTGACCACGATGGGTGTGGCTTGAGAGGAGCGGCGGCCGCCTCCCCGTCCAACCCTGCCAGCGGAAGTGGAGCGCATGCCGGTCTTGTTCATGTGGTAGGTCCAGGCAGGCACCAGGCGCTGAACGTTTTGCGTGTTGATCTGGTTCAGTGGAGAATAGCGGGTGCTGGCGTAGTCGTGGCCGTACATTGGCCAATCAGACTGGGATTGGGACGGTGCAGATGAAAACGCGATCAAACAAAGTAGGACAGCGAGCGCGCCAGATTTCAAATTGTGAGCCCCCGTGCTAGAAGTCATCTTCGCGCTGCTTTCCGTGCTCTCATAACCAGTTCGACCGCGGCGACATACTTCCGTCACCGAACTACTCGATCTTCTTGCGAGCTTCTTCTAATATGCGCTTGGCCCGAACTGGGTTGAAAACGCCGCAAGAGCAGAAGCGCGCCATGTAAGTGACGGCTTCAGAGGGAGTACGGCGTCCTTCTTTTACCCAGTCGATCATTTTCTTGGCCAAGCTTTGCGAGACCATACCGTGCCCGCACATGGTGGTGAGCTTCAGCAATTGGGTGTTGGGCAGCTTCTCTGTCTTGCCCTCAAAACCGAGGGAATAGCCGATGCTGTGGCGCGTGATCCCAGCGTAACGGCAGCAATGTTCAGCGCCCTCGATCGAAGTAGAAATATTGACGGAGAGGCCGAGGTCGGCTTCGACCACCGCTCGCAAAAATCCTTCAGCCGATATCCGGTTATTGAAAATCGCGGCCACCGAGGCCGGCTCGTTAATGCCATCGATTACGGCACGGAAGTCCCGCTTCATATTCCGTTTCCAGTTGGAAAGGGTTGTCAACTTTTTGGACGGGCGAAGAGCGCCGCCGTGCACGGGATCTCCGAGATTAACAGGATTGAAATCCAGCGCCAGCTCCAGAAATTTCTTGAGCTTCGGAATGCTGCCCTCATCATTCTTTCCGCTGCTGGGGGACGCGAAGATGATGAAATCATCCTTGAAGCTGTCGGCGTCGCCGAACCGATGGAGAGTGTTGGTCATTGAGAACTGTGCTGCTGCCTAATTCCCTTATAGCTCACGCGCCAAATCGAACCCGAGCCATCGTCACTCACGAGCAATGAGCCATCACTGGCAGTAACGACGCCGACAGGACGCCCCCAAACACTGTCCTGGTCAACCACAAAGCCGGTCAAGAAGTCTTCGTACTCGCCGGTGGCGTGGCCGGTCTGATGCAGCGGAACGCGTACAACTTCGTAGCCGGCGCGCGGCGAGCGGTTCCATGAACCGTGCTCGGCCGCAAAGATGTCACCCTGATATTCAGCGGGAAATTGCTTGCCGTCGTAAAACATCATTTGCAGGGAGGCATTGTGCGGTTGCAGGATCACGTCCGGCGATATCACTTTGTCTTTCAGCTCAGGATGCTTGCCATCCATCCTCGGATCGGGATGGCCGCCCATGTACCACCAGGGCCAACCATAAAACCCACCGTCCTGTACGTGCGTAATGTAGTCGGGAACCAGATCATCACCGAGCCCGTCACGTTCGTTGGTTGAACACCAGAGCTCGCCAGTAGTGTGATTGAAGGCTATGCCGACCGGATTGCGAATGCCGGAGGCAAAGACGCGAAGCCCGGAGCCGTCCGGATTGAACTCGAGAATGTCAGCGCGATTGTTTTCATTGGGACCGTCGTCGACGTTCTGCTCAGAACCTACAGAGATGTACATCTTTTTGCCGTCGGCTGAAAACTGGATATCGCGCGAGCGATGATGTCCGCCGCTGGGTAGATCGAGCAAATGCTGCGGCGGCGAGGCGGCCCGGATGTCCCCGTTGTGATAGGGAAAGCGCACCACGGAATCCATGTTGGCGACGTACAACCACTGCGGGTCATCTCCAGGGGGATAGAAGGCCATGCCGAACGGGATGTTAAGGCCCGACGCAAAGACGCTGATCAGTTGGGGCTGACCGTCTTTGGTCATGCCGCGAAGGAGCTTGATATTGCCGGGACTGGTTTCGGCAAGAAAGATGTCGCCATCAGGAGCGCGGCGCATCAGACGCGGGTTCTTAAAACCCGAGGCAAACATTTCTACCTCGAATCCAGGCGGCGCGATCGGGGTTGCACTCTCCGGGCGCGGCACAAGCTTAGGCGGAGCGGTGGCGGAATCGCTGGCGAACGGCACGGGCAGATCCTGCACGGTGATGTGGTGAACGGCGCCGGGTTTTTCAAAGCGGTAATCAGTGAACGGCGGTTTAGGTGGCAACGCATTGGATGGCGACGATTGGGGCGAAGCAGCCTCGGTGCTTGCAAGTGGCGCTTTCGCCTTGCTCATCGACTTGATGTAAGAAACAACCTGCCACCGTTCTTTTTCTGGAAGGTTAGCCCAGGATGGCATGCCGTTAGACGGATCGCCACGCGTCACGTACCAGAAGACTTCGCCATCCGACGCTTGCTGCGCGGAGCCATTAGCCAGGGGCGGCACGTTGCCTACGCCTTCACCGGAAGTCCCGTGGCAAGCGCCACACGTCCGTTGATAAATAGCCTGGCCGGCGACGATTGCATCCTGCTGGCCGGCATAGGGATTCGGTGTTGTCTTAGCGGAGGCGGGGGCGTTGTGGAATGAAGAGTTCTGGGCCACCAAAGAAGGAAGCAAAAACAGGAATGACAGAGAGAATAAAAAGGCGGTGATCATCGAAATTAGGACTGCGGCTCCGAGCCCCTGGTCGGGTACAGTTATATCATATGACAATTGATTCCTGAACGGCATTCTGTTCGCAAATCACTTCCCTGCGGGAACAAATTTGATGCAGACGGGTGTATCCACTTGAATTTCGTTGCCGGCTTTCGTCAGGCGTCCGGTACTGGAATCGATTTTAAAAGCGACGATGTTGTTTGAAAGCTGGTTGGCGGCGAGCAGATAGTTGCCTGTTGGATCAAGGGCAAAACTGCGCGGCATGGTGCCGCCGGAGAGAACCTCTTGCACGCGTGAGAGCGTGCCATTCTTCTGATCGATGGTGAAGACACCGATGGTATCCGGCCCACGGATATTCTCACCCTGAGTTCGGCGGTTGGATTCATACAGGAATTTTCCACTGGGATGGATTTCGATCTCCGCACTGTGATTTCCGCCAAAGAAATTGTGCGGGGCAGTGTGGACGCGCTGTATTTCGGTAAGTGATCCCTTGGCAGGGTCCCAGGAGAAAACGTCCACGTTACCGCTCATCTCGCTGAGTTGATATCCGAACTTGCCGGAAGGATCGAAGGTGAAATGACGCGGCCCGCCACCGGGATAAACTGAAACAAAGGGAGGCGCAGGCGGCGAAAGCATCCCGGTTTTCTCGTCGAAATGAAAAATAAGGACCTCATCGAGTCCGAGGTCGGAAACGATGACATAGCGATTGTCGGGCGAGACGCCAATCCAGTGAGTGTGCGGCTCTGTTTGTATGGAAGGGTCCACGCTATGGCCTACGTCCTGAATGAACGACGCAAGCTCGCCGAGCGAGCCGTCGTCTTTCACGTGAATGACGGAAACGCTGCCGCTGCCGAAATTGGCGAGCATCACATAACGACCGGTCCTATCGATCGAGATGTAGCAGGTGCTGGTGCCGCTGGCGGGCACACGATTGAGAAAACGGAGCTTTCCGCTGGCAGAGTCAATTGCGAAGGCACTCACGTAAGAGGAGTGGTCGACAGGCGGACCGATCGAAAGCGGATCTTCGCTGATGGCATAAAGATAATGGCGATCGGGCGAGATGGTGAGAAATGAAGGGTTTACCACCTCGGCGGCAAGTTGCGGTTCGCCCAATTGTCCGGTCGAAGCATTGAATCGGCTGACGTAGATACCTTTGCTCTTGCTCTCCCCCACGCCCCAGGTCTTGCTGTGGTGAACGTATTTGAATCCGGTATAGGTGCCGAAATAAACAAAGTAGTCGTT
>Ga0157373_10001173_pt1 | contig 20060 bp, 17 predicted proteins | sample C65metaG_FD_113460 | JGI IMG/M metagenome (GOLD analysis project Ga0157373, IMG submission 113460) | Corn rhizosphere microbial communities from Kellogg Biological Station, Michigan, USA - C6-5 metaG | ecosystem: Host-associated > Plants > Roots > Rhizosphere > Soil | place: USA: Michigan... | reverse complement strand
TCCAGCCGTTGGCGATCACGAGCTGCTGCGGGGGCAGGAGCTCGGTGAGAATGCCGTACTTGGCCGGCGAATACGCGGCCGCGCCGATGCCGACGACCGCGTAGCCGAGCAGCGGATGCGCGCCGGCGAGGATCATCAGGCAGCCGACGATCTTGAGGCCGTTGGTGATCAGCATCGCGCGGCCCTTGGGCATCGAGTCGGCGAACGCGCCGACAAGCGGCGCGAGAAGCACGTACGGCGCGGCGAGGCACTGCTTGAGCGCGGGCTCCATCCACGCGGGATCGGCGAGCTGGCGGAGCAGCTGGATCGCGGCAATCAGCAACGCCGTGTCGGCGAGCGAGCTGAAGAACTGCGCGCCGATGATCGTGTAGAACCCGCGCTTCATGGCGCTGGCGGGACGATTCGGCGACGACGGGCCCGAGCGGCCGAACGGCGATGCGGCAAGGTTGTCTCTTTCGGTATAATCGGCCGCAATCGCGGCAAGCCCGCGGTTTTATACCATGATTTCCTGGGCGCCCCGCTCTAAAACGGGGCGGTCTCGCACCGAACGTGAGCGTCGATGGCGCGGTCCCGGTTTCCGGCGACTCGCATCATGACCCGACCGATGGCCCGACCGCTCTTCGCCCAGATCAACCTGTCCGCGCTGCGCGCCAACCTGGCGCTCGCACGCTCGCGCGCGCCCGGCGCGCAGGTGATGGCGGTGGTCAAGGCCAACGCCTACGGCCACGGCCTGTTGCGCGTGCTGCCCGCGCTCGACGACGCCGACGGCCTGGCGCTGGTCGAGCTCGACTACGCGGTGTCGGTGCGCGAGGCGCACTACACGCGGCGCATGCTCCTCATCGAGGGCTTCTTCGACGAGCGCGAGCTCGCCGAGCTGGCGGGCCACCGCCTTGCGACGGTAGTGCACAACGCTGAACAGCTCAACATGCTCGAGAAGTCGGTGCTGACGCGCCCGCTCGAGGTGTTCGTCAAGGTCAACACCGGGATGAACCGGCTCGGTTTCACGCCGCGCGACGTCCGCAACGTCTGCGAGCGCCTCGCGCAATCGCCGTCGGTCGCGGCGCTGCGCCTCATGACGCACCTCGCGCGCGCCGAGGACGACGATGGCATCGCCGACCCGCTCGCGATCTTCGAGGAGGCATGCCGCGGGCTCCCGTATCCGCGCTCGATCGCCAACTCGGCCGGCGTGCTGCGCTTCGACGAGGTCGGTGGCGACATCGTGCGACCGGGCATCATGCTCTACGGCGCGTCGCCGTTCCCGTACGACACGGCGGAGATGCTGGGGTTGCAGCCGGTGATGACGCTGCGCTCCGAGATCATCGACATCCAGGAATTGCGAGCGCAGGACGCCGTCGGCTACGGCGGGACTTACGTCGCGCCGCGCCCGCACCGGATCGGCGTGGTCGCCTGCGGCTATGCCGACGGCTATCCGCGCATCGCGCCCAACGGCACGCCGGTCGTCGTCTGCGGCAAGCGCGTGCGGATGGCAGGGCGTCCGTCCATGGATATGCTGACCGTCGACTTGACCGAGGTTCCCGAAGCTCGCGTCGGCAGCCCCGTCGTGTTGTGGGGCGAGGGACTGCCGATCGACGACGTCGCGGCCGCCGCGCAAACGGTCGGCTACGAGCTCATGTGCGGGGTCACGCCGCGCGTGCAGTTCGTGGCGAGCCAGGTCGGGCGCGTCGATCTCGAGCTGTAGAGCGATGACCATCGTCGTCACCGGCGCCGCAGGCTTCATCGGCGCGAACGTCGTCAAGGCGCTCAACGCTCGCGGCGAGCGCGAGATCATTGCCGTCGACAACCTCGCCAACGCGGCGAAAGTCGCGAACCTCGCCGACTGCGACGTCGCGGACTACCTCGACAAGGCCGAGTTCCTGGCGCGCGTCGAGGCGGGCGACTTCGACACCGACATCGACCTCGTGCTGCACGAGGGCGCATGCTCGGACACGCTCGAGACCGACGGCCGGTACGTGATGCAGAACAACTACCGCTACTCGGTGACGCTGCTCGACTATTGCCAGGACAACGACATCCCGTTCATCTACGCGTCAAGCGCCTCGGTGTACGGCGCCGGCACGACGTTCCGCGAGTCCCGCGAGTTCGAGGCGCCGCTCAACGTGTACGGTTACTCGAAATTCCTGTTCGACCAGTACGTACGCGGCGTCATGGCCGAGCGCACCGCGCAGATCGCCGGGTTCCGCTACTTCAACGTGTACGGCCCGCGCGAGGCGCACAAGCGCGGGCGCGGCTCCTCGATCGCGTTCAACGCCTATGAGCAGTACCGCGACGCGGGACGCGTGCGGCTCTTCGCCGGCTCCGGCGGCTACGCCGACGGCGAGCAGCGGCGCGACTTCGTCTCGGTCGAGGACGTCGTCGCGGTCAACCTCGCGTTCGTCGACCACCCGCAGTGGAGCGGCATCTTCAACCTAGGCAGCGGCCACGCGTCGACCTTCAACGCCGTCGCGGCGACGACGATCAACACCTGCGACGCCGCGCGCGGCGAGCCGCCGCGCACGCTCGCCGAGCTCGTCGCCGCCGGCGCGATCGAATACGTGCCGATGCCCACCGCGCTCGAGGGCAAGTACCAGAGCTTCACCGAGGCCGACCTTTCGCGGCTGCGCGCGGCGGGCTACGCGGCGCCGATGCTCCCCGTCGAGGAGGGCGTGCGCCGGTACGTCGAATGGCTGATATCGCGCGACAAAGCCGCCGCGTAGCGTGATCAAAGCCCGCGCAATCGCGCGGCGCGTTCAATCACGTACACGGAGGTCACGATGCTCAAGCTCCTGCCGGCGCTCGCGCTGGCGCTTTTCATGCAACCCGCGCTGGCCGCGCTCGATCTCAACACGGCCACCAAGGACGAGCTCGTCGCGCTGCCCGGCATCGGGCCCGCCAAGGCGCAGGCGATCCTCGACTACCGCACGCAGCACAACGGCTTCCAGCGCGTCGAGGAGTTGAAGGACGTCAAGGGCATCGGCGCCAAGCGCTACGAGAAGCTGAAGGCCGAGTTCAGCGTCGCGCCGCCGCGCGCGACCGCCGCGCCCAAACCGTCGCGGGCCGAGTCGAAGCCGCCGCGCGTGGCGAGCGGCGAGGTCAAGCCCGGCAAGTAAAGGGCTCGCGGCGAGCGGCACCGCGCCGCTCGCGCCCTTCGCGCCCCGCGCAACCTTCGCATCCGGAAAAGCGCGAGAATCGCCCCGGAGGCGGGTCAACCCCGACACCCGATTCCCCGTTATGGGGCCCGTGCCGGCGTTTCTCGCTGCACTGGGGCGGCATCCCGCCATGCTCGGTTCGAAGGGAGTTCGGAATGAAGCGCTTCGTGCTCGCGATCCTCGCGTTGGCGTGGTCCTGCCTCGCGCTGGCCGCGGTAAACCTCAATACCGCCTCGAAGGAAGACCTCGAGGCGCTGCCCGAGATCGGCCCGGTGAAAGCCCAGGCGATCATCGACTATCGCAACGCCAACGGCCCGTTCAAGTCGCCCGAAGACGTGATGAAAGTGAACGGGATCAAGGAAGGCATCTACGGCAAGATCAAGGGTGACATCTCGGTGAGCGGCGCCAACGTGCCGCCGGCCGCCAAGGCGGCGCCCGCGTCGCCGTCGTCGATGGCGAAGAGTGCACCTTCCACGGCGCCCGCCGTTGCACCGGCCGGCGCGTCGGAGTCGATGAAGTCCGAGGCGAAGACCAAGAAGACCAACACGGCGAAGGCCGACGCGTCCATGGCCAAGACGGACGCCGCCGCGCCCACCGCGATGACCAAGGAAGAAAAGGCCGCCAAGGCCAAGGAAGCCAAGGAAGCCAAGGCGAAGGCAAAGGCCGACAAGGCGGCGAAGGCCAAGGCGGACAAGGAAGAGAAGGCGGCGAAGGCCAAGGCCGACAAGGAAGAGAAGGCTGCCAAGGCCAAGGCGGACAAGGCAGAAAAGGCTGCCAAGTCCACGACCGATGCCGATACCAAGGTCGCGAAGGCCAGTACCGCCAAGGAAGAGAAGGCCGCCAAGGCGAAGGCCGACAAGGAAGCCAGGGCGAAGGCCAAGGCGGACAAGGCGGCGAAAGCGAAAGCCGACAAGGAAGCCGCTGCCGAGGCGAAGGCCGCCAAGCCGTAGCGCGCCACGTCGACATCGAGCGAGCCCCGGTGCAGTCGGCCGGGGCTTCGTCTTTGCGGCGACGTTAGAATGCATTGCTCCCGGCCGCGCGAGCACCTTCATTCCATCGCGGCGAACCGCGCTCGCCCGATGACGCAACGCCCCGACTATCGCACCCTCGCCGACACCGTCGGCAACACGCCGCTCGTGCGGCTGCAACGACTCGGCGGCGGGCGCGGCAACGTCGTCCTCGCCAAGCTCGAGGGCGACAATCCCGCCGGCTCGGTCAAGGATCGACCGGCCATGTCGATGATCACCGAGGCGGAGAAGCGCGGCGAGATCTCGCCGGGCGCGACACTGATCGAGGCGACGTCGGGCAACACCGGCATCGCGCTCGCGATGGCGGCGGCGATCAAGGGCTACAAGATGGTGCTGGTGATGCCCGACAACCAGACGCGCGAGCGGCGCCAGGCGATGACCGCGTATGGCGCCACCGTCGTGCTCGTTTCCAAGGAAGCGGGGATGGAGGGCGCGCGCGACCTCGCGCAGTCGATGCGCGCCGAAGGCAAGGGCGTCATCCTCGACCAGTTCGCCAACCCCGACAATCCGCTCGCGCACTACCGCGGCACGGGGCCCGAGATCTGGCGCGACACCGCGGGACAGATCACGCATTTCGTGTCGGCGATGGGCACGACCGGCACGATCATGGGCACGTCACGCTTCCTCAAGGAGCGCAACCCGGCGATCGAGATCGTCGGCGCGCAGCCGGCAGAAGGCGCGCACATCCCCGGCATCCGCAAGTGGCCCGAGGCCTACCTGCCGAAGATCTACGACCGCGCGCGCATCGACCGCATCGAGCCGGTGACGCAAGGCGAGGCCGAGTCGACGGCGCGAAGGCTCGCGCGCGACGAGGGGATCTTCGGCGGCATCTCGTCGGGGGGCGCCTGCGCGATCGCACTGCGCGTCGCGCAATCGGTCGAGAACGCGACGATCGTGTTCATCGTTTGCGATCGCGGCGACCGCTACGCATCGTCGGGTGTCTACGAATGACGCCGATCCTCGTGTTCGACATCGAGACGGTGCCCGACGTCGACGGCATCCGCCGTCTCAACGCGGTCGACGCGTCGCTGCCCGACTCGGAGGTGATCGCGTGGTTCGGCCAGCAGCGGCGCGCCGCGACGGGCAGCGATTTCGCGCCGATCTACCTGCAGAAGGTCGTGGCGATCGGCTGCGCGCTGCGCCGCGCCGAGGACCTGCGCGTGTGGTCGGTCGGCGATCCCTCCGAGCCCGAGGCCGATCTCATCCGCCGCTTTTTCGAGGGCGTCGACAAGCTGACGCCGCAGCTCGTGTCGTGGAACGGCAGCGGCTTCGACCTCCCCGTGCTGCACCATCGCGCGCTCGTGCATGGCGTCGTTGCGTCGCGCTACTGGGACTGGGGCGACGAGGACCGCGACTTCCGCTACAACAACTACCTCAATCGCTACCACACGCGCCATCTCGACCTGATGGACGTGCTCGCCGGCTTCCAGTCGCGCGCGTCGTCGGGTCTCGATGCGATGGCGCGCCTGTGCGGATTCCCGGGCAAGGTCGGTGTCGGTGGCGCGGAGGTCGCAACGGCCGTCGCCGAAGGCCGCATCGCCGAGGTGCGCGCCTATTGCGAATGCGACGTGATGAACACTTACCTCCTGTTCCAGCGCTTTCGCCTGATGCGGGGCGAGCTCGCCGCCGGCGAGTACGCGGCGGAAATCTCGTTCGTCCGCGAGCGCGTCGCCGCGATCGACGCGCTGCATTGGCGGGAATTCCTCGCGGCATGGGATGGCTCGGCCGGCGTCAGGTCCTGAGGAAAGGCACGGCGGCGAAGTCGCCGCCGAGCACGCTGCGCGCGTCGACGTTCCACCAGCCGCGCAGCGCGGTCGCGTAGACCGCGCGAAAGTCGAGCACGTGCGCGACATTGTCGTTGCCGCCGATGCTCGCGAGCGACGGCGTCTCGCCGTACAGCCCGCCGGCAACGCGGCCGCCGAGTGCGAAATGCACGCTCGCCGTGCCGTGGTCGGTGCCGGCCGAGATGTTTTCCGCCGGCCGGCGTCCGAATTCGGCATACGTGATCACGAGGGTGTCCTGCCAGCGGCCGGCTTCGGTGAGCGCGCCGCGCAGCGCGGCGAGACCCTCGGCCAGCTCGCCGAGCAGCCGCGGCTGGACGCCCGCCTGGCCGCGGTGCGTGTCGAACCCCTGCAGCGTGATGCGCACGGCTGCGACGCTCTGGTCGGCGGCGACGACTTCGCTGGCGGTGCGCACGGCGCGCCCGAACGGCGTCGCCGGGAACGTGGTCGCGAAAGCGCGCGGCCGCGCGAGACGCGCCGCCGCGTCGACGATGCCGTCCTCGGTTTCGAGGAGATGCCGAAGCGCCGCGTTTCCGCGCGCCGGCTCACGGTGCGCGAGGTTCGCGCGGCCCATGAATCGCGCGGCGTGCGCCATCGCCAGCGCGCGCGCGCCGCCGCCGGCGAGCGGGCCCATGTCGTTCGAGCCGATGACGACGCCGTCGGCCGCGAACGTCGCGGGAGTCGGCGACGCCGCGAACGTGCGCGTGAGCCAGCCATTGGCGAGGAACTGCCGGCTTCCCGACGCGGTGTCCCAGATCTCGATCGAGCGGAAGTGCGACAGGTTGGGATCGGGATAACCGACGCCCTGCAGCACGGCGAGCTCGCGCGCCTCCCACAGCGGCACGAGCGGCGCGAGCGACGGGTGCAAGCCCACGCGGTCGTCGAGCACGATCACGCGATCGCGCGGCACGGCGAGCTTCGGTCGCACCCGGTAGTAACCGGGATCGGCGTACGGCACGAGCGTGTTGAAGCCATCGTTGCCGCCCTTGAGCTCGACGAGCAAGAGGAGACGGTCGTAGCGTGCACCGGCGTCACTCGCGGGCGCGGCCGCGAACGCGACACGCGCGGCGCCTGTGCCGGCCACGGCGAGTGCGGAGGCCGCGCGCAGGAAAGTGCGTCGCGAGTGGCGTGCTCGCCGGACGTCGTCGTAGTCGTTCATCGGCTCTCTCCCGGTCTCGGACATCGCGGCACCCTCATTGGAGCTCGTACGCCGGATCCTGCAACGCGGTGCGCACCACGTTCGGCGTGTCGCCGGCGATGGCCGCGGCATCGACCGGCGCGATCGGCAGCAACACGCGCAGCGACCGCTCACGCGCGTCGCGCCCGGCATCGGCGGGCAGCGGGTCGAGCCAATGCGCGACGTCGAACGGGGTCTCGCGCGCCGCGCGCATCGGCATGCCGCCGGCAGGTGGCGCGGGGATGCCGAAATTGTCGGCGCGCGCGAGCCGCGCGAGGAACTGCTTGCGTGCCAGCAGCGTGCCGCTGTTGATCCACGCATCGCCGCCCGGCCAGCCGCGGACGTTCGGCGGCGCGAACAGGTTCTGGCCCATCGCCGCGCAGGCGAGCGCGTACGGCCGCATGTCGTCCGGCACGATGCCGAGCGTATGCAGGCTGCCGACGACGACGTCGACCGGCGATTTCACGAGCGCGCCGCGTGACGTCTCGGCAAACATCGCATCGCTTGTGAAGAGGTCGCGCAGCACGGCCTTGATGTCGTAGCCCGATTCGCGGAAATGCGCGGCGATGCGCGCCACCTCGCGCTCGTCGGGCACGGGCGAGACGAACTCGCGCCACAGCTCGCCGGTGATGAACGTCGCCGTGCGCGACTCGGCGAGGATCGTGTCGAGCACGTCGTTGCCGTCCAGCCGGCCGGTGCGGCCGAGCACGGTCTTGACGCCGTCGTCGTGCAGCCTCGGGCGCGTGGTGAAGGTGAGTGCGTCGCGGTCGACGCTCCAGCCGGTGAAGGCGCGTGCGGCTTCCTGCACGTCGCGCTCGTCGTAGTGACCCTCGCCGAGCGTGAAGAGCTCCATCGCCTCGCGCGCGAAGTTCTCGTTGGGATGGCCGCGCCGGTTCTGCGCGGTGTCGAGCCAGATCATCATCGCCGGGTCGCGCGCGACCGCGTGCAGCAGCGCGCCAAAATTGCCGACGGCGTTCGCGCGCAGCGTCGCGTTCTGCCGGTACATCAGCGTCGCGAGCCGCACTTTCTGCACGCCGGTCGCGAAATGGCCATGCCAGAACAGCGTCATGCGTTCGGTCAGCGGCGACGGCGTCACCAGCATCTCGTGCAGCCACCAGGCGCGCAGCGCCATCGTGTCGCGCGCCTGCGCGCGGCGAAACGCCTTGCGATCGTCGTCGGAAGCGCCGCGCCGCGGGCGCTCGAGCGACTCGGGCGAGCCGATCGGCGGCGGAGGCGCCGTGCTCGCGCGCGTCGTCGTCGCAGCGAGGAGGCGCTCGACCGCGGCGCCGCGCGTCAACCGCGCATAGTCGGCGATCTCGGCGGGTGTCGCACCGAAGCCGGTGCGCGTGAGCAGCGTGCGCGCGTCATCGATGCCGAGAGGCGCGTCGACACGGCTGACGGCAACCGGCGTGGCGGCGCGTGACCCGGCAGTGGGCGACGCTACCTCGGTGCCCGACGGCACGCTCCCTGCACCGCCCGCGCACGCCGCGCATCCGGCACAGGCCGCCAGGATCCACCATCGCCGCCATGCGCTCATCGTCGTTGTCCCGGAATGCTCCGCCGACAACGCCCGGCGGTCCGGCCATGTTGACGCGGCGCGACCGCGCGCGCTGTAACGCTTTGTTGCCGGATGTCACGCGACGGCTTGCGTCGAATCGGAAAGGCCGGGAAACGCTTCCTCGATCGACAGCGTGCGGCCCGCGTCGCCGCTGTCGAGGCCGCGCTGGTCGTTGATCATCGCGCGAAACTCGTTGCCGCGCAGGACCGCGAGCACCTCCTTGACGGGCTCGGTCGCAAGCGCGCTCGTTCGGCAGGCGAGGAAGTAGCGCTCGTTGACGAGCGGCACGAAGTCGAGCCGGAACTTGCGCGCGCCAGGCTCGACGCCGAAGCCGGCGTCGGCCATGCCGCTCGCGATGTACGCGGCGACGGCGTCGTGCGTGAACTCGGCGATCTCGTAGCCGCTGATGAGATGGCTGTCCACCTGCTCGTTCGCGAGCAGCACGTCGAGCAGCCGGCGCGTGCCGGAGCCATGCTGGCGGTTGACGAAGCGCACGCCCGGCCGCGCGAGGTCGGTGATCGCGCGGATCGACAGCGGGTTGCCGCTCGCCACCATCAGGCCCTGGCGGCGCGTGATCAGGCTGATCAGCGTGTGCGTACGCGGCTTGAAAAGGCGCATGAACGGCGCCAGTGTCGACGCCTGCAGGGCGCCGATCGAGACGTGGAACCCGGCCATCTCGCACTTGCCCTGGTCCATCGACGCGAACGCGTCGACGCTCGCGCGAAAGTGCAGCTCGACCGGGACTCCGCGCGCGACGAGCAGATCGCGCAGCACGGCGATCGCGTAACCGTGGCTCGCGTGGATGCGCAACACCGGCTGCGCATCGGCGCGCACGCGCTCGAGTTCCGCGGCGAGCTCGGCGGCGAGGCTGTCGAGGATCGGCGCGAGCCGCGCCGAGATCCGCCGGTCGGCCCACACCAGCTTCTCGCCGAGCGTGGTGAGCGCGGCACCCTTGCCGCGCGTCAGGTTGACGAGCGGCACGCCGAAGATCCGGCTGCCGTCGCGGATCAGCCCCCACGCATAACGGTATGAAACGCCGGCCGCCTGGCACGCCTTGCTGAGGCTGCCCAATTCGTAGATCGCCGTGAGGAGCCTCAACAGTACCGGCATCTGCTGCTGGACGCTGTTGTCGTCCTCGCTGATCGTCCATTCGGGCTTGATGAGGATTCGGTTCATAGGCTCCGTCATGCATTAAATATAGGCTTTGTAGAGCCTGTAATGTCAGCACACGATGACATATTGCACCTGCGGGCGTCAGGCTGCTACGTTACACATGTCGCTTATGCAACCAAAAACATATGTGGGGCGACATCGGAATATTCCAACGGAGGAGGGATCATGACTGACGCAGCGGGAGTGTTGCCCGGCAGCGCGGCCAATGGCGTGAGCATTCTCGCCAAGCAGCGCACGATCGCCGGTCCGGGATTCAATCGATGGCTGGTGCCGCCGGCCGCGCTGTGCATCCACCTTTGCATCGGCATGGCGTACGGCTTCAGCGTGTTCTGGCTGCCGTTGTCGCACCAGCTCGGCATCTCGACGTCGATCGCGTGCCCCGCAGACATGTCGTTCTTCGGGCGCATCTTCTCCACGACCTGCGATTGGAAGATCAGCGAGCTCGGCTGGATGTACACGTTGTACTTCGTGTTCCTCGGCACGGCGTCGGCGATCTGGGGCGGGTGGCTCGAGCACGCGGGCCCGCGCAAGGCCGGCGTCGTCGCCGCGTGCTGCTGGTGCGGCGGCCTCCTGTTTTCGGCGCTGGGCGTCTACGTCCACCAGATCTGGATGCTGTGGCTCGGCACCGGCATCGTCGGCGGCATCGGCCTCGGCCTCGGCTACATCTCGCCGGTATCGACGCTGATCAAGTGGTTCCCCGACCGGCGCGGCATGGCCACCGGCATGGCGATCATGGGCTTCGGCGGCGGCGCGATGATCGGCGCGCCGCTCGCGAACATCCTGATGAAGCACTATGCGACACCGACGTCGGTGGGTGTCTGGGAGACGTTCGTGACGCTCGGCGTGATCTATTTCGTGTTCATGCTGATCGGCGCGTTCAGCTACCGCGTGCCGGCGTCGGGCTGGAAGCCGGCAGGCTGGACGCCGCCGGCGAACGCGTCGAAGGCGATGATCACGACGCGCCACGTGCACGTCAAGGTCGCGCCGAAGACGCCGCAGTTCTGGCTGATCTGGTGGGTGCTGTGCCTCAACGTGACCGCCGGCATCGGCATCATCGGCATGGCCTCGCCGATGCTGCAGGAAGTGTTCGCCGGCAAGCTGATCGGCATCGCCAAGACGTTCAACGAGCTGTCGGGCGCCGAGAAGGCGTCGATCGCGGCGATCGCGGCGGGCTTCACCGGCCTCCTGAGCCTCTTCAACATCGGCGGCCGGTTCGTGTGGGCGTCGCTCTCCGACTACCTCGGTCGCAAGACCACGTACTACACGTTCTTCGTGCTCGGCATCATCCTGTACGCCTCTGCGCCGTGGTCGGGCCACCTCGGCCATATCGCGCTCTTCGTGCTGGCGTTCTGCATCATCATCTCGATGTACGGCGGTGGCTTCTCGACGGTGCCGGCCTATCTCGCCGACGTGTTCGGCACGCAGATGGTGGGAGCGATCCACGGGCTCCTGCTCACCGCGTGGTCGGCGGCGGGCATCTTCGGCCCGGTGATCGTCAACTACTTCCGCGAGTACCAGCTCGACCACGGCGTGCCGCGCGCGCAGGTCTACGACGTCACGGCGTACGTGCTGTGCGGCCTGCTCGTCATCGGCTTCATCTGCAACTGGCTGGTGAAGCCCGTCGCCGACAAGTACTACATGACCGACGCCGAGCTCGAGGCCGAGCGCAAGCTGGGCCACGAAAGCTCGCTGCGAAACGAGGTGGGCAGCCGCCCGGCGTCGACCGAGCCTTCCAAGCCGGCGCTGGTCTGGGGCTTCTGGCTCCTCGTCGGCATCCCCATCGCCTGGGGCGTCTACAAGACGCTGCAAACCGCCTGGGTGCTGTTCAGCTGATTGCACATGCACAGCCAGCGGCGCGACTCCGGTCGCGCCGTTTTTTTTGGTGCGTCAGAGCTCGAGCGTGCCGCCGCCCAGCGCGACGACGCGCCCGCTGACGCGAATGGCGCGCGTCGCCGTCACCTCGAGCCCGAGCCGGCACGGGCGGCCGACCGCTTCGCCCTGGTCGATCGACAACCGTTGCGGCAGCGGGGCACCTGTGGCGACCAGCCATCCGCCGAGGTTCGCGCACGCCGAACCCGTGCCCGGGTCCTCGATCACCGCGCCGTGCTTCGGAAAGAAGAAGCGCGACAGCACGTGGTCGCCTTCGCGGGCGAACACGTACGCCATCGCCCGCGTGCCGTTGCTCGCGTCGCGCTGCATCGCCGCGGCGTCGGGTGCCGCGCGCCGCACCGCATCGAACGTTGCGAGCGGCACGATGAGCTGGTCGGAGCCCGTGTCGACCCAAAGCGGTCGCTCGCCGATGTCGGTCTCCGCGAGCCCCAGCGCGGCGGCGAGCGCTCCGCGCGAGGCAGACGGCTCGCGCCACCCGGGCGCATTCGCCTCGAGCGTCCAGCGATCGCCTGACGCGCTGACCGGAATGACGCCCCCCTTCATCTCCAGCGTAAGCGCATCGCCGCCGCGGCCCAGTGCGCGCGCGACGTGCGCGCTGCCGAGTGTCGGGTGTCCGGCGAACGGCATCTCGAACGTCGGCGTGAAGATGCGCACCCGCGCGTCGGCGCGCGACGACGGCAGCAGGAACGTCGTCTCCGACAGGTTGAATTGCAATGCCAACGCCTGCATCGTCGCGTCGTCGAGGCCATCGCCATCCTCGAACACGCACAGCGGGTTGCCGGCGAGCGTGCGCTCGGCGAAGACGTTGACGATCCTGTAGCGCAGGTTCATCGCTTCATCCCTTGAAGGCCTCGCGGACCGTGGCCACGGCCTGGCGCGCGAGCGCCGCGAAGGCGGCGGCGTCGATCGCGCGCGCGGTCAGCACGGGCGCGCTTGCGAGTTGCGGATAGTTGCCGTCGATCGAGCGCGCGTAGACGGGGTCGTAGTGCTGCGACAGGAGCTCGTCGACCAGCGTCGCGAACTCGCCCGCGGCGGCGGCGTCGTGCCAGCGCGCGAGCGAATCGTTGCCCACCAGCGGCGCGAGCGGCGCGAGGCGTGCGTCGAGTGCCGCGGGATCGGCGCAGAGATGCGCGTACTCCTCCATCAGCAGCTCGATGCGCAGCGCGCGCGCGCAGTCGAGGCGCAGGCACGCTGACGCTCGCATCGCATCGAGCAACGCCGGCGGCAGTTGCAGGCGGCCGATCCGGCGGCTTTCCGACTCGACGAAGACGGGCTCCTTCGGATCGACACGCTCGAGCGCGTCGTAGATGCCGGTCTCGAACGCCTTCTGCGAGGGTTGCGGATTGTGCGGGTCATCGCCCAGCAGCGATCCGCGATGCCGCGCGAGGCGCTCGAGGTCGAGCACCTGCGCACCCTCGGCGGCGAGTGCCGCGATGAGGCGGCTCTTGCCCGTGCCGGTGAGGCCGCCGATGACGACGAAGCGCAGCCCCGCCGGGCGCGCGGCGAGCGCCTCGACCACGTGGCGCCGGAACGCGCGGTAGCCGCCCTCGAGCTGCACGGCGCCGAAGCCGATCTCGCCGAGCACGTGCGCGAGCGAGCGCGAGCGCTGGCCGCCGCGCCAGCAGTAGACGAGCGGCGACCAATCGATCGGCTTGTCGCGAGCAAGCGTGTCGACGATCGCCGCGATGTTGCGCGCGACGATCGCGGCACCCGCCTTGCGCGCCTCGAACGCGGAGGCCTGCGCATGCAGCGTGCCGACGCGCGCGCGCTCGGCATCGTCCAGCACCGGCGCGTTGACCGCGCGCGGCAGGTGGTCGAGCGCGAACTCCGCCGGGCTGCGCACGTCGATGCGATCGGTGTGGCGCGCGACGTCGGAGATCGGCACCCGGCGGTCGCGGGCGCTCACTGGACGACCCTCCGCGCTCCGCGCTTCGGGGATGATTCGCGCTTGGGGCGGCCCTGCGCGCTCATCGGCGTGGCTTGGCGAGCAGCTTCTCGAGCGCCGGCCACACGTTGTCGAGGAGGCGCGGCTGCGCGGCGAGCGTCGGGTGAATGCGGTCGGGCTGGAACAGCGCGTCGTCGGCGCCGAAGCCTTCGAAGAAAAATGGTACGAGCGCCGTCTTGTGACGCTTCGCCGCATCGGGGTAGAGCGCCGCGAAACGCGCCGTGTACGCGCTGCCGTAGTTCGGCGGCAACTGCATGCCGACGAGCAGCACCTTCGCGCGCGTCTTCTGCGCGGCCTCGATCATCGCATCGAGGTTGGCGCGCGTCGCCGCGAGATCGCCGCCGCGCAGTCCATCGTTGCCGCCGAGCTCGATGACGACGATCGCGGGCTTATGCGACGCGAGGAGCGCCGGCAGGCGCGCGCGGCCGCCGGCGGTGGTGTCGCCGCTGATGCTCGCGTTGACGACGTCGTACGCGTAGCCGCGCTCGCGAAGCCGCGCTTCGAGCAGCGCCGTCCAGCCTTGTCCTGCGGGCAGGCCGTAGCCCGCCGAGATCGAGTCGCCGACGACGAGGATGACGCTGTGCCCCGGCACGTCAGCGGCGCTCGCGAAGCCGGCGAGGGCCAGCGCGGCGAGCATCAGCGTGCCGGCGAAGCGGCGAAGGCTTGAAAGCGCGGAATTGCGGGCCATGTAGACGATTGTAAGGTGCCGCCTTGCAGGGTGGCGGCCGTTTGTAGAATCGACGCTCGCCGACCATTCACGGGATGCCGATGACGCTTTTGCGGACGATGGCGCTGACGAAGACCGTGGCGAGCGGCGATGCGCCGCTGACGATCCTCGACGACGTCACCTTCGAGGTTGCACGCGGCGACACGGTGGCCATCGTCGGCGCATCGGGTTCCGGAAAGACCACGCTCCTCGGCCTGCTGGCAGGGCTCGACCTGCCGACGTCCGGCGATGTCTGGCTCGACGGCGAGCACGTGACATCGCTCGACGAGGACGCGCGCGCCGCGTTGCGCCGGCGCGCGGTCGGCTTCGTGTTCCAGTCGTTCCAGCTCCTTCCCGCGATGACCGCGCTGGAGAACGCGATGCTGCCGCTCGAGCTCGCCGGCAGCCGCGACGCGCGCGCGATCGCGCAGGACTGGCTCGCGCGTGTCGGCCTCGCGCACCGGATGACGCACTACCCGCGCCAGCTCTCCGGCGGCGAGCAGCAGCGCGTGGCGATCGCGCGCGCGTTCGCGAGCGACCCGATGCTGCTGTTCGCCGACGAGCCGTCGGGCAACCTCGACCAGGCGACCGGCGCCGAGGTCGCCGAGCTCATGTTCCGCCTCAATCGCGAGCACGGCACCACGCTCGTGCTCGTCACCCACGACACGATGCTGGCGTCGCGCTGTACGCGGCGCCTCTCCCTCGCGGCGGGACGGCTCGTCGCCGACGAGCGCGTGAGCTGATGGCGCTGCAAACGCTGCGGATGGCACTGCGGATGCTGTCGCGCGACGCTCGCGCCCGCGAGCTCGACGTGCTCGTCGCGGCGATTGTGCTCGCAGTGGCCAGCGTGGGCACCGTAGGCTTCTTCACCGAGCGCGTGCGCGCGGCGCTGACGCGCGAGGCGAACCTCCTGATCGGCGCCGACGTGATGATCTCGGGCGATCGCCCGCTGCCGGCGGCGTTCGCCGACGAAGCGCGCCAGCGCGGACTCGTTACGTCGCCGGTCGTGCGGTTCAACAGCATGGTGACGCGCCCGGCCGACGACGCGCCGCCGGTGCTGGCGACGGTCAAGGCGGTGGCGGCGGGCTATCCGCTGCGCGGCTCGATCGTCGTCGCCGACGCGGCGAGCACCGCTGGCGTCACGGCGCGGGGCATTCCGCCGCCCGGCGTCGCATGGCCCGACGTGCGGCTCGTCGAGCGGTTGAAGCTCGTGCGCGGCGCGCGCATCGCGCTCGGCGATGCGACGTTCGAGGTCGGCGATGTCGTCCTGCAGGAGCCCGAGATCGCCACCGGCCTTCTGACCGGGGCCCCGCGTGTGCTGATCAACGCCGCCGACCTCGCCGCGACGCAGCTCCTGCAGCCGGGCAATCGCGCGACGTACCGGCTGCTGGTCGCCGACGACGGCGCGCCGTCGCGACTCGACCGCTACATCGACTGGGCGAAGGCGGCGCTGAAGACGGGCCAGCGGATGGAAACCGTGCGCGATGCGCAGCCGGAGATCCGACAGACGCTCGAGCGCGCCGAGAAGTTCCTGGCGCTCGCGTCGCTGGTCGCGGTGATGCTCGCCGCGGTGGCGATCGCGCTGGCGGCGTCGCGGTACCTGCGGCGCCATCTCGACACCGCCGCGATCGTCAAGTGCCTCGGTGCGTCGCGCGCGCGTACGCTTGCATTGTTCGCGATCCAGTTCGTCGTGGTCGGAGTCGCGGCGAGCGCGATCGGCGTCGCGATCGCGCTCGCTGGCCAGCAGCTCCTCGTCATCGTGCTGCGCTCGATCGCGGCGGCGGAGCTGCCGTGGCCGGCGCCCGGGCCGGGGATCGCCGCGTTCGCGATCGGTCTCCTGATGCTGCTGGGCTTCGCGTTGCCGCCGCTCGTCACGCTCGCGGCGTCGCCGCCGCTGCGCGTGCTGCGCCGCGACCTGCCGCGGCCGCGCACCGGCGGCGTGATCGCGTATGCCGCCGGCGCATGCGTGTTCGCCGGGCTGCTGGCCTGGCGCGCACAGGACTGGACGACGGCGGGACTGACGATCGGCGGCATCGCCGGATTGCTCGTCGTCGCCGCGCTGGCCGCCGCGGGCGCGATCGCGCTGTTGAAACGACTGCCGCAGCGTGGCGTCACATGGCGCTTCGGGCTTGCCAACCTCGCGCGACGGCCGCTGGCGTCGAGCCTGCAGATCGGTGCGCTGGCGCTCGGCCTGATGGCGCTGCTGCTGCTCACCGTGGTGCGCGGCGACCTCCTGCGCAACTGGCGCGCGAGCCTGCCGCCGGACGCGCCGAACCAGTTCATCGTCAACGTGCTGCCCGACCAGGTCGACGGCGTCCACGCGTCGATGACGTCGATCGCGGGGCGTGACACGCCGCTCTATCCGATGGTGCGCGGGCGCCTCGTCGCGGTGAACGGCCAGCGCTTCGACACCGCGCAATTCGACGACCCGCGCTCGCGGCGGCTCGCCGAGCGCGAGTTCAACCTGTCGTCGCTGGCGACGCTGCCGGCCACCAACCGCATCGTCGCCGGCGCCTTTTGGGCCGCCGACGCAGCCAAGGACGCGGGGCTTTCGCTCGAGGAGGGCATCGCCAAGTCGCTGAAGCTCGTGATCGGCGACACGCTGACGTTCGACATCGCGGGCACGCCGCTCACCGCGCGCGTGACGAGCCTGCGCAAGGTCGACTGGGACAGCTTCCAGCCGAACTTCTTCACGCTGTTCCCGCCGCATGCGCTCGACGGCCTGCCGACGTCATACCTCGGCGCCGTGCGCGTGCCGGCGACGGCCGATGGCACGGCTTGGGTGTCGGCGCTGGTGGCGCGCTTTCCGAACGTCCTCGTCATCGACGTCGGCGACGTCATCCGCCAGGTGCAGACGATCATGGACGAGGTATCGCGGGCGATCGAGTTCGTGTTCCTGTTCACGCTCGTCGGCGGCATCCTCGTGCTGCAGGCGGCGATCGCGTCGACGCAGGACGCGCGCCGCTTCGACGCCGCGGTGTTGCGCACGCTCGGCGCATCGCGCTCGCAGCTCAACGCGGCGCAGGTCGCGGAATTCCTGCTGCTGGGCGGCCTCGCGGGGCTTCTCGCCGCGGCGGGCGCGACGACGGTCGGCTACTTCCTCGCCGATCGCGTGTTCAACATTCCCTTCGGCTTCAACGCCTGGTTGTGGCTCTACGCGCTCGCCGGCGGCGCTGCGGCCGTGGCGATTGCGGGATGGCTCGGCACGCGCGACACGCTCGACCGTCCGCCGATCGAGGTGCTGCGACAGCTCGCCTGACGCGCCGGCGCGCTACTTGCCGGCGAGCACCGCTTCGCGCGACCAGTTGCGCGCGAACAGCACGAGCGCGACCACCGTCAGCGCGAGCGGCAGCACCGCCGACTGCGCGAAGTCGAGCAAGGGCAGGCCGTCGCCGCGCAGGACGCGGTTGAGCAGCGTGTACTGGCCGGACACCGGCACGAAGATGAGCCACCACGGCTCCTTGCGCTGCAGGAACATCTGCGCCGTCGGCACCAGCGAGGCGACGAACAGCAAGAGTTGCGCGTTCGCCTGCGCCTCGCGTATCGAGCGCCCGCGGCTGCCGAGCCACAGCAGCACCGCCGGCATCAGTGCGACGAGCGGCGCCAGTGCGGCGACGAATCGCGCAAGGTCGCGCAGGCTGAAGAGGAACGGCACGCCCACCGCCGGCAGCGGCGCGTACGAAAGCGTGAGATAGAAGCCGCCCAGCGTGATGACGACGATCGCGAGCACGAAGAGCGCGAGGCAGATCCACTTGCCGATGGCGATCTCGAGCGGCGTCGCCGGCGTCGTCAACAGCGGCTCGAGCGACGCGCGCTCGCGCTCGCCCGCGGTCGCGTCGAGCGCGAACGCCATGCCGCCGATGATCGTCGCGAAAAGCCCGTAGAACGCCACGAGGAACAGCACCAGCGCGCCCGATTGGCGCGGCGTGGCCAAGTTGACCTCACGGATCTCGAGCGGCGCGCCGACCGACGGCGCGATCCCGCGCAGCGTGAGCCGCGCACGTCCCCACGACCGGTCGTAGGCGCGCAGCAGCGACTCGGCTTCGGCGATCGATGCCTGCGCGCGGTCACGCGAGCGGTCGAAGACCAGCCGCACGGTGCCGGCGCGGCCTTCGGCGACGTCCTTCTCGAACTCACCGTCGATGACGAGCGTCGAGTCGAGGTCGCCGGCGCGGATGCGCGCCTCGTAGTCGGCGGGCGCCGGCTTGACCGTCACCTGCTGGCGCGCGAGAAAGTCGACGAGCGCGGGCGCATGCTCGGCGCCGACCACCGCGAGCTCGAGCGCGCGCGTCTTCTCGGCCTGGTTGGCGAGCAGGCTGAAGATCAGCATCAGGAAGATGGGACCGGCGAGCGCGGCCGACACGACCGTCGTCAGCACCGTGCGCCGGTCGCGCGAGGCGTCGACGATCTCCTTCTTCGCGATCGCGAGGATGCGGGTCATGCGGCGAGGCCCTCGCCGCTGCCGAGCAGCGCGACGAACGCGTCCTCGAGCGTCGCGGCACCCGACTGCGCGACGAGCTCCGGCGCGGTGCCCTGCGCGACGACGCGGCCGCGGCCGAGGATGACGATGCTGTCGCACAGCGCCGCGACCTCCTGCATCACGTGCGAGCTGAACAGCAGGCACTTGCCGTCCGCGCGCAGCGCGCGCAACTGCTCGCGCAATGCGCGCACGCTCATGATGTCGAGGCCGTTGGTCGGCTCGTCGAGCATGATCACCGGTGGATCGTGGATCAGCGCGCGGGCGATCGCGACCTTCATCCGCTCGCCCTGCGAGAAGCCCTGGACGCGGCGATCGGCGAGCGCCGACAGGCCGAGCGTGTGGAACAGCGCCTCGGTCCGCGTCGCCACGAGCTTGGGCGCGACGCCGTAGAGCTCGCCGAAGTAGCGGACGTTCTCGCGCGCGGTGAGGCGCGTGTAGAGGCCGCGCGCGTCGGACAGCACGCCGATCCGGCGGCGCACGGCGTCGCGCTCGGCGACGATGTCGAGGCCGTTGACGCTCGCGCGCCCTGCGTCGGGCACGATCAGCGTGGCGAGCATTCGCAAGAGCGTCGTCTTGCCGGCGCCGTTGGGACCGAGGAGGCCGGTGATCGCGCCGTCCGGCGCGTCGAACGTGACCTCGTCGACGGCGCGGATCTCGCGCTTCGCGCCGAACGCCTTGGCGAGCCCGTCGACCGCGATCACGGCTTGGGCTCCAGCCGGTCGGGCCACAGCAGCGGTGCGGATGTCCGGGTGAGCCAGTCGACGCAGGTCGCCGGCAGCGTGTCGAATCCGGCGGCGTCGACGAACTTGGCGATGAGCCGTGGCACGCAGCCGCGCGCGGAAATGATGTGGCCGAACCCCGGCGCGACGATCGAGCGCGCGTGCGTCAGTGTCTTCGCGACTTCCTCGGCGTAGCGTGGCGGCGTCACCGGGTCGAGCCCGCCGGACAGCAGCAGCACCGGCACGTCGCTCGTCACCGGCGTCGCGAAATCCGCGGGCATCGCGCCGTGCGGCCACGCGTCGCAGACGGCGAGCACGCGCCCGACGAGGCTCGCGGCGCGCGTGCCCTCGAGCGCTGCGCGCTCGCGCGCCGGCGTGACCCGCGGCACGTCTTCGGCGCAGGTGACGGCGTAATGCAGCGCGGCGTTGAGCTCGCCTTCCATCGCGTCGTCGAACG
>Ga0157373_10001170_pt1 | contig 20081 bp, 11 predicted proteins | sample C65metaG_FD_113460 | JGI IMG/M metagenome (GOLD analysis project Ga0157373, IMG submission 113460) | Corn rhizosphere microbial communities from Kellogg Biological Station, Michigan, USA - C6-5 metaG | ecosystem: Host-associated > Plants > Roots > Rhizosphere > Soil | place: USA: Michigan... | reverse complement strand
GGGCGCAACGTGCTCGTTGCCTTCATGCCGTGGCGCGGCTACAACTTCGAAGACGCGATCCTCGTCTCCGAGAAGCTGGTGAAAGAGGACTACTACACCTCGGTGCACATCGAAGAGTTTGAAATCGAGTCCCGCGACACCAAGCTGGGACCGGAAGAAGTCACGCGCGACATCCCGAACGTCAGCGAATCCATGCTGCGCAATCTGGATGAAGCCGGCGTTATTCGTATCGGCGCCAGCGTGAAGCAGGGAGACATTCTGGTCGGCAAAGTCACCCCTAAGGGCGAGACCCAGCTGACTCCAGAAGAAAAGCTGCTTCGGGCGATCTTCGGCGAAAAGGCTGGAGACGTTCGCGACGCTTCACTCTACTGCCCGCCTGGAGTTGAGGGCGTGATCGTCGATGTAAAGATCTTCTCCCGCAAGGGCCAGGAAAAGGACGAGCGGGCGAAGTCCATCGAAGCGGCGCAGATTGCAAAGCTCGAGAAGAACCTTTCTGACGAGATCCGGATTCTTACGGACGAGCGGTTGAAGCGTCTGGAGAACATTCTCGGCGGCAAGGAAGTTCAAGCCGATCTGCACGACGAGAAGACCAACAAGCGCCTATTGAGCAAGGGGAACATTCTCGACCGCGAAACGATCGAGCGCATCTCCACGCGGAACCTGAAGCGAATTAAGTACAACGACAAGGATCCGCGCGTGAATGAGCAGATCGACGAGATCGAAGAAATGACCTCGCGCCAGATCGACGTGCTCAAGAAGATCGTAGGCGAAAAGAAAGACAAGCTCACTAAGGGCGACGAACTGCCGCCCGGAGTGATCAAACTGGTCAAGGTTTATATCGCCATGAAGCGCAAGCTGAGTGTGGGCGATAAAATGGCCGGCCGTCACGGCAACAAAGGCGTCATCGCGCGCATTCTTCCGGATGAGGATATGCCGTACCTCGAAGACGGCACGCCGGTCGAGATTGTTCTTAACCCGCTCGGCGTTCCTTCCCGTATGAATGTGGGACAGATTCTTGAAACCCACCTCGGATGGGCAGGACATGAACTCGGAAAAAAGATCACTGAGTTCCTTAAGGAAAATTCCCGCGAGGAAGTGGTTCGCCGCGAACTGAAATCTCTGTTCAAAGGGACCACGCTGGAGCAGGAAATTTCCGAGGTCCCAGATGACGAACTCATGGCGGTCGCTGAGACGCTCACGCGGGGCGTGTTTACCGGGTCACCGGTATTTGACGGCTCGCGCGAAAGCGAGATCAAGGCGCTGCTCAAGAGCGCAAATCTGCCGGAGTCAGGCAAGACGTGGCTGCACGACGGCATGACCGGCGAGCGTTTCGAACAGCCGGTGACGGTCGGCTACATCTACATGTTGAAGCTGTCGCACCTGGTGGACGACAAGATTCACGCTCGTTCCATCGGGCCGTACTCGCTCATCACCCAGCAGCCGCTGGGCGGCAAGGCGCAGTTTGGCGGACAGCGTTTCGGAGAAATGGAAGTCTGGGCGCTGGAAGCGTACGGAGCGGCGTTCATTCTTCAGGAACTCCTCACCGCGAAGTCCGACGACGTTTATGGCCGAACCAAGATTTATGAGGCCATCGTCAAGGGCGAAGCTGCCATGGAGCCGGGCGTGCCGGAATCGTTCAACGTGCTGATTCGCGAGTTGCAGTCGCTGTGTCTCGATGTCGAGCTGATCAAGGCGGGCGAGAAGAAGCCCGTTTTGAGCGCGGCGCCAGGAGATGGATTTGCGGCAGCTTCAAAGCGCGGCGTGCTGCTGGAAGCGGATTGAAATTCAGTGGGCAGTGGTCCGTTGCCAGCTGGTACGACGGCGGACCACTCGGAAACTGAAAAAATGATTTCAAGAAAAGCTGAGGCTGCCAAGCTCCTGCGACTTCAGCCAAGTTACTGGCCACTGACAACTGATCCCTGGCCATTATTTCGGAGCCGCTGGCGGCAGCGATAAGGCCGTGGGAAGTGGAGGAAACCTTGTTCCGTTCAAGCCCTTTTGATTTGGCAAACCCGATTGCTGATTTCGACGCCATTCGCATCAGCCTGGCCTCTCCGGAAAAAATCCGGAGCTGGTCGCATGGCGAGGTGACGAAGCCCGAAACCATTAATTACCGCACTTTTAAACCCGAGCGCGATGGCCTGTTCTGCGCCCGCATCTTTGGTCCGGTCACTGACTGGGAGTGTCTCTGCGGCAAGTACAAGCGCATGAAGCACCGCGGCGTGATCTGCGACAAGTGCGGCGTGGAAGTGACGCTCTCCAAGGTCCGCCGCGAGCGCCTGGGCCACATTGAGCTGGCGTCGCCCTGCTCACACGTGTGGTTCTTCAAAGGTCTACCGAGCCGCATCGGCCACCTGCTCGATATTTCTCTGCGCGATCTCGAAGCCATTCTTTACTTCGAGGCCTACGTTACGGTTGAGCCCGGTGACGCGCCGGTAAAAGAGCGCGAAGTAATCAAAGACGAAGCCAAGTACCGCGAACTCGACCAGCAGTATCGGCCCGCCGGCTTTCGCGCAATGATGGGCGCTGAGGCTATCAAGGAGCTGCTCAAGCGGGTGGACATCGATGGCCTGGGTGTGGAACTGCGCGAGAAGATGCGGCATGAAAACTCGCTGCAGAAGAAGCTGAAGTATGCCAAGCGATTGAAAGTTGTTGAGGCATTCCGCAAAAGCGGCAACAAGCCGAACTGGATGATTCTCGACGTGATTCCGGTCATTCCGCCGGAGTTGCGTCCATTGGTTCCATTGGACGGCGGTCGTTTTGCTACCTCTGATTTGAACGATCTGTATCGCCGCGTCATTAACCGCAACAACCGGTTGAAGAAGCTGATGGACCTGCACGCGCCGGAAGTGATCGTGCGCAACGAAAAGCGTATGTTGCAGGAAGCTGTGGACGCGCTGTTCGACAACGGCCGCCGTGGCCGCGTGCTGCGTGGCGCGAACAACCGTCCGCTGAAGTCGCTCTCAGATACGCTCAAGGGTAAGCAGGGCCGCTTCCGCCAGAACCTGCTGGGTAAGCGCGTGGACTACTCCGGACGTTCAGTCATCGTGGTCGGTCCCGAGCTCAAACTGCACCAGTGCGGTCTGCCGAAAAAGATGGCGCTCGAACTGTTCAAGCCATTCATCTATCACCGGCTGGAGCAGACAGGTCACTGCACGACTATCAAGCAGGCGAAAGAGATGGTCGAGCAGCAGGAAGCAATTGTGTGGGACATCCTGGAAGAGGTCATCAAGGACCATCCGGTGCTCTTGAACCGCGCTCCAACCCTGCACCGTCTCGGCATTCAGGCGTTTGAGCCGGTGCTGGTGGAAGGCAAGGCCATCAAGATCCACCCGCTGGTTTGCACCGCGTTCAACGCCGACTTTGACGGCGACCAGATGGCGGTACACATTCCGCTGTCTCCAGAAGCCCAGGTTGAAGCCAGCGTGCTGATGCTTTCGTCGCACAACATTTTGTCGCCCGCCTCAGGCCAGCCGATTACCGTGCCCACGCAGGACATGGTGCTTGGTCTCTATTACCTGACCAAAGGCAAGCCCGGCGCAAAGGGCGAAGGTCGTGCGTTCGCCAACATCGAAGAAGTGCTGCTCGCATTGCACGCAGGAGAGGTCGAGACGCTGTCGCCGATCCGGCTGCGGTACACCGGTGAAGTTGTCGACCTGACCACTGCGTATGACGATCAGGACATAGTTCACACCGATTCGGTGAATTACGACCGGTCGTTCCTGAACACGACCGTGGGACGCGCCATCCTGAACGACCACCTTCCCGAAGGCATGCCGTACGTCAACGGGCTGCTGAAGAAGAAGGGTATCGGGCAGCTGGTCAGCTTCTGCTACCTGAAGTATGGGCTTGAAATGACCGTCAAGATGCTCGACGAGATCAAAGAGCTCGGCTTCCGCTTCGCGACTCGCGCCGGCTTGTCCATCGGGATTGACGACATGGTCGTACCCGATAACAAGAAGACGCTGGTGCGTGACGCCGAGAAGCAGGTGGTGAGCGTTCAGCAACAATATCTGGACGGCGCCATCACCGACGGCGAGCGCAAGAATAAGGTCATTGAAATCTGGTCGGCGATCACGGAGAAAGTTGCCGATGAAATGTTTGGCCAGATGCAGCAGCGCGATAAGGAAGGCGCCATCAATCCGATTTACGTGATGGCCGACTCCGGCGCTCGAGGCTCCAAGCAGCAGATTCGCCAGCTTTCTGGCATGCGCGGATTGATGGCTAAGCCGTCGGGTGAAATCATCGAAACGCCGATTACGGCGAACTTCCGCGAAGGGTTGACGGTGTTGCAGTACTTCATCTCGACCCACGGCGCGCGTAAAGGACTGGCCGACACGGCGCTCAAAACCGCCGATTCAGGCTACCTGACTCGCCGCCTGGTGGACGTTGCTCAGGACGTGATCATCAGCGAATACGATTGCGGCACCGTGGACGGCATTTACGTCTCCGGAATCGTCGAAGCCGGTGAAATTATTGAGCCGTTGCGTGACCGCATTGTCGGCCGCGTGTCGCTCGAGAAGATCAAAGACTACGATGGCAACGTGATTGTTGACATCAACAACGAAATTACCGAAGACCTGGCAAGTGCGATTCAGGCCGCGGGTATCGAGCGGGTGAAGATCCGTTCGGTGCTCACTTGCGAATCGAAGCGCGGCGTTTGCGTCATGTGCTACGGACGCAACCTCGCATCCGGACGTCTCGTCGAACTCGGCGAAGCTACGGGCGTAATTGCCGCTCAGTCGATCGGCGAACCGGGAACCCAGCTCACGATGCGTACATTCCACATCGGTGGTACGGCATCGCGGGTTTCCGAGCAGTCGCGGCTGGAAGCCAAAACCAACGGCAGCGTCAAGTTCATCGGCCTGCAGACGGTGAAGTCGAAGACCGGCGATCTGGTGGTGATGAACCGCCAGGGTTCGATTGCGGTACTCGACGACAAGGGCCGCGAGCGCGAGCGCTACTCGGTGGTTTACGGCGCAAAGGTCAAGGTCAACGAGGGCGACCCGGTCCAACTCGGCCACGTCATGGTCGAGTGGGACCCATATACCTTCGCGATCCTCACCGAAATCGGCGGCACAGTGCAGTTCAAAGACCTGCAGGAAGGGGTCACGCTGCACGAAGAAGTCGACGAAGTCACCGGCCTGTCGCGTCACGTAGTGGCCGATTCGCCGGATGAAAAGCGTCAGCCCGCGATCGTGATCAAAGGCAAGAGCAGCAAGCGCTACTTGATGCCCTCGCGTTCGCACTTGATGGTGACCGAAGGCGAGACGGTGTTCCCCGGCGATGTGCTGGCGAAGATCCCGCGTGAAACTACGCGGACCAAGGACATCACCGGCGGTCTGCCGCGTGTAGTGGAACTGTTCGAAGCCCGCAAGCCGCACGAAACCGCGGTCATCAGCGAGATCGATGGCACGGTGAAGTTCGGCGAGATCTCCAAAGGTCAGCGCAAACTGTACGTGCAAGCCGACAACGGGACCGAGAAGGAGTACTCAGTTCCGCGCGGCGTTCACATCAACGTGCAGGAAGGCGAGCGCGTCAAGGCGGGCGAACCGCTTATGGATGGCCCGCTCAATCCGCACGACATTCTGGCGGTGCTTGGCGAGAAGGAACTGCAGTCCTACCTGGTAAATGAAATCCAGGAAGTCTATCGGCTGCAGGGCGTCAACATCTCGGACAAGCACATTGAAGTAATCGTCCGCCAGATGATGCGCTGGGTGCGCGTCGAAGACGTCGGCGACACCACGTTCCTGCTCGAGGAGCAAGTGGACAAGTTCCGCTTCCGCGAGGAGAACGAGCGCGTGATTCGCGACGGCGGCAAACCGGCAACCGGCCGGCCGTTGCTGCTCGGCATCACTAAAGCGTCGCTGGCGACCGACTCGTTCATTTCGGCGGCGTCCTTCCAGGAGACCACGCGAGTGCTCACTGAAGCCTCAATTCAGGGCAAGGTGGACCACCTGCGCGGGCTGAAGGAAAACGTCATCGTGGGACGGCTCATTCCTGCCGGCACCGGCATGGAGTATTACCGTAACGTGCGCCTCTCTCCGGAGATGGAAGAGGCCGCGGCCAAGGTGCAGGAAGAAGTGTCGCAAGCTTACGAAGAGGCCGAGCGTGCGCTCGAACTCATGCGTACTGAAGGCGAGACCGAGGAACTGGCAGCGGAGTAATTTTCAAAGCTATGAAGGGCGGAGCGATCCGCCCTTTTGTTTTGCCAATTGAAATGAACGTCGCGCTTCATTTCGCTAAAGTTTTTGGCATTTGCATGGCCACTTTTATGGCCGCTTACTTCTTTGTCGTATTCAGGTGGGGCTTCAATGTAGGCATTGCATGGGGAACATCTCACCCGCCCATGTGGGCTGTTCAAATTGTGTTCTGGCTTTGGCCGGTGGTCCCCGCGTTGCTGATTGCGGTTTTTTGGGAAATTTTGCGGCTGATTAAATTGCGTATCGTTTAATGAACCACAACTGAATGCACGCCAACCCACAACGATTGCAGAATGAGGCACCCGGGCCGACTCTGCGCTTGCTTGAGACGCCGGACGACTCTACTCTGTCACCGTTGATCTTTCGTTTTCTCAATCTGCTGCGCCGGGCGGTGTGGCGCGCGTTTCAGCATGACGCATTCGCCATCGCCAAGGCGTCGGCTTACTCCTCCATCCTCACGTTTTTCCCTACCCTGCTTGTCCTGGGTTCAGTGCTTCAGGCGCGCAGAAACACGCAGGCTTTTTCGCGTGAGATTTCCGATGCCCTCACCAGGATTCTTCCCGCCGGAACCAGCACCGCGCAAGCTTATCTTCGCGGCAGCGCCGGGCGCTCGTTTGGGCTGCTGTTCACCACGTCGCTGCTGACTTTATGGCTGGCATCGGGCGTCATGGTCTCGTGGATGGACGGCTTCCGCCGCTGCTATGAGCTGCCGAAAATCTGGGGACTGGTGAAAGAGCGGCTGATTGCGCTATCGCTCGTGATCCTGGCAGGCATTCCGCTCAGTTGCGCGACCATTCTGGTTGCGTTCGGCAATCGCATTGAAACCCGCATTCTCTTCCACATCGGCCACGAATTCAGCCCCTACATTTATCTGATGTGGATGTTTATCCGCTGGCTGATCGCCATTGCCACCAGCGTCGCGGTGATTGCCCTCATTTATCACAATGCGGTGCCGCGCACTCAGCCCTGGCATAGCGTTCTGCCGGGCGCCATGCTGGCCACTATTCTATGGTTCTTCACCACCATACTTTTTGGATGGTATTTGCAACACTATGCCGACTATAGCGTGATTTATGGCTCGTTGGGGGCGGCCATCGCGTTGCTCGTCTGGATGTATCTGATCTCACTGGTCATTCTGATCGGTGCCGAGTTCAATGCAATTTTGTTCCCGCGATCTCTTTTGGGCAGCGAGTTGAAGGCCGGCGTGGCGAAGTAGTTCGTGCACGCATGTTCACCGATTGTGGGCGGCAGCGGGCAACTTCCTCAGTTAACAATTCGCAATTCATCCCATGCTATTCTCCTTGACCGAATGAGCCCACGTACTCTCGTTGGCATTTTTCTTCTTTCCGCATTGCTTGCCGCTTCTGCGGGCACTCAAGAGACCTCCACGCGCAAAGAGCAAGGTTGGCGCGGAAGGTGGGCTGCGAGTGCCGGGCCGCGTACTTTTCACGGTCGCTGGTGGGCCGAGCTCCTTGGGAATACCGGGAACGCTGCCAACGGCTCATGGACGCTTCTCAGCGACAGCGATCAGATTCTTCTGGACGGCACTTGGTCGGCGAAAAAATCGGCCCACGGATGGAAGGGTACATGGATCGCCCGGGTCAGATCTCAAAAGCCTTTTTCCGGAACGTGGTCCGCAAACTCGAGCGAAGGTAGTACCTTGGAAGACATGCTCAAGCAGGCCATCGCTAAACAAGTGATCGGCTCCTGGGCTTCGGGGCGAATGCAGGGCGACTGGTGGCTGATGGGCCCGGGCTACTAGCGAAGAAAATACGGATTAGAGTTTAGCGATACCCGCCGCGCCCACGGCCGCACGGTTCTTTTCCCTTACAATATCCATTACTCACATGAGCGAAAACTCAACTGGAGTTTCATCTCTACGCGCTCCCAAAGCTGCTCCGACGAGGCAGGCGAAAATCGTCTGCACCATTGGCCCATCGTCGAATACCGAAGCTGGTGTGCGCATGCTGATGCACGCAGGCATGGATGTTGCGCGGCTGAATTTTTCTCACGGTTCGCACGCCGACCATGCCCGGGTAATCGAAGTCCTGCGCCGGACGGCCGCTTCGGAAGGCCGCACAATCTGCATCCTACAGGATTTGCAAGGCCCGAAAATACGCACCGGAAAGTTGAAGGGGCACGTGCCGGTCGTGCTCAAGGCTGGCGGCGTAGTGACCATCACCACGCGCGATGTCGAAGGCACCGCTGATTTGATTTCCACTACATTTAAAGACCTTCCGCGCGAAATGCGGCCCGGGTCCCGCATTCTCTTATCGGATGGGCGCATTGAGCTGCACGTCAAAGAGCTTCGCGGCGAAGACATCGAGTGCGAGATCATCAACGGTGGCACCCTGGCCGAACATCAGGGGATCAATCTGCCCGGAGCCGCACTTTCGATCCCCGCACTGACCGAAAAAGACCGCAAGGACCTTGAATTCGGCGTGAAGCATGGGGTCGATCTGGTTGCACTTTCGTTTGTTCGGTCGGCTGCCGATGTGCGCACCGCCAGGGGAATCATTGCCGCGCGCAACTCGGACATTCCCGTGTTTGCAAAGCTGGAAAAGCCCCAAGCGCTCGATCAGCTGGAAGAAATTCTTGAAGCCGCTGATGGAGTGATGGTGGCGCGCGGCGATCTTGGCGTGGAGATGCCGCCGGAAAAAGTTCCCGTCATTCAAAAATACGTGATCCGCCGCGCCGCCGAGTGGCGCAAGCCGGTGATCATCGCCACCCAGATGCTCGAGTCGATGATCGAAAACCCGCGTCCCACTCGGGCTGAAGCCAGCGACGTTGCGAATGCCATCTTTGACGGCACAGATGCAGTGATGCTGTCGGGCGAAACCGCGAGCGGCAAATATCCGCGCGAGGCGGTTTGCATGATGGCGAAAATCGTAATGGAAGCCGAGAACAATATCGCCGATTTTATGCAGCCGCGCCGCAGGCGGCGGCAGCGCGCCTTGTCGATCTCGGAAACGATTTGCGAATCCATTGCGCACGCCGCTGAAGACCTGCACATGGCGGCCATTGCGGTGTTCACCGAAACCGGCAACACCGCGCGCATGCTGTCAAAGCACCGTCCACGCTCGCGCATTTATGCTTTCAGCCACATGCCGGCAGTCTGCAATCGCATGAATCTGTTGTGGGGCGTGCAGCCGGTCAGGCGCGATCATGCGCTCAGTTCGGAAGAAATGCTCTCGACTGCTGAACAGGAGCTGTTACGTTCTGGCCGGGTGAAAGCCGGAGATGTGCTGGGCGTGGTCGCGGGGACGCAGATGGCGAGCGGCTCAACCAATTTCATGAGATTGCATGTGGTGAAAGAATAGAAGCGCGATGTGATTGTCGCTCCGGTGTGTGATTTAATCGGCGTGCGATGAATCCTATTGAGCTTTCCACTGAGCAGTTCCGCGATTTGGCGGAATATGTGGTTGCCCTCAGTGCCGAGTATCTGGCTGCCCTCGATTCCCAGGCTACGTTTCCCGCGACCAGCGGCACGACAACCGAGCAACTCTTCTCAGGTGATCTTCCTGAGCAGGGCATCGGGAAGCAGGCCTTAGCCAAGCTTACAGACCTGGCGGCACACTCCCGCGCTCAGAACGGACGCTTTTTTGGCTACGTGCTGGGATCGGCGGATCCAGTCGCGGCTTTGGGCGATCTGTTTGCCTCAGTTTTGAACCAGAACCTTACCGCTTGGCGGTCTGCTCCAGCGGGCGCCACCATTGAACGAACTGTCGTTCGCTGGCTGGGGGAGGCGATTGGATGCCGCGGTTTCTCCGGAACGCTTACTGGCGGGGGCTCGGCTGCAAATTTCATGGCGCTCGCCATGGCGCGGGAATCCAGACTCCCCGCCAACGAGCGCGGTATTCAGAGCGCCGGCGCGGGAATAGTCTACGCATCCGAGCAGGTGCATATGTCCATTCCCAAAGCAGTGGCTATGTTGGGAATGGGGCGCGAAAACGTTCACTACGTGCCGTGCGATAAGTCGTATCGCATGGTTCCGTCTGAGTTGGCGTCCGCAGTCAGCAAGGACAAGGTCGCCGGGCGGAAGCCGATCGCGGTGATTGCGTCAGCGGGAACCGTGAACACCGGCGCCATCGATCCGCTGGAGGCAATCGCGTCCATCGCTCAGGAACATGGCCTTTGGATGCACGTTGATGGCGCCTACGGAGCGCTTGCCGCGATCGCTGTGCCGGAAAAATTCAAGGGACTCGCCCAGGCTGATTCCTTGTCACTCGATGCGCACAAGTGGTTGTACCAGCCGCTTGATTGCGGATGCTTGCTTTACCGCGATCCAGCGGTCGCGCGGACCGCGTTCGCGTACACCGGCAGCTATGCCAAGCAGCTGAGTTCGGACCCGATTGAAGGGTTCGCATTTTTTGAGGAGTCGGTGGAGCTTTCCCGCCGCTTCCGCGCTTTAAAGCTCTGGCTCTCTCTCCGCTACCACGGCGTTAGCGCCTTTCGCGAAGCCATTCACCGCAACCTTAAGCAGGCCCAGAAGCTGGCCGAGGCAGTCAAAAAATCTGTGGAGCTCGAGCTGGTGGCCCCGGTTGAGCTGAGCGCAGTGTGCTTTCGCCATCGCCTAAGCGCGAGCGCGCCCGAGGAGTCGCGGAGTCCTTTCAATCTTGCATTGCTGAAAAAGATCATTGCGCGGGGCAGGGTTTACCTTTCTAACACGGAGTTGGAAGGGAAATTCTGCCTGCGTGCGTGCATTGTGAACCATCTCACGACGAATGCGGACGTCGAGGAGATTGTTCCTGAGGTGTTGAATGCGGCGGCGGAAATCAGCCGAGATTTCGGCTGCTGAATTTCATCTCCGCCAGAGTGCGGAAGAGGCGGTCACTTCGCAGGTCCGAACTCCGGTGCGGCGAACTCGATGCGCCACACCGGGCCATCCTCGTACATTTGTCCTTCGAACTCGACAAATGTCGGAGCTTCGCTCTTGATGGTCCAGAAGTGGGCGTCCGCAGGCTGTTTGCCTACAAGTGGCGCTACCTTGCCGGCCACGCCTTCGATTTTCACCTTCATCACATAGTGCTGCGCCTTGAAAGTGAGCAGCCCGAATTTGACGGTCTTTTCTTCTGACGGCGTGAATTTCAGTTTTACTATGCGCGGTTTGTCGGAGGGCGCCACCATTGAAACCGTAGTTTCAGGCGCAGAAGGACCCATGTTCTTGACCAGGATGAACAACAAGCCATTGGCCACATCCGGCGGGATGCTCATCAGCTTGGAGGTCCGTTTCTCTTTTCCTTTGTCCACGGTGCGAACCGTGATTTTCCCCGATGCCGCATCAATCCAGGACTCGCTATCTCGCTTGAACGCCGGGCCCTTTTGCGTGACCTGATCGCTCACGAGATGAAATGTCCCGCGCTGGGTGAATTTCGTGATCTCACGGTAGAAGGACCCGTCTTTAAAATGAAATTGGAGATCGGCAAGGACCAGACCGCTACCCGGTTTGGCGGTCTGCTGGATGTATCCGTCAGCGATGACGTGCCCTTCGCTGTTTTGCAGCGTGAGAAAGCCGAAGGTTACACCTTCGAGATGGTGAACGCGCACAGGCTCGGCAGCCAGTTGTGGTCCCAGCATCATCGCAGACACGAATAACGCAACAATTGGCAGACGGCAGCTAATCATATCCAGACTGAGATGCCGAGGACGATGTCTGCGTGCTGTAAACTTATCGGGCTTTAGTGCAGCGTATGTACGAGGAAGTTTCCAATTTCACAGTCGACCCACCGGTTCAAGGATTTCTGCATCGTCCGTTGTCGCCGTCCGGCGACGGCTTGATTCTCACCCACGGCGCCGGGGGTAATGCACAGATGGCGCTGCTCGTTGCCCTGGCAGAAGCCTTTGCTGGCGCGGGTTTTATGGTGATCCGATGCAACTTGCCCTTTCGTCAGAAGCGATCATTCGGGGGGCCGGGACGCGGAGATGCGGTGCGCGATCGTGAAGGCCTGAAGAACGCAGTTGCTGCAATGCGAAAGCTTGCGTCCGGTCGGGTGTTTCTGGGCGGCCAAAGTTATGGCGGGCGGCAGGCGAGCATGCTGCTCGCCGACGAGCCGGTTGCTGATGGCCTGCTTCTACTTTCATATCCGTTACACCCTCCAGGAAAACCCGAGCAGTTGCGTACTGAGCATCTGCCCAGACTTCGCGTTTCCACGTTGTTCGTCGAAGGCACACGTGATCCGTTTGGCACGATGGAAGAAATCGAAGCGGCCCGCAAGTTAATCCCGGCAAAGACTGAGTTGCTCACCGTCGAAGGCGCCGGGCACGATTTAGGGTTTAAAGGAAAAACGAAATCGGCGGAATTGCCGGGCAGAGTGCTTGGAACCTTTCAGCAACTCTTTGGCTGATCTGCTGCCAGCCACGCTGAATTTACCGCGCAGTTTATAATTCAACGTTTTGACTCAATCATTTGGTGCGAAAGGAGCACTGACATGGCTCAGCCTACGATGGCGTCGGTAGCTGGACTGCGCGACACGTATGTGCAGCTGAAAACCCGCATGGACAAAGCGGTTGACGACTTCCGCAAAGCGCTGGTTGGAACCCGGACCGGGCGCGCATCGGTGCATATGCTGGATCCGGTGACGGTTGAGGCATATGGTTCGCAGATGCCACTGAACCAGGTTGCCACAGTGCATGCGCCTGAGCCGCAGTTGATTACCGTGCAGCCGTACGATCCCTCGCAGTTAGGTGCGATTGAAAAGGCAATTCGTGCAGCGGAGTTGGGCCTGAATCCGATGAACGATGGCAAGGTCATCCGCGTCCCCATTCCGGCGCTGACCGAAGAGCGTCGTAAAGAGATGGTCAAGCACCTGCACAAGGTGCTTGAAGACCACCGCACGGCTGTCCGCAATATTCGCCGCGACGGCAATGACGCCATCAAGAAAGCGCTCAAGGACAAGAAGATAACTGAGGACGAAGAGAAGCGTGCGACCGGCGAAATTCAGAAGCTGACTGACGACGAAATCAAGAAAATGGAAGACATGTGCAAGACGAAAGAAAAAGAAGTGATGGAAATCTGATAACCCCGTCATAGGTCGTCGGCGAAAGCCTTCTACCGCCGTGTGCTCTGAGGCTCAGAAAAATTTGTGGCTCGGGTCACCAATGACCGACGGCCAAGGTCCGACGACCAACGACGCCTTCTCCCCGATATAATCATGGACATCGTGAATAAAGTAGTGCATGCCGCGTGTCCGCATGATTGCCCCGACGCGTGCGGTGTTCTGATTACTGTTCAAGACGGCAAAGCGACGAAGATTCAGGGCGATCCCGCTCATCCTGTGACGCGCGGATTTTTGTGCGCCAAAGTTGCGAAGTATCTGGACCGGGTTTATTCACCAGACCGGGTTTTGTACCCGATGCGAAGGGTGGCTCCAAAGGGACCGTCGAACCGCCTGTCGGAGCGCGGCATATCAGAATTGTCGGACAAGAATGTCCGAGCCACACAACCTGTGGCGCGACCTGAGTTTCAGCGTATCTCCTGGGACGAAGCTCTCGATGAAATAGCAGCGAAATTCAAGCACGTCATGGCCGAGTTCGGCAGTGAGGCTCTCCTGCCTTATTCCTATGGGGGGACGCTCGGGAAACTCGGTTTTGCGTCGATGGATCGGCGTTTCTTTCACTCGATTGGTGCCTCTCAGCTCGCGCGAACGATTTGCGCAGAGGCGGGAGCCACGGGTGTGAAGTCGGTCTATGGCGTGAACATGGGGACCGATCCGGAGCAGTTCCGGCATTCCAAGTACATCATCGCCTGGGCCGCGAACATTCACGGCAACAACGTTCATTTATGGCCTTTCATTGAAGAAGCCCGTCGCAATGGCGCGAAGCTGGTCGTGATCGATCCGTATCGCACGCGGACGGCGGCATGCGCCGACTGGCACATCCCGATCAATCCCGGTACTGACGTGGCATTGGCGCTGGCGATGATGCACGTCATCATCAACGAAAATCTTTATGACGCTGACTTTGTGGCGTGCCACACGGAAGGCTTCGATGAACTTCGCAACAAGGTCCAGGAATATCAGCCGGAGAAAGTGGCGCAGTGGACGGGAATCGCTGCCGGCGATATTCGCAAGCTCGCCCACGATTACGCGACGGTTCGGCCAGCTGTTATCCGTATGAATTATGGGGTACAGCGCTCGCAAAATGGAGGCATGGCTTCACGAACGATTGCGATGCTGCCGTGCATCACCGGATCGTGGAAGGAAGCAGGCGGAGGTTTTCAGCTCTCGACCAGCGGCGCCTTCGGATTGAACAATGCCGAGCTCGAACGCACCGATCTGATGGAAAAATCGCTCGGTCGTCCAGCCCGCACCATCAACATGGTCGAACTAGGTAAGGCGCTCAACCAAGTCGATGACCCGCCGGTCAAAGCGATGTACGTCTATAACTCGAACCCGGCTGCGGTCTGTCCCAATCACAATGACGTGATTAGGGGGCTGCTGCGGCCCGACTTGTTCACGGTCGTGCACGAGCAGTTCTTCACCGATACGACTGATTACGCGGATATCGTTCTGCCAGCCACCACTTTTTTCGAGCACAAAGAATTGCAGTCGGCCTACGGACATTACTATTTGCAGATGTCGAATCAGGCGATTGCGCCGTTGGGGGAGTGCCGGTCGAACACTGACGTTTTCCGCGCGCTGGCTGCCAAAATGGGGTTAGAAGACGAATGCCTCCGGGATTCTGATGAGGAAATGATCGAGCAGGCCCTCGATTCCTCGAATCCATGGCTGAAGGGGCTGACGAGAGAGCGGTTGGAGAATGAAGGGCATATTCGTCTGAACTTCACTGCTGAAACGGGTCCGCTGACTGAAACTCCCGAGCCGTTCCTGCCCTTTGCCCAGGGAAACTTCCGAACGCCGAGTGGCAAGGCTCTTCTGTACAACGAAGCCCTCAAGCAGCAGGGGCTCGACCCGGTTGCTACGTTCATCCCACCGGACGAGTCGCGTCACACCGAGATGGCCAAGTCCTTTCCGCTTGAGCTCCTTGCGCGGAAGGCGGACAATTTCCTGAATTCAACGTTTACAAACCTGCCCAGCGTGCAGGCGATGGAGAAAACCGGACTGTTAGAGATGAATTCTTCGGACGCAAGCCGGCGCGGCATCCGCGACGGAGATCGAGTGAAGGTGTTCAATCGGCGCGGCGCGATTGAACTGACGGCCAAGGTGGACGGTGCAGTTTCGCCGGGAGTGGTGGCGGCAAAGCTCAACTGGGCAAAACTTACACCCGGAAACCGCAACATAAATGTGCTTACGTCCGAAAAACTCACGGACTTGGGCAACTCTGCCACGTTTTATTCCGTCTTGGTTGAAGTGGAGCTTTTCCAGCCGTCCCGGCGATAGCCGAACGGCAGCTGTTTTGGACGCCCTCCACGGCTCTACCGTATAATTGCGGTTTTCCATACTCCCAGTCAGCCGAGGTAAGAAGCGATTCTTCGCATTCATCAGGACAGGCCTGTAATTTTGCGCAATCACCGCTGGGCACACTCGGCGACATGTGCATCCTATTCATTTCTAAGTACTTCCTGGTGCAAGAATTTATTTTCTTCTCTCGGCTGTGCCATTGTTCTGTTTGTCTTCATCCCCTCATTGTTCGCGCAACAGGATTTGATCACAGAAATTCAGGTGCACGGCAATCGAAGCGTTCCCGCGGACGTGGTCAAAGCGCATATTTTTACCCATCCAGGTGATGTGTATGACCAGGCCGCGATCGAGCGCGATTTCAATTCGCTGTGGAACACCGGATTTTTTGAAGACATTCGCTTCGAACGTGAAGCCACTCCGAAAGGCTGGATCCTTCATGTTTATGTAAAGGAACGCCCGCGAGTTAAGCAGATCTATTACCTGGGTATCAATGCGATCTCCAAGAGCGACATCCTGGACCGCTTCAAGCAGGACAAAGTAGGGCTGTCTCCGGAATCGCAGTACGACCCTACCAAGGTGAAAAAGGCAGAAGTCAGCATCAAGGCGCTTGAGGCCGAGCACGGACACCAGTTCGCAAATGTGCGAAGCGAAATTCGACCGCTGCCCCCAGCCTCAGTCGAACTTACATTCGTCGTCCGCGAAGGCCCGAAGGTCAAAGTAGGTAAGATCAAGTTTGAAGGCAATCATCACGTCAGCAGCCGTGAATTGCGCCATGCCATGCGTTTTTCGCGGCCGATCGGCATACCCCATTCAATTTTCCTGGAAAACATTTTTGCCAAAACTTATGACGCTACCAAGCTCGATGATGATATGGAACTGGTACGCGAAGATTTGCAGAACCGGGGATACTTCAAAGCCAACGTAGGCCAGCCACAGACCGTTATTCGCGACACTGGGCACGAGGGATTTCACGTGCCGCTGCTCCAGCATGGCCCCGGTAAAGCCATGGACATCACCGTGCCTATCGAAGAAGGCGAGCGCTACAGGCTCGGAGCCATCACCTTCAAGGGAACCAAGGCGCAGCCGAATGCAAGAGCCCTGCGGAATCTGTTCCCGATAAAAGACGGAGATGTCTTTAACCGCCAGAAGATCGCGAAAGGTCTCGAAAACCTGAAGACCGCCTACGGTTCGCAGGGATATATCAACTTCACTTCGATTCCCACGCCCAGCTTCGACGAGGCCAAAAAAACGGTTTCGTTCGAGATTGACATCGATGAAGGCAAGCAATTCTCGGTCCGCCGCATTGAGTTTCAGGGCAATACCACGACGCGCGACAAGGTCATCCGCCGCGAATTGTTGCTCGAAGAAGGACAGCGTTACAACGAGCAATTGTGGAAGTTGAGCCTGCAACGGCTGAATCAGCTGGGATATTTCGATCAGATCAAACCCGAAGACCCCAGCACTACCGAGCGGCATCTGGACGAAAAAGAAGGCACGGTTGACCTCACGCTGAAGCTGAGAGAGAAAGGCAAGAACCAGATCGGTCTTTCAGGTGGGGTCAGCGGTCTGGCGGGTTCATTCATTGGCCTGAGCTATACCACCAACAATTTCCTTGGCCTGGGCGATACGCTTACCGTGCAGGCGAATATCGGAAGTCTGGAGCGCGATATCACTTTCGGTTTCACTGAGCCGTATATGTTCGATCGCCCTCTTCAAGGGGGATTCACGGTTTACGGCAGGAAGCTCACCTATGATCAGGCGCGCCAGACGGCGCTGCTGACCGGTCAGGTGCTCAACGTATCCCAGGCACAACTACAGAGCTTGCAGAACTACACCCAGGCCAGCAAAGGATTCACTCTCAGTGCCTCCTACCCCTTGCCCCGAAAGTACGGATTCGGCAAGCGAGTTGGGATTACCTATTCCTACGATGTTTCCTCATTGGTTGCGCTTACGACGGCTTCCAAGAACCTGTTCAGTTTCCTAGCGTTCAGCGGAATCAGCGGTCCAAACCAGTTAAATGGGATCATCACCAGCAAGGTCTTTCTGGAGTACGACAAAAATACGCTCGATGCTGCGCTCTATCCCCACTCCGGGACCAAGTATTTCCTCGGGGCAGATATCTCGGGAATCGGCGGAACCGTAAGGACCATACGGCCGGTGGTTGATTACCAGCACTGGATTCCCCTCCAGAACCGTCACAATGCGCTCGGATTCCACGTCCAGGGCTCGTTCCTCAGCGGCTACGGCGGCTTGGTGGCGCCGCCGTTCCAGCGCTTCTACATGGGCGGCGAGAACGACCTGCGGGGCTTTGACATTCGGTCTATCTCTCCGGTCGCCTTCCTGCCCACAGCTTCGGCCATCAGCTTGAGGAACCCGGACGGGTCCGTTGTTCCGAAAGACCCAACTAATCCTTTGAGTGGCCCTTATACAGTCCGCATTCCAGTTGACCAGATTACTTTCCCTGGCGGCGACATGAGCATTGTCTCGAACACCGAATATCGGATCACCATTGCCGGCCCGGTTTCAATTGCTCCATTCTTTGACATTGGGCTTGACCCCATCATTAGAAAATCGCAGTTGAAGATCAATAACGGCGAACTTGCGACTTTGAATCAGCTGCCGTTCGGCTGCCCTTCTATTGACCCGATCAGCGGGCAATGTTTGGGGACGCAAAATATCCCGTTCAATCAAAATCTCACGTTATTGGGCAGTTCAAACTGGCAGCCGCGGGCTTCGACCGGCCTCGAACTCCAGATGTTCCTGCCGATTGTGAACGCGCCATTCAGAATTTATTGGGCATACAACCCGTTGCGCCTGGACCAGTTATCGCAGGCCCCGATCCCGGTCAGCCGGAACATGTTCCCGCAATGCCCGGGGCCATTGTGCGGCGCTGGGGACTTCACCTTCCAGCAGGTCAAGAACGTATTCTCGCCGCAATACCAGCTGCGCGAACCGCGCAAGACATTCCGATTCACGGTTGGGACGACTTTCTAATGACATTTGACGGTGACGGCAGCCTGTTTCTATAATGCCTTCAACTACACGCCAGGGCAGCCGGTCATCGTGATTACTTGCGCACCGGCGCCGGTTGCACAAATCGTCATTACATCTCAGGCGCGCGAATGGTGGTGTAGTTTGGACATTTCAGTTCTGGAACATTTCGCATCTGACAAATCAGGAGCAGTTCTCCAAGGAGAGCAGTTAATCTCATGAAACTCAAGTTTGTGTGTTCACTTTCAGCCGCCGCTGCGATGATGACAGCGGCCGCCCTTGCCCAGACCAATGGTTCTTCCCCGGCCCTGCCTTCAGCGCCGGGCGTTGCCAGTGACCCGGCCGCGGGCACGACTAATGCTACCGGAATCAAGATCGGCGCCATCAATGTCGAGCAGGCGATTTTTGCCAGCAACGAAGGCCAGCGCGATTTTGATGCCTTAAGCAAGAAGCTTGAGCCCAAACAAAACACGCTCAAGGGCCAGAACGACGAGATTGAAGCCCTCAAGAAGAAGCTTGAGGCCGCCGCTACCCCGCAGGCCGACAAGACTGATCTGCAGCGGCAGATTGATTCCAAACAGAAAATCCTGCAACGTGACGCCCAGGATGCGCAGGAGGACGCGCGCAATCAGGAGAACGAGATCGCGCAGCGGATTCTGCAAAAGATGGCGCCGCTGATCGTGAAATATGCCACCGAAAACGGCTTTGGCATGATCATCGACACTTCGACCAACAATCAGTGGCCGAATGGACCGGTGCTGTGGCACGGCCCATCGCTGGACATCACCAAACCGGTGGTCGATGCCTACAACACCCAATCCGGTGTGCCGGCGCCGGCCAAGCCGGCGGGTAGTCCGGCAGGCTCGTTGGGATCGAAGCCCTCGAGTACGAGGCCTGCTACGACCAAGCCGGCCACTTCTGCGCCGACTACTCCCAAATAACGACACCGCTGGAAAAATTTTGTTCCTCAAGCCGCGAGAAATCGCGGCTTTTTATTTTTTGCGGTCTTGCCTCTCGCCGTATTCCTCGCGGTGTCTTTATCGGCAGCAGGTCGCGTCTGGTCTGTTTCTCAGCGCGCCAGGCACTTTTCTTTTAACGAGGAGGCACCTATGTTCGCTGGCCTGGACGTAGTTCAAGCTCATCACGCGCGCCGCTGGACGGCAATCGCTTCATTCACCTTGCAGGCGGCGCTGGTTGGTGCAGCGCTGGTATTGCCCTTACTCAAACCCGAAGGCCTTCCTGAAGCCTTCGCCCGTCGTCCCATCTTCCGGCCATTGTCTGCGGGTGTCGAGCATCCCCATGTGAATCAAAACAGCACCAGCAGCTTTACAGGTCATGCCACGGTTTATCCGCTAATCGTCAGGAGAGGGCCGCTTGCGCCGATGGTCGATGTCGGGCTCTCAGATCCGACCGCGGTAGGGCCGCCGGGAATATCTGTCATCGGGATTAAAAACGGATTGGATAATGTGATTACCAATATTGTTGGAACGCCGATCGTGCATCCCGTCGCAGCGCCTAAGCATACCGC
>Ga0157373_10001168_pt1 | contig 20112 bp, 16 predicted proteins | sample C65metaG_FD_113460 | JGI IMG/M metagenome (GOLD analysis project Ga0157373, IMG submission 113460) | Corn rhizosphere microbial communities from Kellogg Biological Station, Michigan, USA - C6-5 metaG | ecosystem: Host-associated > Plants > Roots > Rhizosphere > Soil | place: USA: Michigan... | reverse complement strand
GGCCGAAGATGATCGGGTCGGACACCTTCATCATGGTGGCCTTCATGTGCAGGGAGAAAAGAACGTCATCGGCCTTTGCCTTTGCGATCTGCTCACCCAGGAAATTCACGAGAGCCTTTTTACTGAGAACGGTGGCATCGATGATTTCACCTGCCTTGAGAGGTGTGCTCGCCTTGAGAACCTGCGTGCTGCTGTCGCTTCCCACGAACTCGATTTTTACATCCGTGGCATTGGTGACGGTCACGGATTTCTCATTTGAGAAAAAGTCATTGGCATTCATGGTGCCGACCGTCGTTTTGGAATCCGCAGACCAGGCACCCATCGAGTGAGGGTGGGCTTTTGCGTAATCCTTCACGGCCTTGGGGGCCCGGCGGTCGGAGTTGCCTTCACGCAGGACGGGATTCACTGCGGAACCCTTCACCTTGTCATAGCGGGCGCGGATGTCTTTTTCAGCATCGGTCTGAGGATTTTCAGGGTAGGCCGGAAGAGCGTAGCCCTTGGCCTGGAGCTCAGTGATGGCAGCCTTAAGTTGCGGGACCGAGGCGGAAATGTTCGGCAGCTTGATGATATTTGCTTCCGGCTTCAGAGTCCACGCGCCCAGTTCCGAGAGAGCGTCTTCAATCTGTTGATCAGGAGTAAGGAAATCCGGGAATTGGGAGATGATCCGACCGGCGAGGGAAATGTCCCGGGTTTCCACCACGATGCCAGAGTGCTTGGTGAAAGCCTGGACGATAGGAAGGAAGGAATAAGTCGCGAGCGCGGGAGCCTCGTCGGTCTTCGTGTAGATGATAGTAGGAACCTCGGACATGATGGTGGGCAATCGAAATTTACGGCCTGCCGTTTATGCCATCCATTCCGGGGGGTCAAAAGCAATCGCTTTCTCCGCGGAGGTTCTGGACCACAAAAAAGGCCGGGAGATGACGCGCTCCCAACCTGTGGATGATGTGGCAGGTGTGTTTTCAGTCCGTATCCAGCGCCCGGTCCAGAGAAACCTGATAGTTGCCCCGCTCCAAAATCAGGCCGGAAGTGGCGGCACGGACCTGCCAACTGGCCAGTGCCACCGCCTTACGGGAACCTTCATCTGTCTGATTGCCAATGACCAGAGTACCCGTCTCCGGGTAAAGCTGCCATACCAGAAGTTTTACCCGGATATTGGGATTTTCCCGCATGGAGACGGCCACGGTGCCACTGGTCTGGCCACGGCCAATGGCATTTCCAAAATCCAGGAACCATTCCTTGTTGTTGGAATTGGGGAAAATGGGGTCCGTGCTTTGGCTGACCTTATAGTAACCCACCGGCGCGCCCGTCTGTGGATGTCTGTCCGGCACATCCGCGTGGCTTGTCACGGCGGAGAGGGTAAAGGTGAAAACTCCCGCCAGTGTTGCCAACATCTTGGTAACCCGGTGAGGGTGATACGAAACGGTGGGTGGATGAGTCTTCATGGCATTTTTTATTTTAGCGAATGCCGTGCCGGAATCGTTTTTTGGTCTTAATTCGCTGACGGTCAGCGGATTGACTTGGATTTTGAGAAACCGAAATGCTTGCCTTAATGCCGATTGAACCTTCTACGTTGCAAAATAGGCATAATGCAATGATTTACGGATCGATTGAACTTGTCAGACTTCCGCGGACTTCCAAGGTGCGATCCACCTCAAAGGTGGCATAGGCCAGCCGCTCTGGCTGGCGATGGTTGAAAGGTGTCACGGTGACGACTTCAACGGTGTAAATTCCATCGGTATCGATGAATTCCTCCAAGCCGGTCACAGGTATCACGGCATCCTGCGGCGCATAGGTATTATGCTGAACGACTGAAGAGGCGATGGTGTTCCCATCTGCTCCTAGGCGGGCAACACCTTTGTAGATCCTGGCATAGGTCACATGGTCCGGATAAAGATCCGTGAGGTGGGCGCTGATGTTTTCCGGCACATTGAGGAATTTGGCATTGTCCGGGATGCCATCGATGGTGGCGGTGGCCACGGGCCAGACCTGGATGGTGGCGGCACCGATGTTTGCCTCTGCGGAAGGGTTCCCTACTTTCACACTGGCGGAGAATGTTTCTTCTCCGATGGACTTTGTGGGCTGCTCACCAGGCAGTTGTTGATAGAGTGATGGAATGGAGAAACTTCCATTCATCTTGAGTTCCAGTCCTTGGGAATAAACGCCCTGTCCACTGCCATTGGGTGCCGGGATGTGAAGGGTGGGGTGGTATAGCTTATATCTGCGGCTGACGAGCACCTTGGTGGGAGCGGAGGGAGGGATGTCTGCACTCGCGGGGTCCGGCAGCTTGTTGATATGGATGGATACTTGGTAGGGCTGATCCGCTCTGGTACGAGGCGGATAGTAGGTGTCCTCAGAGGTGATCACCACCTGTGCCTCAGGGATATAGGTGCCCACGGCCTTTTCCGCCAGGAGCTTGGGAAGTGAGGAGCGGTCGGCAGGGTCTCCCAGAAAGATGTCCAGATGGATGCCCAGCGCATCCACATCCACCAGATGGGAATCCAGCGAGACATTGGCATGGACCGCCTGACCCAGATTGGCATCCGCCAGAGTGAAAGGGCTCAGTGCGGGATCATCATAGGCATACAATTGGAAGATCGCGCCATCCCCCTTCAGCGGCTGGGAACGCAGATCTCCGGTTTTCCAGGAAATGGGCGTATCATAGACCACAGTCTGGCCGCGGATGAGTTGAATCTGTCTGATGAAATCCACCGCGTGGGCGCTGCTGCAGGAAAGCGCGGCGGCCAGCAGGAAGGAAACAGGGTAAACTTTCATGGCAGAGATGGGATTACCTTTTTACGGCGGCGGATGGAGGCGGCAGCACCGTCACGGGATTTCCCCGCTGGGTGGCGATGATGACGAGGTTTGCCTTACGGTATTTTTCCAGAACTGCCGCCGGAATGGCTTTTTCCCCGGTGATTTCCTCGGCGCTCACTTCGTGGCACTGCACCCAATTGCGATTGGCGGTGAGAAAATCCGTCCAGGATATCCATTTGCCTGTGGGCTGTGCCACCCACTTGACGCGAAGGGCATCTGGGCAGAGAAGGATTGAACCCTTGGGGAGAAGGGCATAGGTGCCATTGCTTTCCAGGATGCTAGACAGTTCCAGCAGTCCGTAGGCACTTGGTTTCGGGGGCAGGGCTTTGATGGGCGTGGAGGCATTTCGTTTTTTCAAAAGCTCTTCATCGCTCATGGCGTCTGCGGTGGGATTTCCGGTCTGATGGGGAATCCGATCCAGTCCTGTGCCACCGACTCGGGTCTCCGGTGCCGCAGAGGTCTTCCTTGGGAATCCCAGGAAGATAAGGGCGAGCAGAAACAGGAGGTGGCTTGCCAGTTTCATGGCGTTACGGTGGTTTTTGCCCATCCAGTCCCCTCGCTTGCATTGAGATCGATGGTCACACTGACCTGAGAGGGATTGATGCGGACAGTGGCTTGTGTTCCGCCACTGGAATGGGAGGCATTGCTTTCCGGCGGTGTGCCCAGCACCGTGAGATTCACATCTCCCAGATCCACACCCAGAAAAGGTGGCCGATAGATGGGTGCATCATAGCGGGTGATGCCGTAAGTGAGAGTGATGGGGCATTCCGCCAGAACCAGATCCGTTGATACTCCCAGAGTGCCGGTCATGATCGGAGCTGTTTTGTGATATTCCCCCAACACGTAGAAGTGCCCCTTGGGATTGAGATTGCAATAGGCAGGCTCCAGCAGACCAAGAAGCGATGAACCGGAAAGGTGGAAGGTGAGGTTCACATCCGCCGGATTCTTGGGATCGCAAAGCGTCCAGTTCTGCCCATACTGCTGGACAGGTCCTACGGTTGCCCCCACCTGGCTGCTGCGGACGGAAAGTTTTTCCGGATAGGTTTTCAGGAGGCCGGTTTGAAGCATCACATAACCTGTGGATTCCACCGTGGGGCTGGTGCCGATGATTCCCAGCAGCTGGGATTGCTTGAAGACGGCATTGGAGACCACAGCGCCGCGTGCCCGATTGCCGAGGGAAAGAGTGCCTGCGACCCCGAATACATCGTAGCGATAGGGTTTTCCCAATGAGACACCCTGAGAGGTCCGGTTTTCTGTGAGGGTGATACTGGAATCCATGCCCGGTGCCCAGCACTCCACTTGAGCGTGGCTGGTATAAGGACAGAGGGTGATCAGAATGGCTGCCACCGGGAGGGCGGCTTTTGAGCGGAAGCTCATGGCTGGTAAGGAATATAAGGGATGAAAGCGCACACCGGGGAACGGGACATTTCATTCGGCGCGAGATTTCTGATATCCCGAATACCCTGTTTTCCTCAATGATCACGCATGCCAATTTATTTATAGTGCCAAAACATTAGGGGAGTGTGTCCTTTTTTGAGTGTCGTGCATAGGTGAGGGTGGCCAAGGCATTCCTAGCATTTAACGTCCTGCGGATGAATCGCGGAGACTGGCTGGCAATGGACTGGCTACTGAACCCAAACAGTAAGGGGGAGAAGGCATTTCACTTGTCGATGAGGTTGGGGACATGAGAGTTTTCAGGCATCTTGGCTGCTCGAAATACCCAACTGGATGGCTGGCGCGCATTTGCCGTGCTGGGTGTGATGTGGCAGCACTGGACTCCGGCCACATGGCGGGGGAAGATTCCCTTCGAGATCGGCCTGTTCTTTTTCCTCACCCTCACGGGGTTTCTGATAGCACGTATCCTGCTTAAGGATCGGCATGTGGGAGAGAATACCGGAAGCCCTTGGCGGCTGGCGGCCTACAAGAATTTTTTAAAGCGGCGGATGGTCAGAATTCTCATTCCCTGCTATGCGGCGATGCTGTTTGCCATCGTGGTGCAGGCACCGGATATCCTCCATCATCCGCTGCCCTATCTGGCCCACTATTCAAATTTCCACATGGCCTTCCTCCCGGCGTGGCCATCCGGCACTGCGCATTATTGGACACTGGGACTCCAGATGCAGTTCTATCTGTTCTTTCCGCTATTGATGTTTCTGGTGCCCCGCCGGGCGCTGCCGGGCGTGCTGCTGCTGTTCATCCTGATTGCTCCCTTGTCGCGATGGATCATGCTGCAATTTTTTCCGCAGGTGATTCATTCGGAAGCCATCACTCCTTCAGCCTTCGATTACTTCGGGATGGGCGCGCTTCTGGCAGTGGCGATGGAAAGGGGCATGAAGGCAGGAGACAAGCGGGTGATGATGGCCTCCGTGCTGGCATTTGCCAGCTATCTGATGGTGCGGGGGTGTGAGGAATTCGCCACGCCGCTGCCGGTTCTGAGGTATTTCCAGCAGACGCTGGTTTCCATCTCCTTTGCCGGATTGATTTCCTCCACCTTGGCTGGCTTTCGCGGAGGAATGGGGCGGCTGTTGGATCATCCTGCGGTGCAGCACATTGGGAAAATCAGTTACGGCCTGTATCTGTTCCACACTCCCGTGCCGCTGCTGCTGGGATTCGTGCTGCCGTGGCTGTGGCATCCCGTCATTACCGGGCCGTGGGTGGCTGTTCGTCTTCTAGCCTGTTTTTTAACGGCGTGGGGACTGGCTTGGCTGAGTTGGAGGTATTTGGAAAAAGGTATCAGTGGGCGTGCTGCTGGAGGTCCTTCAGATCGATGAATTCCAGCGCGGATTCATGGGTGGCTTCCAGAACGACTTCCGGTGCAAATCCTGCCTCGAATGCCTGTTGCCAGCGGGAGGCGCAGAGGCACCAGCAGTCTCCGGGTTTGAGGCCGGGAAAACCATATTCCGGGCGGGGTGTGGAAAGATCATTTCCCATGTAGCTGGAAAATTCCAGAAAGCGGGTGGTCATTTTCGCGCATACCACATGCACACCCATGTCACCCTTGCCACTGCGGCAGCAGCCGTCCCGGTTCCACCCGGTGAGGGGCTTTAACGAGCAAGGCTGAAGGAGACTTCCAACGACGTTCCGTGCTTCAATGGCCATGGGATCAAGCTAGCAGTTGATGAACATTCGTCCAGTGGCTTGCAGAAATGAGGGCCGTCTGTCATTTTTACTTCCTGTGGAAACGATGTGGAAAGGTGATCTGCCGGAATATTTCAGTGCCATGGCGATCAAGGAATTGAGGCAGAGCTTGCGGCGTCCCGTCTTCATCTACCCATTTCTTGCCATTCAATTGATTGCGGTGGTGGCCATTTCCCTGGAATTTCAAAGCGGCATCGAAAGATCTTCCAGCAAGTATGTGGGGGCGCTCAATCTTTTCATGCTGCTGGGTGCCGGTCCATTCTGGCTGGTGGTGGGGGTGATCTGCGTTTTCATCATGCCGCTCACCGGTGTGCTGCTGATGGGGCAGGAACTGGAGGAGGGGAATCATGAGCTGCTTCAGCTTACTAAGTTGAACCGCTGGAACATCGTGGTGGGGAAATTCCTGGTATTGTGGGGCCTTACGATTCTCACTTTCCTTTCCCTTTTGCCCTACGTGGTGGTCCGCTACATGGCGGGCGGAGTGGAGTGGGGGCATGAAATGGCGTGTGCCGGGTCGGTGGTGGGTGGCTCCGCCATGGTGACGGCAGCCGCCCTGAGTGCTGCCGTCTACAAAAATACGGGGGCGAAGATCGGGATATTGATGTTGTCCCTTGGGTCGATGATGGCCATTTCCAGCATTGCTCTAGTAAGCAGCGGGATGGTGAGTGGTTGCGGATGGCTTTATCATCTCACAGCTATTTGTACGGCTTGTTGCTCAGTGGCCCAAGGGCTGGCGTTTGCCCGTTCACGGTTGCGACTGGCCGTACATGCTTATGAAGTCCAGCCCAGCGGCCTGATTCTGGGGTGGATCATCTCCGTTCCCTTCATGATCGGGGTAATCACTGCCATGACGTGTGGCTGGGGAGGTTTCCTTGCCTTGTGTGCAGCCACATTTGTGGTGCTGAAGATCGATGTCTCGTTCCATGCACCCAAATCCATGCCTGCCCCACCACCGAACATCCCGGCTGCATGATTTGGAATAAATTGCGTTTCCCTTATTCCAGACTAGCTTGTGATGGCTGGACGCATGAGGCCCCGGCGAAGTGATTTCATTCCCGCCCCTCAATAGTTTCAGTGATATTACAACGCTTACGCCAGGAGACGCGGATTGCCCACGAAAGGCTTGAGCAGTTGATGCCCATCATGTCTCCAGAACTTACGCGGGAAGCCTACTTCGAATTGGTTTCCGGATTTTACGGATTCATCGCACCTGCCGAGGAGTCTCTGCTCCGCTCCGGTGCGTGGGAGCAAACGCAGATCAATTTTTCCGGCAGAGAGAAAACACCGATTCTGGTGAAGGATCTTGAAAATCTCGGGCAGCCTCTTCCCAAGGTGATGCCGGAGGATGCAGCGATGAACCTTTCTTCTCCTGCCAAGGCACTGGGCTATCTCTACGTGATGGAAGGCTCCACGCTGGGTGGGCAGTTCATCAGCAGACATTTGAAAACACACCTGGGCCTGGATGCTGAAAACGGTGCCGCTTACTTTAACGGCTACGGTTCCGAAACCTCAGCCCGCTGGAAGGAATTTTGTGAGGCACTGATCGCCAGTGCAGCATCCCTGAATCAGGATGACGCCATTGTGGAATCTGCACGGGCGACATTCGAAGGTCTACAACAATGGCTTTTTCCCAATCCCAAAGCCCAGACAGTCAACCCATGAAGCCCACACCCGACTCCCTGCCATGGGCGAATGGAATCTACAGCATCAAGCAACACGGGGTGAGCATTGCGAACTGTGATAGTGAGCCCGTGCACACTCCCGGATGCATTCAGGAGCATGGCGTCTTGTTCGTGCTGCATCCTGCGGATTTTACTATTCTCCAGGTGAGTGAAAACATCGCGGATCACTTCGGGGGCGTGCCGGAAGCATGGCTGGGGAAAACAATTTCAAAACTAACAGGCGATGATCTTTTCCAACGCCTCGCCCATTGGATCGGCGAACGTGTGCTGGAGCAAAACCCCACTTATGCCTTCACGCTTGCGGCTTCTTCCACGCATGGCGAGTATGACCTGATCCTGCACACCATCGATGGGTATGTGATTCTGGAGTGCGAAAGCTCCGTGCTCACTCCCGAGGCTTCAGAATCGATGTATGGCAGGGTGAAGAACGTCGTTTCCCAGTTGCAGAACAGCAACACCCTGGACGGATTTTTCGACATCATCGTCAATCAGACCCGTGCACTCACAGGGATCGACCGCGTGATGATCTATCGATTCCATGAGGATTTTCATGGAGAAGTGGTGGCGGAGAGCAAGCGTGAGGATCTGTCCCCATGGCTGGGCCTGCACTATCCGGCAGAGGATATTCCCTATCCGGCTCGTGAGATATTCAAGAAAATCTGGGTGCGTCCGCTGGCGGATGCAGGTGGCCGCCCGATGGAACTGGTGCCTCTGGCCAATCCGGAAAACGGCAGGCCATTGACCATGACCTACTGCGCTCTGCGGGGAGCCTCCGTGATGTATACGGAGTATCTCAGGAATATGGGAGTGGAGGCTTCCCTAACATTATCATTGATGGTGGATGGAAAACTGTGGGGCCTTATCGCCTGTCAGCATCAGACGCCCATCCGCTTTTCCCATGAGACGCGCTCTGCCTGCGAATTTCTGGCGCAAGTGGCCTCCCTGCAATTACGCGCAGTGGAACAACGTGAATCTCTGGTCTATCGCCTGAAACTTGAGGAATCCCACAATCGCATCGTGACCAATGCCGCGCAGGATGCGGGACTAGGGCCGCTGACTACGGCTTCGCCTAACATTCTGGATCAGATGGAGGCCGGTGGCGTAGCGATATTTCATGGCGACCGCTGGTGGAAGGTGGGCCGTGCCCCCGCGGATATGCAGCTTGATGCCCTCAAGGATTGGTTGGAAAAGCAGCCGGAATTCGATACGCCCTCACGGCCTGTTTTCGTTACGGACTCGCTCTCTAAAAAATTCCCACCTGCTGCAGATTATGCGAAGGTGGCCAGTGGTTTGTTAGCCGTCTCTCTTTCCCGCCAGCGCCACACTTTCATCCTGTGGTTCAGGCCGGAAACGATCCAAACCGTAAACTGGGGAGGGAATCCGCACGATAAGCCCACCGTCGTCGGGCCCCATGGTCCGCGTCTCACCTCGCGCAAGTCGTTCGAGATTTTTGCCGAGTCCGTCAAAAATTGTTCGCTGCCCTGGAAAAAAGTGGAGATCGATGCCGCACTGCGGCTGCGCCTGCTTATCATGGAACTGGTGGTTTCCCGCGCGGAGCAGATCACCGAGATGAATGTGGATTTGGCCCGAGCGAATGAGGAGTTGGATGCATTCGCCTATGTGGCCAGCCACGATCTGAAGGAACCTCTGCGCGGTATTTCCAAATACGCGCATCAGCTCATGACCGATGCGCAGCAGGAGGATTCCGAGCGACTTCAAAAGCTGGAGAGCATCCAGCGGCTGGCCACGCGGATGGATACGCTGTTGGATTCCCTCCTGCATTTTTCGCGCGTGGGCCGTACGGTGATCATTCCGGTGGCGGTGAATCTCCGTGACGTCATCGAGGAGGCGCTGGAAATTACTTCCATCCGGCGGGAAGAAAAAGAAACCCGTATCACCATCGCGGCAGAACTGCCGCCGATTCAGGGCGATCGCATGCGTGTGCGCGAAATTTTTGTGAACCTGATTTCCAATGCATTGAAATATAATGATAAAGAAATGCGTGAGATCGAGATCGGCTCACGCGTGCACCCGGAACATGGCCTCGTTCTTTACGTGCGGGATAATGGCATCGGCATCGAATCGAAGCACAGGGAGGCTGTTTTCCAGATCTTCAAGCGCCTCCATGACCGCGGCGCCTATGGTGGTGGTTCGGGTGCCGGCCTTTCCATAGTCCAGCGGCTGGTTTCCCAGCATGGTGGAAAAGTGTGGATAGAATCCACTCCGGGTGTAGATTGTGTCTTCTACTTCACCTTGCAGCCATCATTTCCCGCCATTTCATGAATTTGAAACCTCATCCCAGCGGATGCCTGCTGGTGCTTGAAGATTCCGATGAGGACTTCGACACTGTCCTGGCGGCGGCGAAGGAATCCAATCTCAAGAACGAGATCATCCGTGTGACGAACGGGGATGAGTGCATCGAGTTGTTGGAAAAAAGAGCGCAGAAAGATGCCACGTTCAATCCGCTGCTGGCATTGTTCGATTTGAATACTCCGCAGGGTGATGGGCGCTACGCGTTGAAAACACTGCGGGAAAATGCCCGATACAAGGTTCTGCCCATCGTCATTCTCACTACTTCGGAAAATAAGCACGACTTGGAATTCTGTTACCACGCGGGGGCAAATGCCTATCACACCAAATCGGTGAGTTATCCGGCCCATTTGCGCACCGTGCGCCAGATTTTCGAATATTGGCTCGATGGCGTCATTCTTCCGTTCGCGCAGTAATGAGAGGCACCATGGCTCCCCTCCGTATTCTTATCATTGATGACTCGCCGGATGATCGCGCGGAGGTTCGCCGCATGTTGCTGACAGGGTCGGACAGGCACTACACTTTCACCAATGCTGCCACAGGAAAGGAAGGGGTGGAAATCGCCCTTTCTGAAAACACGCCGGATTTCATCATTCTGGATTTCTCCTTGCCGGATATGGATGCTCTTGAGGCATTGCAGCTCCTCCGGAATGGGGCCGACCTGCCGCCCTGTCCGGTCATCGTTCTAACGGGATCCACCGAGGCGGGTAGAGAGCTTATTCACGCTGGTGCCCAGGATTATCTTGGAAAAGGGTGGGCATCTCCACCTGTCGTGACGCGATCCCTCGAAAACGCACTGGAAAGATACTCGCTGGAAAAAAACCGCAATCAGGCGATGCAGTCGCTCAGGGTCAGTGAGGAATTCAACCGCACCATCATCGAGAGCACTCCGGATTGTGTAGTGGTGATGGATACTGAAGGCCGCCTGCTCACTGCCAACCAGCTAGCATCGGAATTTCTGAACATCTCCTCCGAGTCTGAACTTCGTGAGACCTATTGGTGGAGCCTGTTGCCCGAAGATGTACAGGAGACTGCTCGCCAGGCATTCGCCACAGCTTATCAGGGCGGTGTGGCTAATTTCGAACACATGGATATCTCCAACGCTTCAGACGTGCGCTGGTGGGATGTGCAGGTTTCCGGGGTTTCTGACTCGGATTGGAAGACCGACCGGATCATTGCCGTCTCCCGGGATGTAACCCAAAGCAAGCAGGCGAAAGACATCCTTGAGGAAACCAGCAACCGCTTGACGCTCGGACTGAAGGCATCCGGCGTTGCGCTGATCCATGTCGACCACCGGAAGAATCTCTATCACCTCACGCCGGAGGCAGCAGATCTGCTGGGTCGTGGCACATCACCTCTTGTTCTATCAAAAGAGGAATTCGATGGCGCGGTGCATGAGGAGGATCTCGCGTCGTGGAAAAGAACCTGCAGTGAGTCGAAGGAAGTCATCGTTTCCGAATTCCGGATTTCATGGCGCAATGGTGAAACACGCTGGATCCGCACCCACGAGCAGGTGTTTTTCGAAAATCATGCGGAGGCCTCCTGCAGCACGCTGGCCATCGTGGACGTGACCACGCAGAAGGAAGCCGAGACAGAATTGCTGGATTCTGCCCGCCGCAAGGATGACTTCCTTTCCATGCTGGCGCATGAATTGCGGAATCCACTGGCACCTTTGCTGACAGGCGCGGAGTTGATTGAGCGAAATGCCGCCAATCCAAAGTTTGTTTCCGAATTCGGCAGCATGATGAGGCGGCAGGTCGGCCACATGTCCCGCCTGATCGAGGATTTGATCGATCTTTCACGATTGAATCACGCGAAGATCAAGTTGCAGCTCACTCCGGTCAATCTCTCCCAGATCATCCAGCAGGCGATCGAAACGATTCGGCCTTTGATCGATCAAAAGAACCACGTTCTAACGATTGAAGCTCCGGAAGAGGACGTGATTTTCACTGCGGATCACCATCGGCTCATCCAGGTGTTGTCCAATCTGCTGTCCAACGCGGCGCGTTACACGGAAGTGGGCGGAAAGATCGGGCTGCATGCTTCTGTTTCTGCAGCGAATCACCTTCTGATAGAGGTGGGTGACAACGGGCGCGGCATTTCAGCAGAAGACCAGAAGAGCATTTTCAAGATGTTCAATCAGGGATCGCAGAAACATTCCGAGGGATTGGGTATCGGCCTGACATTGGTGAAATCTCTTGTGGAGATGCACGGTGGCACGATCTCCCTCAAGAGCGAGGGACTGGGTAAAGGCAGCCGGTTTCTCATCGACCTCCCGCTGGCCGATATGTCCGAGAACGTTTCGGAAATTCCCGTTTCCCCAGTGCCGAAAAATCTGCAATGGCGCATCCTAATCGCAGAAGATGGCCGGGCTACGGCGGACGTGCTGGGCATGTTCTTCAAGATGGAGGGCCTCAGTTGTCAAGTGGCCTATGATGGCGCGGAAGCGGTGGAAAAGGCAGCTACTTTCCATCCGCACATCGCCTGTCTTGATCTCGGCATGCCCATTCTCGATGGCTACGAAGCGGCGAAGAAACTCCGCCAGATGTTCCCCGGTATCCATCTCGTGGCCCTCAGTGGCTGGGGCCGTGAGGAGGATCGCCAGCGCACGACCAGTGCAGGGTTCGACGAACACCTTACCAAGCCTGTCAGCCCGGCGGATCTGAGAAAATTGCTGGCTCGAGTGCTGCCGTCCGGGAGCTAAGGAGTCACGATAACTCCTGATCAGGACGTCGCCCGCTGGGTGCGCACTGCCTTGCGTGCGGAAAGGCGGCGGGAGAGCGGAAGGAATGGCGTGATCAGGGAATCTTCGAAATCGAAAATCTCGGAGAAGTCTTCCTTGCGATCAGTCTCCTGCTTCCCAAAGACCTGCTCCTCGATGAGCTGGAACACCATGTCCCCCACATCCTGGCATTTTCTGATGCCCCACTCCTGCATGAGGGTGGAGGCCATGGGGCCGAATTGCTCAAGCGCCAGATCCCGGTAGCCTTCGAGAAGCTGGGGACCGGAGACGTGGGGTGACTTGTCGGATTTTCCCTCGGTCATGCGCTTGAGCGTGAAGTCCAGCGCGTCCTTGAGGAAAAAATAGGCGTGCGGATCGAAGCGTGAATCACGTTTCAAGATGGAGATCACGGATTGTTCGAACTGCATCGCCTGCATCCGTTCAACATGCAAAAAGGCGAGCTGCATGTCAAAGAAGCATTCCCGGCAGGCTCAGCGGTCGTTGCCCAGCCGTTCCACAAACTCATCCAGCAGGGACTTGAGGCGGGCTTCACGTGCGATGGCCACAGGCTTGTCGAAGCCGATCCAAATGGCAGTGGCTCCGGTGGGTCCGAGCCGCAGCGTCCATGCATCCCGCTCACTGCCTGTGGCTCCGGTAAAGCAGCGGGTGCCGGCGTGGGGTTCCAAAATGCTGGTGGCATCCAGAGCGGCGGAAGGACTCAGCGCCTGGGTGAGTTGGGGCTGCATTTTGTAGATCACCTCGCCTGCGGCATCGCGGATTTCACGAATGAGATAGGGTTTCGGGCGCTTGCCCTTGTTGCCCAGAGTGGCCAGCCCTACGGACATTTCCAGCGGGGTGGCAGCCACGGAGCCCCGGAAAAGATCCTCGGTTTGCAGAAAGGGCCCGGCGATGCCGCAGCGTTTCGCCAGCCTCACGACTTCCGCCGGGCCGATCTGGCGGCCGGTTTGCACCGGCTTGCCCTTCAGAACCAGTTTCCCGCGTTCTGCTGCTGCGGCAGCCACGAAGGGCTCGAAGGCGGAGCCGAGATCCCGGCTTGAGCGGGTGCGATCAAAGCGGGAGTGGCTGTAATCCCGGCCACCTATCAGGGCAAGAATGCCACCGCTGCGGGTATCCGTGGTGACGGCGGCGTACTGGACATATTCCGGCAGGGAACCTGCGGCATGCGCCTCCGGCACTGGATGGCCCCAGGTTTTTTCCGCTTCCAGATCCTCCACGGCGCGGGTGAGTTCCTTCTCAATCCGTTCCTGCCAGGGAGCATCCAGGGTCGTGAAGACATGCAGTCCACCATTCGCGATATCAAGATCTTCAAGAATGCGTTCCAGTTCCCGGCGGACTGCCTGCAGGGCGTAGGAACGCTGCGTTTCCCGATCGTCATCCTTGGTAAGATGGATGGGCTGATCGATGATTTCCTGCCTCTGCTGAGCATCGATGAAGCCCATCGCTACCATCCGGCTGAGCGTCTGGCTCTGCTGCTCCCGCGCTGCATCGTAGTTGCGCAGCGGTGAGAAAATGTGCGGGCCACGTATGATTCCCACAATCATGGCGCACTCTCCTTGGTTGAGTTCGCGGGTGGGCTTGCTGAAATAGGTGCGTGCCGCCTGCTCGATGCCATCCGCGCCGGAGCCGAAGTAGATGCGGTTCAGGTAGTGGGTGAGGATTTCATCTTTCGAGTAGTTTGCCTCCAGCCGGAGAGTAAGAGCAATTTCCAGAAATTTCCGGTGGAGGGATTTCTGCCTCATCTTGAAGCTGTTGCGCGTGAGCTGCATGCTCAGCGTGGAGGCTCCTTGGGTGAAGTCCCGGTCCTTCAGATTGCGCACGGTGGCCCGGGCCAGCCCGCGGAAGTCCACCCCGCAGTGTTCGTAAAACCTGGCGTCCTCCCGGGCCTGGAGAGCCTTGACCAGGAAATCTGGTATGTCCTCGCGTTTCACCAGCTTGCGTCCATTGCCCCCCGGCGCGCTGATTTCCTCACCCCGCCTGTCGTAGAAGCTGGTGCCTTCAGGAAGTTTCGCCACGTCCGCCATGTCGAAACTCATGGCGATCATGAAGTAAAAGAAAGCCATCCCTCCTGCCAGGAATGCGCCTGTGATGCACAGGAGGAAGAGCAGTTTCACCGGCCCATGCATCCAGGCAGGAAGCAGGCGCTTCCATAACGGAGGACGGGAGATGGGACGCCAAGTGGACAAGGTAGGTGAGTGGAAAGGCGGCATGCTGCCCGCCGAATACGACGGGGGCAAGTCTTGCGAAATTCACTCCATTACTTGGCCGGGCGGATCTTTTTTAAATCATTCCTCCACCGGTAGTGCCCGCAGGGGGCGCTGGCGGGAGGGCGCTTCCTCCACAGGTTGCGCACGCAGCGGGGCAGGTTCCTCTGCAGGCAGGCTGCTTTCGTCCACTGCTTGAGCGCGGGCCGGGTGGATGGGGCAGAGATCATTGGAAGGCAGGGCGATGTCCGCAGGCACTTTGTCCACATAAGCGGTGCCGTTTTCCCGGCATCCGGCGGTGGCGCGTTTTCCAGACAGGCGGCAGAGTTCCATCGGGACCAGGTTTACCTTGCTGTGGAGTTCCCCTGCCTTGTAGCCGAGACGGTCTGCGGTTTTCATGATGTCCACCCAGACCGGCAGTGCGAGTGTGGCACCATAGCCGCCTTGGATGGTTTTCTTGGGAGTATCCAGGCCCACCCATACCGCACAGGTGAGAGAAGAGGTGTATCCGGCGAACCATGCATCCTTGAAATCATTGGTTGTGCCGGTCTTGCCGCCGCAGGGTTTATCAAAGCCGAGACGCTTTACCGAAGCTGCGGTGCCGCTGGTGGTCACATCCTTCAGAATGCGGGAAACGGACCATGCGGAGCCGGACTTGGCTGCCGGATAACCCAGCGCCTGCGTGCTGTAGAGCACATTGCCGGACTTGTCCTTGATCTCGGAAATGAGGAAGGGGCGGTAGCGCTGCCCATCATTGGGGAAAATCGTGTAGGCGGTGGCGACTTCCAGCGGGGAGGCCTCGAAGGTGCCCAGGAACGAGGTGGGTTTCTCTGGCATTTCGCCAAAACCCGCCTGCCGGGCGACTTCCTTCACGCCGCTGATGCCCGCGTAGTTCCCCACGCGGACGGACATTGTATTGCGGGACCGGATGAGGCCGTATGAGGCGGGAAACATCCCGCCATACTTGCCGTCGGAATTCCCCGGGTGCCACTTCCCTGCTCCCTTGATTTCGCCTGGCTCGATAGGCCCGTCACTGATGCGGGTGTCCGGACGCAGCCCACGATCGAAGGCGGCGAGGTAGACGAAGGGTTTGAAAACGGAACCGATGGGGCGGCCTCCCTGGATGGCCCGGTTGTAGCGGGATTCATCCGCATCCCGCCCGCCGATGACGGCCAGCACGGCACCGGTGCGGTTTTCCACCACCACCGCCGCTCCCTGGATGTAGGCTGGTTCTCCGCGCTTGTCCGGCGGCAGCTTCTGCCATTTGGCGCGGCTCTGGTGCTGGAAGCCGGAGACGCTCTCCACCTGGCGCAGTTTTTTATCCAGAGCTTCCTCGCCACGCTGCTGGATGCGCATGTCGATGGTTGTGGTGATATCGAGTCCCCCCAACTGAATGTTTTCCTCCTCAAGGATGATTTCCAAATCCCGGCGGATGGCATCCATGGCGTAGGATTCGTGGGTCACACGCCGCCACTCGGGACGGATTTCCATTTTTTCCTTCTTGGCGGCCTCTGCCTCATCCCGGGTGATGGCCTTGGCATCCACCATGCGGTCCAGCGTGGTATTGCGCTCGCGCACGGCGGCTTCCAGTGAGCGGAAAGGATTGAAGGCATCCGGACCACGGACGATTCCCGCCAGCATCGCACTCTGGGAAAGGGTGAGTTCCGATGGGTGTTTTTCAAAGTAAATGCGGGATGCCTCTCCCACGCCCTTGATCTGGCGGCCCCAGTTGATCTGGTTGATGTATGCCTCCAGGATTTCATCCTTGGTCAGCCCGGATTCCAGACGGAAGGCGATGGCGATTTCCAGAAACTTGCGGTCCAATTGGCGCAAGGTATCGCCACGCTTTTCTCCGCTCTTGAGCTGGAAAATATCGGAAGAAAGCTGCTGGCTGATGGTGGATGCCCCTTCGCGCTTGCCCTCGAGGTTTTTTAGGATGGCGCGTCCGATGCCGATCACATCGATCGCTCCGTGATTGTAGAAACGCTCATCCTCTCGGGAGATGATGGCCTTGCGGAAGTTTTCCGCCACCTGATCGAGTGGAACGACAGAGCGTTTTTCCCCGTGAATGCGGCCGATTTCCTCGCCCTGGCGGTCATAAATGATCGAGCGCTCCGGCATGGCGTGGATTTTTTCCAGATCATAGCGTTGTGCGCGGATGCCGTAGAAAATGGAGAGGATGACCAGTATATACAAACCTGCCACGGCGGGATAGCCAATGATGCGGGCCGCCACCCTTAATGGGGTAGCCAGCGGGCGGGTAAGCAGATTGAAAAGATGGAACGGCCAGAACAGCAGCAGGGAGACAACACCCGGTGGCCGGGAATGGCTGGAGTTCTGGCCACTGCGGCGTGGATTTGTCTCAGGCGGGTTGCGTTTTGGCATCGGCTTGGGATTATTTACGACACGGAAAGAAAACCTTCCACCTCGAATGCGGTTACAGACGAATAAGAGTGTGCGCATCGCTCTGAATGCATAAAACATGAAACTGTTGAAAGTCCCCCTGTCTTGCTGCCTGTGCATGGTGCTGGCCTTCAGCACAGGATTCCTGTCTGCGCGTGAGCCTTCCAAGTCCCTGGAGGATTTGGTCTCCCTGGAGGCAAAGGTGAAGAATGTATCGTCACGAAACCTGGGTGCCACGGTGGCGCTGGTGGCGGAAAAACTCGGCTCCTCCGGATCTGGCGTGATCACCACTCAGGACGGTCTTATTCTCACCGCAGCCCATGTGATCCAAGGCGCGGAGGAAGTCACGGTGGTTTTCCCCAATGGACGTGAGACCCGGGGCAAGGTGCTGGGCGCAAATTATTCCAAGGACATCGCGATGGTGCAGATTCTGGAGAAAGGCCCGTGGCCATTTGTCGAGATGGGTGCATCCCGTCCGCTGGAGGCGGGAGACTGGGTGGTGGCGCTGGGCCACTCCGCAGGGTTCGATGCGGCACGCACCCCGCCTGTGCGCTTCGGCCACGTGGTTTCAAAGGGGCCGGGGAATTTTTTCACAACGGACTGCACTCTCATCGGCGGGGATTCTGGTGGGCCGTTGTTCGGGCTGGACGGGCGGATTGTGGGCATCCACTCATCCATCGGCTATTCGCTGACGAACAATAATCATGCTGGGATCGATGGATTCCGCCAGGACTGGGATGATCTGAAGGCCGGCCGCTCTTGGGGGACATTGGAAATGAACCCGATGGCGAATCCCGAAACCCCGGTGCTGGGCCTCAAGATGGGACTGGATCGCACAGGGCGCGGGGTGCCGGTGGAAACGGTTTTTCCCAGATCTCCTGCCGGTGCGGCGGGAGTAAAGGTGGGTGATGTGATCCGCACGCTGGATGGAGAAACCATCCGGGACGGCAGTGAACTCATGCAGGTGCTGGCGAAACGACAGGCGGGGGATTCCATCAAGCTCGGGATTTCCCGGGAGGGGCGGGAATTGCAGATGGATGTGACTCTTTCCCGCCGTGATGCCTTCTACCAAGGACGGTGAGCGCTTTTTTAATTCTAAAATTTATCAGAATGATGAAGTCTATCTGCTATTTGCTTTCGGTTCTTCTGCTCCCGGGTGCCTTGCTGGCACAGGAGGATGAAATTCCGCTGCTGCGGCCGGATGAACGCCGGGCGGTGGATGAACAGACCACGGAGTTCAACAATGCCCTCACTCCTTCCCTGAAAACCGCTGCCCAATCGACAGTGCGCGTGTGGGTGGGCATGCGCCGTGCCGCCTATGGAACGGTCCTGGAGGATGGGAAAAAAATTGTTACCAAGTGGAGTGAAATCGCGACCAAAAAAGGGGAAATGAGGATCGAAGGTGCGGAAGGTGCGCTGCGTTCCGTTACCGTGAGCGGTGTGTATGAGCAGGAGGATTTGGCCATTCTATCCATCGAGGGGGAACCTCTCGCGCCTGCCCAATGGACGCTGGAACCACCTGCCCTGGGTGCCTTCATCATGGCCCCGATGCCGGATGCCCGGCTGGCTGCCTTTGGCGTCGTGAGTGTGATGCCCCGGAGTCTGCGGGAGACGGACCAGGCCTATCTGGGCGTGGGTGGCCAGACCGATGACTCCGGCTCCGGTGTGGTCATCAAGGAAATCTATCCACAATCCGCTGCGAGTGCCGCAGGCCTGGGAGTGGGGGAGGTGATTTTAAAGGTGGATGATCGCACGATTTCCGGTCCCTCGGAATTGAGGAATGCGATGCTGGGCAGACAGCCTGGCAATATCGTGAAACTCCTGGTGCGCGCCGGAAAGCAGGAGAGGATCGTGGAGGTTACGCTGACGAATCGTCCGGTCTTCGGGCAGGCAACCAATCCCCGACTGCAGCAAATGGAGCGGATGGGTGGCGCTATCAGCCAAGTTCGCGGTTCCTTTTCCAGTGCGATGCAGACGGATATGCGGATCGTACCAAATCAGGTGGGTGGGCCTGTGGTGGACCTGCAGGGGCGCATCATCGGCATCACCCTGGCCCGGGCGGATCGCACGCGCTCCTTCATCATGCCTGCCAAGGCACTGATGGATCTGATAAGTAAGGCGCCGCAGGATCCATCCCTGGCGAAAACGGACTTCACGGAGGAGGAGCAGTCTCCCCGCATTGTGATGCAAGGGGCTCCCGGTCCCCGGTCATCCCCGCGCGATGTGGAAATGAAAATGCGCCGCCGCCTCTCGGACATGCAGCGCCTGATGGACCGCATGAACGAGGAGATGGATGCGCTGGAGGGCCGCTGAGTTTTCCTCAGAGACAGACGCGGCGGAACAGAACGTCCAGCGGCAACTGCATGCCGATGTAGAAATCCCCGAACTCACCGTAGCGGGCGGAGACTTCATCGAAGCGCATTTCGTAAACGATGGCTTTCACATCGATGGTGTCCTTGGCCAGCAGGGTGACACCCCACTCATGCTCATCCAGGCCGGTGGAGCCGGTGATGAGCTGGAGGATGCGGCCGGAATAGGTGCGGCCAACGCGGGCGTGGCCACTCATGAGTTCCTTACGCGCCTCGAAATCCAGGGAATACCAGTTGTCCCCTCCGCTGCGCCGCTTGGACATGGGGTAGAAGCAGATGACCGGCCAGTCCGGCAACACCGGATAGAGGCGGTGCTTCAGGTAATGGGCCATGCGTGCGTCGAACTCAGTGAGCGCTGCTTCGAACTCCGGGGTGCCTTCCGTGAGGTTTTTTTCACCGATCAGGGTCTCGGCGGCATATTGCTCCCGGGTGGTGGTGTATTCCGAGCTCTC
>Ga0157373_10001166_pt1 | contig 20122 bp, 20 predicted proteins | sample C65metaG_FD_113460 | JGI IMG/M metagenome (GOLD analysis project Ga0157373, IMG submission 113460) | Corn rhizosphere microbial communities from Kellogg Biological Station, Michigan, USA - C6-5 metaG | ecosystem: Host-associated > Plants > Roots > Rhizosphere > Soil | place: USA: Michigan... | reverse complement strand
CGGTCCCGACCAGAAGGGTGTCGCCAAGATGCCCTTCCATCCAAACTTCAAGGTCGTGGGCATCAGCTTCAGCGACAACCCGGACTGGGCACGCTACGTACCGTTCGATCATGACGAGGGTCCGAACGTATCCAAGCTTGCTGTAGCACGCCTCTTCTGGAACCTACTGAACACCGGCATGGGTGTGCCTCACAACGCCATGTTCGAGCTTCAGGGTATGAGCCGTTTCTTCCGCGAGAACCTATGGGACGACACCTTCTTCGGTAAGGCTGTGCGTGCGTCTCAGGGTCTGTACCCTGTTCGCTCTGACACGATGATCGAAGCCAACATGATGCAGTGCTACCAGCCTCTCAACGCTGGGCAGGGTGTAGGTGTGGGTCTGAAGGGTCTCACCAAGCACATCTTCGGCCACCAGATGACCGAGTTCATGGACCTCTTCCCAGAAGAAGAATCCGAGCTTGGCCCTGGTACCCCCAAGAGCAAGCGCACCACTGTGCGATTCAACACCCGTCGAGTGTGCCCACAGGTTATCGAGTACGGCTGTGAAGACTCCGCGTGGACGTTCGCACTGCACCTGAAGCACTACCCTGAGGTTGCAGAGACCCTGATGTTCCGCACCGAAATCCTCCTGCTTCCCGTGCTATGTGAGATGGAGCTAGAGGGTCTGGCACTGGACTGGGACGAATACGAGCGCCAGGAAGCCATCGTGTCTGCGTTCAAGGATGCCCTGAATGAAGAAATTCAGGCCGAGCTATCCGAGCGCATGGGCGAGCTTGTCAAGGTCAACTTCAACTCACCGGCACAGGTACAGGTACTTCTCTACGAGAAGATGGGCCTCCCTGTTCAGATGAACAAGAAGACCAAGAAGCCGACCACCGACGAGAAGGCCATGACCAAGCTGGCCAAGGAGACGGACGACCCCGCTCTGCTCAAGATTCTTGAGTGGCGAGGAGTGGCTAAGCTTCTCTCCTCCTACATCACGAAGTACCTCAAGGAACTCCGCTACGATCCTTCCGGACGCGCCCGCCCGAGCCACAACCAGCTTGGAGCAGGTACCGGTCGCTTCTCTGTGGATGGTGTCTCCTACCAGCAGTGGCCAAAGCCGTACCACTTCGAACTGAAGAACGGCCAGGAGATGGACCTGAACTACAGGAACTTCTTGGTGGCTCCAGATGAGTACCGCATCATCGGCTTCGACTTCTCGCAGGTTGAGCTTCGAATTCTTGCTGGTATGACCAACGAGACTGACATGCTCCACGCCTTCGCGAGCGGCATCGACATTCACAAGGCCACGGCTTCGGCCATGCTCAAGATTCCGCTGGAAGAACTGACGGTGAAGGACCGTGCTAAGGGTAAGACCCTGAACTTCGGTATCGTCTATGGTCTTGGCGCTGACTCCCTGGCTGAGACGCTGGGTATCTCTCTCGATGAGGCTAACGAGCTTCTAGAGAAGTACTACGAGGGATTCCCCAAGCTTCGCGCCTGGATGGATGACCGTGTGCTAGAAGGTGCCGCTAAGTGGGAAGTCTCTACTCTCTTCGGTCGCCGCTTCCACATCTGGGAGTACGACAAGGCTGAGTGGCTATCTCAGAAGGCTTCTCGCGAGGAAGGTGACGAGCGTAGGAAGACTCTGAACTGGATGCGTAACGAGCGCTCCAAGGCCGACCGCATGTGTGTCAACGCTCCCGTGCAGGGCGGTGCCGCCGACTACATCAAGCTCGGTATGGTGCGCGCCTCGCGCAAGATCAAGGAACTGGGATGGCAGGGCAAGGTGAACATGGTCATGACCATTCACGACGCCATCGAGTTCTACGTTCACGAGTCGATCAGCACTCAGGATGTCATCACGGAACTGAACCCGATGTTCTCCTTCCCCGTACAGGGACTGCCTGAAATTCTTGCCGAGTGGCACGAGGGCAAGCGCTGGGGTGAGGTTGTCGAAATCAAGCTCGACGCCAACAAGATTATCACCGGCTACGAGTACACCACGAAGATCGACGGCGTGGAACTGCACGGCGATTTCTCTTCGATGGAAGAGGCCTACGCTTGGCAGGAGAACCCACCGATCCCAGAGAAGGCCCCAGAGCCGGAGACCGAGACCATTCTCTTGATCGAGATGAGCGAGTTTCCCGAGGCTGAGCCGTGGACAGCCGCAAAGGATTTCATCTACGATCACGCAGAGGGCGAACTGGGCGAATACCCCGTGTGGGTACAGATCGGTGACCAGCGAAAGTCTCTAGACATCACTCTCAAGGGACGTGATTGGGAGCTTGAGGAGTTGCGGTTCATCCTTCCATCCGCTAATATTCGCACCGTAGAGTTGGAACTTGCCTCCTGAAGGCGTAAGGATAGATCATGAATGTACGTCTAGGTTGGTCTGGGGACATCCACGGTGTGTGGACGAAGATGGATGTAGAGGTCGATGAATCCGACCTCATCCTGCACTTCATGGACTCCGGAATCGAGAACCCTCTGTTGCTCCGGTACTCTCCGCTGGAGAAGTTCAAGCTGATGTACTCCATTGCGGAGACGTTCGTACAGCTTCACAAGATGAGCCGCTTTCCGGACATCTTCGGATCGGACAAGGATAAGACCGAGCTTCAGGGTCTCATCACAGCCCGTGACAAGCTGACCAAGCTCATCACCGAGAGGACCACGGCGAATGCCGAGTGAGAACGTAGAGGCACAGCTACTACAGTGGGCCTCCGAAGCTCTAGAGCTACGCCACGGTGATGCGGGGGATACCGGAGGTCGAGTACGACTACCGGCATTCGAGCTAGGACAGCCCGCCGTCGTGGACATGCTGGGTCGAGTGCGTCAGCGCCTTGACCGAGTGGAAGAACTACAGGCTCAATCTCGACAGGCACTAGGCCGCGTGGTTCGTCTTCGTGAAGAGGCCGAGTATGAACTGAGCCTGAAGTATGACGACGCGATTTCGAACAACAAGAATCGCTACGTGGACTTCCAGAGTGCAGATGAGAAGCGAGCAGACGCCGCCCTCAAGTCCCTAGAGGAGAAGCGCAAGCTTCACCAGATGAAGCGCCTAGAGAGCCACGCCAGGGAAGTCCTAGATGTGGTCACTCAGTGCTACTGGGGACTGTCCAACCTCCGTGAAGACCTTCTCCAGATGGTGAATAGTCACACCTTCGTAACCGCCGAAGAACTTCAGACTTGAGGCCGTGGGCCGCGAGAAACCCAGTAGAATAGATAGTGAGCCACCCGCTCCCTATCATAGAACAAAAACAAGGAAAACGCAATGCCTAGAGTAGAATTTGTCGAAGAGAACGTCAAGAAGAATGACTACGACTACCCGAAGTTCAAGCTAGAGAAGAAGGGCGAAATCGCCCGAGTAGCTGTTCTGGAAGCTCCGGTAGCCGAGTTCGTTCACAACCTGCGTAAGCCGAAGCTTGTCAACGGTGTTCCTCAGAAGGAAACCAAGACCAAGCGCAACGGCGAGCAGTACGAGGACTACGTATACGAGTTCGTTGCACGCCCCATCTGCCTGGGCGACTACGGTGTCCTTGAGTCCGATGGTTCTGACCCGGACAAGTGCCCGATCTGTGCAGAGGCAAAGCGCTCTGACCGCTTCTACGCCCCACAGCGTCGATTCGCTATGCACCTTGTGCGCTATGAGACCCGCGCCAACAGCGCTGAGGTCAAGGAGCCGTTCAGTGCTCGCACTGAGGTCTACTCCTTCACCGATAAGGTTTTCGGTGAACTGTACAGCTTCAAGCAACAGGGTTTCGACCTACGCAAGCACGACATCATCTTCAAGGCCGAGAACCCTACCTTCGCCGGTTACAACCTCTCGACCACGATGGATGCTGAGTGGCTGAAGTCCGATGAGCGCAAGAAGTACGTTGCTGGTCTGATGCAGGCCGACAACCTGGCCCCTGACCTATCGATTTTCTGCGGATCGCGCAAGAGCGAGAAGCAGATCGAGTACGACATCCGCGCAATCAACGAGGCATGGGAAATCGCCACGGGTGTTCGCACTCAGTCCGCTACCGATGCCGCGCTGAGCACCGTTGGCGGAAACCTCAGCCTGGTCGATGGTGGTCTCGATGACATCCTGGGTACTACTTCGACCGCTACTCCGGCAGTGGCTGAAGACCCGAAGGATTCCGATGGCTGGGCCATCACGGACACGCCTTCCGAGCCTCTAGGCTTCGGAGACCTGACGGCAGAAAGCTCTTCGTCTGACGACGGAGACGACATCGACGCACTCCTCAAGGGCCTCTGACCCTTGTTCTACCTGACGGTGGACCTGGCCTCTAAATTCTCAGCCGCTGTGCTTCGAGATGATACAGGCCGGGTCCGCTGGCAGGGCGACTCTGGAGGAGTCTCGCCTAAGGCGTGGGTGAACACTATCGCAGATGTCACCCACCGTCTAGAGGAGCAGGGGCACGAGGTTCACGTCCTTGTGGAAGACGTGCCCTATGGTGTATCCTCTCAGGCTATGACAAAGCCGGTGACCCGACTCCAGGGTATGCTCATGCTGGCAATGGATCGTTATTTCTACTTCATCAGTCCGACGACTTGGATGAAGGATTACGAAGGCGTGGCACGCGCACCCAAGGGTATGACTAAGGCTGACAGCCTGAAGTACCGAGATGCTAAGGCACTAGAGCACGCCGCGAATCTAGGCTACAATCCACCTGACCTCATTCAGGCGTACATCGACTCACTTCCCGAGGGTACGAAGGTTCTGAAGAAGAACACGAACCCTCTCGCCAAGTCCATGACGGACTACGTTATGGCGTTCCTGATTAACGATTGGCTCGTCCGACACGAGGACGAGTACACCACTCTTACGGGCGTGCAGATCGCCCTCATTTAAGGACGAACATGAAGATCAAGGTAAAGTTCCAACACGACTACCAGATGGCTCAGAAGCTGGGGGAACTCTTCTGGACTGAGACCTTCACTCCCGAAGAGATGGCAGACCTGGATTACCACGTCACGCCTTCCGGTGATTCTTACTTCACCTACGACGATGTGCTGTTCCGCCTGGAGAAGTACAAGGAGACAGAGAAGAAGGTTGTCTTCATCGCTGAGAGGGAAGATTACTGATGGCTGACGAATTCGCATCCAAGCTGGCACAGGTCCAGAAGAAGTTCAACACGGGTGTAGGTCCCGTATCTAAGATCGCTAGGCCGTCCTACTTCCTGTCCACAGGCAACATGGCCCTGGACAAGATCATCGGTGGAGGCCTACCTCTAGGACGCGCCGTCGAGCTTGCCGGTCCTCCGTCCTCAGGTAAGACGACGACAGCCCTACAGACAGCCGCCGGTCTCCAGAAGATCATCATGTCTGGCGGCGGCACGATCATCGGCTCTGACGGTTCTCCCTTCGAAATCAAGGCCACAGACAAGATTCTGTACATGGACTACGAGGCCACCATCGATCAGGAGTACTGCACGAAGCTGGGGCTTGACATCGATGATGACAGCTTCCTGCTCGCACAGCCTGACACCCTAGAGGACGGTGCCAACCTGGCCATCGAACTCATCGAGACGGGCTACATTCGTCTAGTCATCTGGGACTCTGTAGCTTCCATGCTTCCGTCTGCCAAGTCTCAGGCCGAGATTGGTAAGAGCCTTCCTGCCGTCCAGGCTAAGCTCATGAGTGACGTGGGTGCCAAGCTGGTACCTCTCCTGTACAAGCACCAGACTCTCAACATTTGGGTGAACCACCTGAAGGAGATGCTGGACATGTCTGGCCGTCGTCCGGCTCACCTGGGACCGAAGATGGGTACCCCTGGTGGTGTCGCCCTGAAGTTCTACGAGACTGTGCGTATCGAGTACAAGCAGATCAAGCAGATCAAGGAGAAGGAGATTGACGTTCTCTCTGGTCAGGAAGTAGAAACTCCGGGCGCTACTGAGGTCGAGGTCAAGGTCGTCAAGAACAAGATCGCGCCTCCGTTCAAGAAGGCAGTCGTCCGTGTCCGCTACGGTCGCGGTTTCGACAACTTCTGGACGGCTCTGCTCTTCCTCATCTCCCAGAAGGAAATCATGTACTCTGCGGGGTACTACTACTTCCACAAGGTCGAGGACAAGGGTCTCGTGCCTGACTGGATGCCACGTGCCAAGACAGTTACACAGCGACCGAACATCCGTACGGACGCGGCTATCCTCCAAGCGGCAGACGACAACCCTGTATGGCGTCAGGCAGTCATCGACTACGCGGCAGAGCTACTGAAGAACACCGACATCAAGGTAATCGCTGGTCAGTCTCCAGAAGAGGCCGAAGAGGATGCCAAGATCGATGCTGAGCTTGCCGAGATTCTTCCCATCCAAGAGGGTGAGAACCGAGTAGGTCTGCTTTGATTTTCTCGTTCTGAGGCGTATACATGAAGTGACTTAAGGAGTCCCAATGGCTACAAGTAACTCAGTCACGCGAGAGCGTGCAGTTGAAATCGCATACAGGGTCGCTGGTGTTGACATCACCAACATCGTCAGTGTAGCGAACGAAATCGACAACTTCATCACCAATGGCGCACCGGCTGAGGAGAAGAAGCAAGATGGTAGCGTTTGACGCAATGAAGGACAAGCTCCTCTCCCTGGATGAGGTCCAGGAGAGGATTTCCTTCACCGAGCCGTTGACTCAGCAGTTCGTGTCGAGTGACCAGAAGGTTCACTTCGCCTTCGACCCCACGTGGGCCATTGGTCTGGAAGACAAGCACGGTACGTCGGCAGTGGATGCTTCCATTACCATCGACGGTACCGAGCGTAGGCTGACCAAGGATGCCGCTCTTCAGGTAGGTGCCGAGTTCGGCTACCCTGGAAAGCTCACCGCCATCACGCCTTCCGCTCTCCTGGAGCAGAACCTGAACTACTGGTGGAACGCTGGCATGGGGGACAAAGAGTTCAACGTCCTGTCCACCGGTGCAGATCAGCATGTCGCGGCTCTGACCCGTCCGACGATCAATCCGTTCTCCAACCGCCTTCTGGTGCAGGAGACTGTCGATGGCATCCGTGACTACTACGGTCAGGACACGGAAATCTACGCTGACTACAAGTTCAACCACAGCCTGATCCGTACGGACATCCGCTTCATCATCCCGGATGCCATTCGCCTCATCAGCGGCGGTGGACTGACGGACGTCCCTGACGGTGAGCGCGACGAGTGGTCTGGTGGTATCCACCTGACGAATTCTCTGATCGGTAAGAGTCAGACCAAGCTCGAAACCTACCTGTTCCGCTGGTGGTGCACCAACGGTGCGACGACTCAGCTTGAGAACATCGGACAGGTCTTCAGCCGCCGTGGAGAGCACCAGACGGAGGATGTGTACGATTGGGCACGCGAGGCCGTCAACGACGTTCTGGGCGGCTTTGAGAGCCAGTTTGACACCATCCAGGCTCTGACCTCCCTCAAGCTCGGTTCGAACACGGGTGAGGTCGTCAGCGAAATCTTCGACACATTCAACGTTCCTGTGACTCAGCGCAAGCGTGTCATCGAGGCACTGGAGACAGCCGAAGAACTGAACATGTACGTTGTGATGAACGCCATCACTCAGACGGCCAACGATCCTGACCTGTCAGATGACCGTATCGACAAGATTCTCCGCATCGGTGGAGCTATCCCTGGCGCTACGTTCAACTCGATCAAGGCTCGCCTCTGGGAAGAGGGTCACACCGCTGACTCGACTCAGCCGAACCCCTACCGTCTGCACATTTCCTAAGCGTCCCGCCTCCTTACCGCTTAGGAACCCCGAGAGGGCCACCAAGACTCCATGAGAGCACGGTGGCCCTCTTTCTTCTTGTTTGTAGTTGACAGATGTCGCACAAGGGCGTATAACTGTTAGTGAGCGCAAGCTACTACATCACAGAACAGGAACAAGACAATGGCAGTGAAGACTCGCACTATCACCACACGAACTGACGACCTGGGAGGAGCCGGTGAGGCCCACAGCAACACCCTGACTCTCAACGGACGTACGGTCAAGATCGACCTCAACAAGCGCAACGCAGAAACGCTGGCGCGTCACCTGGAGAAGTACTTCTCCGCCGGTGAGGAAGTCACCCCCGATCACTACCCTCAGGGATCAGTCCGCAAGTGGGCACTGGAGCACGGCTACGAGGTCAAGCCTCAGGGACGTGTCCCCCTGGAGGTTGAGTTCGCTTTCCTCCAGGCACAGCAGGCCTAAGCACTTCCCCAAAGAGGCTCACCTACGGGTGGGCCTCTTCTGCATTTGACAAACGAGAAAATAGCGCGTAAGCTCGTTCTTACAACCAACGAAAGGACAAGCTCATGTGGCTTTTCACAGACTTCGGGTATCTTCTCCCGACCATCACCTTCGATGACGACCCCATGCGTTCCACGGATCAGTGGGATCACTACTCCGTGGGTGGACAGTTCACCTTCCAGATTCGTGCCCGCCTCAAGGAGCACCTGGACTACTACCTGGCCAACTTCGCTGAAGCAGGCACGTACGGTGACATCTGGGCAACGCCCGACCACGACTACAACTTCCGTGTCTTCACAACTCAGGAGGCATTCGCCACCGCAACTGCTAAGATGGTCATGGCCATCGACTACCGGCACTTCAAGGACGAGTCCACGAAGTATCCGCGTGGTCACGAGTATCACAAGCTCCTGTTGGATGTCTGGCAGGACTCTGCGGAACTGGGAGACGGCCCTGGCGGCTTCTATGGTCCCTGGTCACCCGAGAACCCCAAGGGATACCGGCGTGCGCGTCAGTACAACGGCTGGGGCTGGGCAGACTATGAGGGTCGCCGTGTAGGTGACACCTTCGAGGGCATCGACTTCGGAGATGAGGATGAGCAGGAAGACTCCTGGTACCTGGACCCTCGCTTCGAGGATGCAGAGAACGAAGACCTCACCGATGACGAGCGCAAGGCGCGTGAACTGATCGAGGAGATGGATCGGTACGGTGTCTCTATGGAGGACTGGCACCTGAACATGCTTCCGAGCGAGTTCGAGACGGTCATCCCTGCTCTGCGTCAGAGCTTCAGCAAGAAGAAGATCAAGCGTTGGCGTGCGGAGAACCACCGGAACTTCGTCCTCTGAGAAAAAAGTTGCCGTTTAGGTTGACAGATGCTCAGAAGTAGCGTATAACTGAAGTAAGACAAACGGGAACCACTTAGACACCAGCCCCGGCGATCTTGCCCAAGACCTAAGAGCACGAAGCAAATGGTGAGTATGTGTGGGAATGCGGATACTTAGGCACTCAACTTCATAGACTGCGGTTCCATAGGACAGCGAATCCACTGCGTGTGGGGCATCCTAGCCGCCGGGTCAGCCTCCAGGTCTCCTTTCTGGTTGGTAGCTTTCGAATGGTTCGGAGGCTGACCCCTTCTGCCCCACTAGGCAATGGAAGACCATCGATTCTCAAAAAGTCGAATGCTGTCGGTTCGAATCCGACGTGGGGTACGGAGTGTACGATAGTATGGTACACTGGTAGAAACAACTGAAAAACGTATGCGCCTATGGTGTAGTGGGAACACAAGAGCTTCCAAACCTCTTGACTCGGGTTCGATTCCTGGTGGGCGTGCGGTATAACTGAACAACGTGTAGCGCGGTGCAAGTAAAGGTAACTGGACAGCCTCATAAGCTGATCGATAGGGGTTCAACTCCCCTCTGCGCAACGAAGATGAAGAAATTCATCGACTTCAGGCCATCCGGTCTGAAAACTACTGTAAGGTAAGAGTATGAGCAAGTTTGAGTATGAACTCCCCCTGGATCACCCAGGCAGGCTTTGAGTACCCAAATTAGCTGTACTCGAAGCCTCTGACACGGAAAATGTTAGGGGCTTCTTGCATCCCAGGACGCGGAGACGTATACCTGAGATAGCGATTGAACTTCGGGTCAAGCGGGCAACCGGCTCCCCAACAAATCAACAGAGGAATCTTATCTAGATGTAGCTCAGCTTGGTATAGAGTGCTCGCCTCGGACGCGAGAAGTCGTGGGTTCAAATCCCACCATCTAGACGACAGGGTTGTAGGTATACCGGTTAGTGGAACCTTCATGACAGGCTGTGGCGTAATGGTAGCGTGTTTGGTTTGGAACCATAGGGCGGGAGTTCGATTCTCCCCAGCTTGACGAGACGGAGATGAGGGTTCGATTCCCTCCACCGGGCCTTGTGCCTGGTGTAGCTCAATGGTAGAGCACCGTCGTGAACGCGGGATAGTGTAAATGTGCACGGCCACTAGGGAGTGGTTAGTTCAGGGGTAACGACCTGATCCTGTGACCAACTTCCGGTGAGGGTCTTTGACCTTTAGCCGGTTGCGGAGAGGGCCTAGTTACGTAGGCAAAGTACATGTGCCAGGTGGGTAGGAGCTTGTACATTATGGTGGTAGAGGCAGAGCGGTTGTTGCAACAGGTTGTGAGCCTGTCCCCTGGCGGGTTCGATTCCCGTCTATCACCCGAGTACAGGTGGGAGCACCTGGACTAAGAGAAGTAGCAGGATGCAGGTACACTGAACCTGCCGGGGTCTCAATCCCCGTCCGACTACAGCAGAGGCTTGGTGGTCTACTCAACCTCAAGCCAGGTAAAGGCGCTGTTGCTATCTCGAACCCAGAACCTATGTGGCCCGTGCAGGGTACGTGTGGATAGGACGCACAACGCGGAGACCGGGAATCCGTACTGAAAGAAACCGGGTATGGCTCTATGATGTAAAGGTAAGCATGTCAGCTTGTCAAGCTGGATGTGGGGGTTCGACTTCCCCCTAGAGTCGCAAAAAGCTCTTGAGAAAGAGCTTGACAATACGTCTGGAAGGGCGTATAACTAAGACATGGGGCATGACCCATAAGCATCCGTGAGGGTGTGAAAGAGAGTGTGACAACCTCTCGCCAGGCAACTGGTACCTCATGCAATCTGATTGATTCACTTATCTGGTGCCAAGCTAGGTAAGCGACATTCGAGTAACCTGAAGCACTCCAGGGCCGACCGGCGAGGAGTGGCCACCTGTATCGTGCAGTGTGGGCAAGGAGTCAAGCAAGAGTGTTGTTCATAAGGAAGGTGAGTTAGTTCGAGGCCTGTCAGCCAAGGGCAATCACCACGGCATTAAGTGGGTTATGGATCGACGGATTCATAGAACGGAGCCGAAATGCAAGTAGCCCGACAGCAAAAGCATTCGAAGGTGTGTAGTATTCTGAATCTCAAAAGGGTTCGGAGCTACATGAGAAAGCACATCTTCAGTCAAATACCGCATCATTAGCTCATTGGCAGAGCAATTCCCTCTAACGGAATAGGCGGCAGGTTCAATTCCTGCATGTTTATGCAAAACACAAGCGAAAGCCTTTCTCGTCAGGTAACGAAAGTGCCTTAATCCTCAGCACGTAAGTGAACTGAGGCAACTGGAAGCTCGCAAGGCCAAGGTTGTTCATAGGAAAGTAGCAGGAGTTCAGGAGCTTAGCGGCCCCTGTTCGGTTGCAAAATCCGTGGAGTAAGTACCTGATTCTGGGGTGGTGCCCCGTAAAATCCACCAGGCATGACAAGTACAGTGGCGACACTGTGGAGAAGTCGGGAACCAATAATCCGGCGAAAGCTTGTTACGATAGGATGTATTCTCAGTCCTCTTCACCCTCCGGGGCCTCGAAACCCCCGGAATTTGGTCTCATCGTATAGCGGCTAATACGCTAGGTTCTCAGCCTAGTAACCGGGGTTCGATTCCCCGTGGGATCACGCAAGCGTGTAGTTTAAGAAAAACACCGAGCAAGGCTCGGAGTTGGGGAAATGTCCCCCACGTGAGCCATATGGCCCCATCGTTTAGTGGTTAGGACGCTGGTCTTTCAAGCCGGTAATGAGGGTTCGATTCCCTCTGGGGTCACGTTGTAGCAACATTCCTCCCACGGATAGCTATTCGGTTCAAATCCGACGCGAGACGGCGATAGGGTCACATAACCTGAGTTATACCGTAGGGGTAGCGGGACTGGCTGTAACCCAGTTGCCATTAGGCTCGGGGAGTTCGACTCTCTCACTCAGGACGCAACACAAAACAGTTATGAGCTTGCCGCGTAAGCGGTAAGTTCTTGAGGCTTCTGGTCAACGAAAAAGCCTACAGGCTGGCGAACCCAAGCGCTACACCTGAGCACGTGTTAGTAAACTGCTCATACGGGAGTAGAAGAGCCAAGGATGACAGGGCTGACTGTAAATCAGTTCGTGGTAGGTTCGATTCCTACTGCTCCCACGCATGGCGCAATATTCGGACGTTGAGGATTAGTGACCTTCAACCATTAGTGAGCGCTGGCAGGGAATCGTCTCAACACTAGGGACGAGGCAAATGAGCACTCCGGCCTGATAAAGCCGGTGGACTGGGTTGGACTCCCAGACGTGCCACATCGGCAGGTTGGTGTAAGGACCATTTCCCTTTATGGGACTTTGGCGTAGCTGGAGCGCGCGACCGTCTGAAGAGCGGTAGGACAGGGTTCGATTCCCTGAGGTCCCACAGTAGGCGCGCTAGGCGTCGAAGCCGGAAACTCACTCAAAGCCCGGACGCAGGAGGAAGCTTTCGAGACGTTTCTCCACCCTAGTATATGGCTTCGTAGGCAACGGAAGACCACTCTGACTTAGAATCAGTGATGCTGTGGGTTCGAATCCCACCGGAGCTACGCTCGTTTGGTGAAACAGGTAGACACGCCAGTCTCAGAAGCTGGTGCCCGATAGGGCGTGCGGGTTCAAATCCCGTGATGAGCACAATGTTGGGGCAATGCGTACGGCACAATTTGAGGCACCGCAGGAGTAGCGACGGACCTCAGCCCAACATATAAGTGAAGTGCCTAGTCGTTAAGCTAGGTTGAATGCCAGTGCTACGGATCAGCTTCATCTTCAAAAGATTCCTCTGTGAATACGCGCGAGTGATGGAATAGGTAGTCTTGCCAGAATGAGAGTCTGGTGTCCGAAAGGGCGTGGGGGTTCGAGTCCCCTCTTGCGCACAATGAGACCCCAAGGAGGGCAATATGGAATACGAACTTTACCCTGACTATTTCGGAGAGAGCGCTCCTCGCGTCATCCCTGATGTTGAGTGGGTCGATGAACTTGAGCTTGACAACGCTTCATACCAGTTCTACATCCTCGTGATCGTCAAGAGGGAGGACGGGTACTACCTGTCCACCGACTCTGGATGCTCTTGCCCGACGCCGTGGGAAAACCACACGTTCCCAGAGAGCTTCACCGGTCCTCTGACGGCAGAGCAGGCACGCGAGGAGTCTTCTTCCCTCATCGAGGGAGCACAGGAGACAGCGCGTGACGGATACTCTGAAGGTCCGGACGAGTACAGGGCTAAGGCACTGCTCGCCAGGATCGTCTAACTAGAAAACCCCAGGTCAGCACATGATCTGGGGTTTTTCTTTGCCTGAACGGCCTTACAGGCGTATACATGAGCTAGACTAGAAGCTGTATAACCAGCCATACCCCAGGGAGAACCTTGTGTCAATCCTCAGTGATAGCCTGAAGGACGTACGTGAGCCAAAGCAGAAGCCGAGCAACTTCAGGAAGTGGCTCGACTCTCTTTCAGAGGAGGATCGTAAGATCGCTCTGGATGCTATGCACGACAAGACCATTCTGAAGACCCACTTGCAGGAAGCCTTCAAGAGGGCAGGCCTTCAGGTCTCTAAGGACACTCTCAACAGGATCAGAGAGCAACTGCAAGACGGAACTCTCAAGGACGAGGACATTCGATGAGTGAGCTAGGCGAAGACATCCAGAAGGCCAAGGAGAAGGCGCAAGCCGCTATCAAGGCCGATGAGTACTTCATGAAGGATTCCGAAGGTAACTTCAAGGAAGCCACCCTCATGGCTACAACAGCCTGGGGAGAGGATGATTGGAAGGCCTGGCTTCTTGAGCAGGGTACCAATCCGGAAGATGTCACCTTCACCTTTGGAGTAACTTCCAATCCGTCCGGTGGTTACTGGAACAAGCTCCTCAATGTCAAGTACAAGAACAAGAATTTGGACGACGAAGGCGTGCCTCTGTGGCCTGTCATCCAGCCTTCCACGACCGTCTATAAGCTACGTCCCGTAGTCAAGACTCCGAAGGTCTCCAAGTTCAAGACAGCCGTGATCGGTGCAGACACTCAGATCGGCTTCGACATGGACGACCAGGGCAACCTGTACCCGTACCATGACGACCAGGCTATGGATGTCTTCCTCCAGGTCGTACAGCTTGAGGACCCAGACCAGACGATTCTTGCCGGTGACATCCTAGACCTTGCAGAGCAGGGCCGATGGGCACAGGAAGCTCGATTCGCGAACACCACACAGCATGCCCTAGAGCGTGGCCGTAGGTTCGCCGCTGAGACCCGAGCCGCTACCAGTGGAGAGATTCACTGGATCGAGGGTAACCACGACAAGCGAATGCAGGGCTTCATGGAAGCCAACGCGAAGAGCGCTATGGGACTTCGTAAGGCCGGATACCCAGACTCGTGGCCTGTGATGAGTCTCCCGAATCTGATTGGTCTCGATGACTTCGATACCACCTACATCGACGCATACCCAGCCGGACAGCACTGGATCACCGACAACCTCCGTGTGATTCATGGCACCAAGAGCCGTAGCAACGGTTCTACGGCCTCAGCGTATGCCAACACGACTCCACACCTGTCTACCATCTTTGGACACTCTCACAGGCTTGAGATTCAGTCCAAGACGATCTTCGACAGGGCAGGCAAGATCAGGACGATGAACGTCAACCCTGGATGCCTGTGTCGTATCGACGGTGCAGTACCTTCCGTGCACGGTGCACGACACCTGGACGGCTCTAAGGCCACGTTCTACGAGGACTGGCAACAGGGCGTGGCAGTGATCCGCTACCGCGACACCGGCGAGTTCTACGTGGAACTCATCCAGATCGACAACGGCAAAGGCTTCTACGGTGGCCAAGAGCTAGAGTCACGTGTCTGAGAGCGATAGTAATACTCATGAACGCATCATTCGATGAGGAAGTCAACGCCTACTACTTCGGTGACGAAGACACCACAGTAGCGAAGGTCGTAGACCTCGGAAGCCGACACGTCTTCGTGGACGTAGACCATAACGGAAAGATTGTTGGGGTCGAAGTCCTCTAAGGACTTGACATCTGACTCTAGAGGGGCGATAGTAGAGCTATGGAAGCTATCACACAGACAGAACCCGTCGTCACGGTAACGGACGCGGAGACCATCGAGTTCAGTATCGACCTCCCTGGCGTTGAGGACTATGTGCCTTGCGAGCAGTGCGACTCCACTGTGAAGAACGGTGTCATCGCATCCACTCGTTCGTACATGTTCTTCTTCTACAAGGACGGCCTCTTCTCCTTCTGCAAGCACCACGGAGAGAAGAACCAGGCCAAGCTCGAAGAACTGGGCGGAACACTGGTACTGGATACCCGTGATCGCCTCATCGAGAACCGGCTTCAGGGACAACTCTGAAAAATTTCTGACAGTTTGGGCCTTCCGGCTCAGATGTATGTTACAGTAGGACACATGAGTACAAATCAGACCATCGCAACGCGCGGAGCCTCGAAGCAGGTATCCGGCGTTAAGAGGCCTGTCTAGATTCATAAAACTAGACTTCCAAGAGCCTCTTCAGAGAAATCTGACAGAGGCTCTTGACATTTACGGGGGAAGCCCGTAAGATTAAGACATAGCCTCCTTGGGGGAAGAAATTCCGGACAGGATGAGCACTAGAACTCTGGGTAAAGCGCTACGGCGGCTCCCCGTCAAGTACACAGTGGAATCCGATACGGGACCAGGACGTAAGAGCCTGGCCCCGGAATGGAGTAGTCGCCTAGAGGCCTATGGCGCTTGTCTGGAAAGCAAGTTGGGTACCCAATCCCTCGCAGGTTCGAATCCTGTCTACTCCGCAAAGGGAAGAGCGTGAAGCATGCTTAAAATCGCCTCTAAAGCGGTTGATACTGGGGTAGCGTCCAGTTTCCCTATATGGAGATGTGGTCGAGAGGCTTATGGCGTCTGTTTCGAAAGCAGAAGTGGCGTTAAACCCACCGCAGGTTCAAATCCTGTCATCTCCGCGTTACCACACGTCGTCTTTGTGCGGCTAGGGTTGCATCCTTACTGAACCGAATCCTGTGACTTGCTAGATAGGGCCACGGGGAGGAGGGTTTGGGTCCGCGAGACACAAGGGGGTTGCTCTTACCTTTATCTAGGTGGTATCTTTGGAAGGTAAGCGAATGGAAAGCGCGTTGTTTTGAAAGCAATTATCCGGTAACACGGTTGCAGGTTCGAGTCCTGTACCTTCCGCGAAACCCACGAGAAATTCCAGTTCGACTCTGGTATAGTCCACCACATGGGCTATCCTGCCGGTGCCAGGACTTGTGGGCGTTTTGGAGATATGGCCGAGAGGCTTATGGCGTCACTTTGCTAAAGTGAAGTAGGTTGAAATCTACCGCAGGTTCGAATCCTGTTATCTCCGCGTTGACCGGTTAGGAGTTTCTAGTAACACTTCTCCGGCACAGTGGGCATGATGCTAGATGATGGCCCACACTTGACTTAAGTGGGGTAGCTCCCCTAAAGTCGTCCTGGTACTGGTGTACGGTACCTGTTCCCGTTCGATTCGGGAAGCCAGGGCGCAAACTTTCAAGACTAAGTACTAGAATTGACATTTCTAGTCCCCACTCGGTCGGGGAATCGTGCCGAGGGTGTTTAGCTGGATCATCGTAAAGAAAAGCGGTCTTATCCTACCAGAACGGGATACGCGAGGGGGGTGACCTGTCATCATCGCCTCTTATGGGTCTAAGGTGTTACGGTAGCACTGGGCGCTCTTAACGCTCAAGCCAGGGTTCGACTCCCTGTAGACCCACGTATGGGGTGACTCCCATTCCACTCCGGTATGTCCCGGACGTTTTTGCCTTCTCAGTGTATCGATAACAAAGAGAGCGTTATGTACGTACGAGAAGCGTGCACGTGTAAGTACAGTTGACGATACCAACACCGGGCAGTCCCTCTCGTATTCATGGGACCACGAAGGGGAGTTCCTAGTCAGTTCTAGCCCTTTATGCCTCCGTAACTCAGCGGCTAGAGTAGCTGACTCTTAATCAGCGAGTCGTGGGTTCGAATCCCACCGGGGGTACGGTGTTTGTGAGTAGCACCCATACCGGTAAAACTCATCGCATTCCGTCTGTGCGTAATCAGGCGGGCATGGGGTATGAGCCATGATGGTGACGGCACCAGTCTTCCAAACTGGTTAGGTGGGTTCGATTCCCGCATACCTCTCTCAACGCCGTAGGTTCGATTCCTGAAATAGCTCGCTGGTGCGTGTGCGGCGCTGTACCAATGATTTACGCCGAGGGTTGCATTCAAACTAACTCCAGGCCCAACGTCTATATGGTGAAATGGTATCATCTCAGCTTGCCAAGCTGAGGGCGCGGGTTCGATTCCCGCTATAGGCTCTCGTGGATTCAGTAAGTCAACATCTTGAAATGCAGGACGGCGGGGAGCTATTGGCGTAGCGGTGATCCGGCGAGCAGTTGGTGTTCATGGACATGATAACAAGATGAAGGACGACTGGGGTTTTTCATAGGTGATCCTGCTACCTCCTCCTTTCGGCCCTGTAGCGGCGTACCTGCTTACTGAATCCCAATTGTGCCCTAGGGGCGGTGTTGGCCGATACCAACGAGGAATATCCGCGCTTGCGCAGTGAACAACCTCAGGAGTCGTAGCACGTCGTAAGGGACTTTGCCCCTCTAGTTCTAGTGGTAAAACACCGGTCTTGTAAACCGGCTTCAGGAGTTCGATTCTTCTGAGGGGCACGCTAGCAAACGGCTGAAAAAGGGATTGTAGTAAGCCAGTCTTCCAAACCAGAATCCCCGAAAGACACAGGCTCGAAAGAGTGCTAACTGTTAGGGAAGACATATGCCGGATTAGCATAGTGGTAGTGCACCTGTTTCGTAATCAGGTAGCGCGGGTTCGATTCCCGCATTTGGCTCAAAGGGTGCAGGCTCATATTTGTCTGCTCAATAGAGGATGCTAAATCCGACGCCTGAGGGTAGGAATGCCCGTCTCGCGAGACGAAATCCGTTGGGGTGTATGACCTCAGGAAGGGCGATAGTAGGTGCCCAATCATGCCATGCCGCTTTAGCTCAGGGGTAGAGCATCTGCATGGTAAGCAGAAGGCCGTGGGTTCGAGACCCACAAGTGGCTCAGGGACGAATGTGACCTCATCACGCCACCCTATAAAGGCAGAACTTGAGGACGTTGAATGGGTTTTGGCTGACCTCTCACGGGCAATACGAGAAGTTGCCCTCTATGGATGTGTGGCGCAGTGGCTAGCGCACCTGTATGACTCACAGGAGGTCGAGAGTTCGAATCTCTCCACATCTACGCTTGACATCTGCAAGGATCGTCCCTAGACTGGTAACAACCAATCAAGAGGAGGGCACAATGCCTTGTAGAGTTGAACTGTCGGAAGCAGAACTGGAAGCCGAGCGTCAGGCACGCTCCAACCGCGAAATCGCTAAGGCCCTGAAGCCGGTGCAGGATCGCAATGACGACCTCACACACGAGAACGATCTTCTCCGTGAGACCATCCTGAACGTCGTCAACGTCTTGGGAGACGAGGCCAAGAGCCTGATCCCGGACAAGCTCTTGAAGCACATCGAGCAGGATCAGGTAGAGCATCGCAAGGAAGACCTTCGCCGCCTGGAAGCCACACTGAACGAAAAAGTGGCGGTCCTTTACAAGGGCAAGAACTTCCGTGCAGGAGAGCAGGGTTGGAAGGAGGAGCGCAACGTTCTTTTCGATCACATGCACCGCGTTTACACGGCTGATCCCAAGCTCCCGCTTGAGCCTCAACTTGGCTTCGATCCCGACAGCTACTAAGAATTGATACCCGGCAGGGCTTGTGATGATGTCACCTGTCTGGTATCTTTGGACTAGCCCACCTTACGGGCTATACGGTTCGCGGGGTGGTTTCCTCCCCTGAGTTTTACACACTCGGACGCACGGTTCAATTCCGTGGCGAACTACAGTCTTGAATCGGACACTAGACTCTTGGAAGGAGGACCCGTCATGACTGCATACGTAGAGCTTTACAATCAAGGTGCATGCCTTGACGACAGCGGTTCCATCAAGGGTCAGCTTCTGAAGAGGATTTCGGTTCAGAAGGCTATGAACATGATGTGGCGCGGTGTCGCCAGGATTCTGGACGTGGACGAAGGAACCTTCGGACAGTTCGAGAAGCCCCGAGCATTGGAGTTGGTTAGATACGTCTACACCAAGTGGATGTACGAGCGCAAGGGCGAGATTCGTCCGACGCGGCGCACCATCCTCCGACGCGACGACTACACATGCACGTACTGTGGCCAGTACGGTGACACGCTTGACCACATCCAGCCCCGCTCGCGCGGTGGTAAGGACTCGTGGGAGAACCTGATTACCGCTTGCCTCAAGTGCAACAACGTCAAGGACGACAGGACCCCTCAGGAAGCTGGCATGAAGCTCAGGTTCCAGCCGAGGGTACCTGAGTTCAAGGAAATCTACTCGTGGGGACGAGGCTAAATATGACGTACTACGACAACAAAGAAGCCCTGAAGGGCACTGTTAGGGAGCTTGCCGCCAAGAGGCTGGGAGCTTCCGACACAGACAAGATCGAGTATGGAACGTACACCTGGGACTCCGGTTTCTGTGAGACGTGTTCGTACACCGAATACGAGTTCGTCGTTCTCCTGAACGGCGAGGTCGTATACGACTCAAAAGGCAACCAGTACATCGACGGATACGACATCTTCGGGGCATTCCAGGAATGGCTCGATGGAGTAGAAGAGAAGTACTGAGAACCCCACAGGACAGCTACTTGTCTCCTGGCCTATAACCGATTTGCGGATAGCGGCGAAGGTAGTCGTTGGGTATACTGGAACGAGCTAGGTATACAAGTCGGGAGGGTACGTGAATCCCTCCCATATTCCTCTGTAGCGCTCCAGGCGAGTGCGCCACGCTGTTAACGTGGAGGTAGGTTGGTTCGAGTCCAGCCAGGGGAGCTACCCGATATACACCGAGCAGTGCCACCACACTGGGCTAACTCGGAACCGATGTACCGCGACGGCGGAACTGCATCTAGGGCAGGCATACGAAGTGGTGGATTGAAGGATAGCATTACTACGAGGACACGTACGACCTTAGTGGTGGCTCATCCTCTCCGTGGAAGTCGGGGCGTGCCGTGGCCACGAT
>Ga0157373_10001165_pt1 | contig 20128 bp, 17 predicted proteins | sample C65metaG_FD_113460 | JGI IMG/M metagenome (GOLD analysis project Ga0157373, IMG submission 113460) | Corn rhizosphere microbial communities from Kellogg Biological Station, Michigan, USA - C6-5 metaG | ecosystem: Host-associated > Plants > Roots > Rhizosphere > Soil | place: USA: Michigan... | reverse complement strand
TGAGCGCGAAGGGTAGTCCAGTGAGATCGCCTGGCGCGCACGAATCGCGACGGAGGACACCGTGAACGCCGGCGCCGCGCATCCGGCATTGCTGCGCACGAGCGGCGGCCACGACCGCAGCCGGGTCACCGTGGTCGAGTTGTTCTTCGATCTGGTGTTCGTGTTCGCGGTCACGCAGCTTTCGCATACTCTGCTCGCGCGCCTCGATGCGGTCGGGGCGGCGCAGATCGCGCTGCTGCTGATCGCGGTCTGGTGGGTTTGGATATTCACGTCGTGGGTGACGAACTGGCTCGATCCGGAACGGATGGCGGTCCGCGTGTGCCTGCTGGCGCTGATGCTGGCGGGGCTGGTGCTCTCGTCGTCGATTCCGGTCGCATTCGGCGAGCATGGAGCAGCCTTCGCCTGCGCATACGCGTCGATGCAGGTCGGGCGCACACTGTTCTTCGTCTGGGCGGTGCGCGGCGGACCGGAGCCGCTGCGGCGCAATTTCTATCGTATCCTGATCTGGCTGTCCGTCGCCGCTCTGTTCTGGCTCGCCGGCGGATTCGCCGCGGGCGGCGCGAGGTTCGCGCTGTGGGCCGTGGCGCTTCTGCTCGAGTTCGTCTCGCCGTGGCTTTACTTCTACGTACCGGGGCTCGGCCGTTCGAGCACCCGCCATTGGGCAGACGTCGATCCGCATCACTTGTCCGAGCGCTGCGGCTTGTTCGTGATCATCGCGCTCGGCGAATCGCTGCTGGTGACCGGCGCGACGTTCAGCGGCCTCGCGTGGAACGCCGCGACGATCGTCGCGTTCGCTTCGGCGTTTCTCGGCAGCGTGGCGATGTGGTGGATCTACTTCGATACCGGCGTGCAGCGCGCAACCGACCACTTCATGCATTCGGGCGATCCCGGACGCGTCGCGCGCAGCGCCTACACATACCTGCACTTGCTCATCGTCGCCGGCATCATCGTGTGCGCGGTTTCGGACGAGCTCGTGCTCGCGCATCCCGAGCATGTGAGCGATGCCGCAATCGTCGCGATATTGGGCGGACCCGCGCTTTACCTGCTCGGCAACGCACTGTTCAAGTGGGTGACCAACCGGCGGCGCGCGCCGCCGCTGTCCCACATGGCAGGCTTGCTGCTGTTGCTCGCGTTGACGCCCGTCGCCTTCTCGCATGTATTCCCGGCGCTGGCACTCGGCGTGGCGACGACCGCCGTCGTGCTGGTGGTCGCGGCATGGGAAACGTTCGCGCTGCGCCGCCCGAATCATGTCTCGGAAACGTCACCGACGCGTGTCTGACACCATGACCAACATCGCACCAACGATCACGCTGCGTCCCGGCGCATTGACGCTGGGCGAGCTCCGCGCGCTATGGGCCACGCCGTCGAAGCTCGCGGTCGACGCCGCCGCGCGCGCAGCCGTTGACGCCGCAGCCGCCACGGTCGCCGAGATCGTCGCGGCGCATCGGACGGTCTACGGCATCAACACCGGCTTCGGCCTGCTCGCACGTACCCGGATCGACGACGCGCGACTTGCCGAGTTGCAGCGGGCGCTCGTGCTGTCGCATTCGGCAGGCACGGGACCGCTGCTGGACGACGCGATCGTGCGGCTGGTCGTCGCATTGAAGGTCGCCTCGCTCGGGCGCGGCCATTCCGGCGTGCGCTGGCAGGTGATCGAAACCCTCGTCGCAATGCACGATCGCGGCGTCGTGCCGTGCATTCCGTCGCAGGGATCGGTCGGCGCCTCGGGCGATCTCGCGCCGCTTGCGCACTTGTCGGCGGTGCTGATCGGCGAAGGCCAGGCACGCGTGCGCGGCCGCCTGCTCGCGGGCGGCGACGCGCTCCGTCAAGCAGGGCTTTCGCCGCTCGAGCTCGCGCCGAAGGAAGGGCTCGCGCTCCTCAACGGGACGCAGGTATCGACGGCGCTTGCGCTGGGCGGGCTGTTTGCCGCCGAACGCGCGCTTGCGGCAGCCGTCGTCGCCGGCGCGATGTCGGTCGATGCATGCCTCGCGAGCGACGTGCCGTTCGACGCGCGCATCCAGGCGCTGCGCGGCCACCGCGGGCAGGCGGATGCCGCCGCCGTCTATCGCCGGCTGCTCGAAGGGAGCGCGATTCGCGCGTCGCATGCGACGTGCAACCGCGTCCAGGATCCGTACAGCCTGCGCTGCCAGCCGCAGGTCATGGGCGCGTGCATCGATCAGATGTGCGCGGCCGCCGCGACGCTGCTCACCGAAGCGAACGCGGTCTCCGACAATCCGCTGGTGTTCGCCGCCGATCACGAGATCCTGTCCGGCGGCAACTTCCACGCGCAGCCGGTCGCGTTCGCCGCGGACAATCTCGCGCTCGCGATCGCCGAGATCGGCGCGATGTCCGAGCGCCGGATCGCGCTCCTGATGGATACGAACCTGTCCGGACTGCCACCTTTTCTCGTCCGGGATGGCGGCGTGAACTCGGGTTTCATGATCGCGCAGGTCACCGCGGCGGCCCTCGCGGCCGAGAACAAGGCGCTCGCGCATCCACGCAGCGTCGACTCGCTGCCGACGTCCGCCAATCAGGAAGACCACGTGAGCATGGCGACCGGCGCAGCGCTTCGCCTCTCCGCGATGGCGGGCAACACCGCGGCGATCGCCGCGATCGAGCTGCTCGCCGCGGCGCAGGGCATCGACCTGCGCGCGCCGCTCGCGACTTCCGCGCCGTTGCAGCAAGCACACGCGATCGTCCGCAGCAGGGCGGACTTCTGGGATCGCGACCGTGCGTTCGCACCCGATCTGGCGCAGATGCGGGAAGCGGTCGAGGCAGGCGCGTTCGAGCGCTTTGTCGATGCCATTGCGAGCCCCACAGGCGGATAATCGCTGATCGACCTCGCCGACGGCGGAGAATCTTCATGCTGCAACGCGTACGCACCGATTGGACGCGCCGCCGCGACGGCGTGATCCGCGCGCCGCGCGGGACCGCGCTCACCGCAAAATCGTGGCTGACCGAGGCGCCGCTGCGGATGCTCATGAACAACCTCGATCCGGAGGTCGCCGAGAACCCCGCCGAGCTCGTCGTCTACGGCGGCATCGGCCGCGCGGCGCGCAACTGGGAGTGCTTCGACGCGATCGTCGCCGCGCTGAAGCGGCTCGGTGACGACGAGTCGCTGCTGATTCAGTCGGGCAAGCCCGTCGGCGTGTTCCGCACGCACGCCGATGCACCGCGCGTGCTGATCGCCAACTCGAACATCGTGCCGCACTGGGCCACGCTCGAGACGTTCAACGAGCTCGACCGCAAGGGCCTGATGATGTTCGGCCAGATGACGGCCGGGTCGTGGATCTACATCGGCAGCCAGGGCATCGTGCAGGGCACATACGAAACGTTCGCCGAGGCGGGCCGGCAGCACTGCGGCGGCGAGCTTTCCGACAGGTGGATTCTCACCGCGGGCCTCGGCGGCATGGGTGGCGCGCAGCCGCTGGCCGCCACGATGGCCGGCGCGTCGATGCTCGCCATCGAGTGCCAGCAAAGCCGCATCGACATGCGCCTGTCGACCCGCTACCTCGACCATCAGGCCGCCGATCTCGACGAGGCGCTGCGCATCGTCGGCGACGCGTGTGCGCAGCGCCGACCCGTATCCGTCGGCCTGCTCGGCAACGCCGCCGAGATGCTGCCCGAGCTCGTGCGGCGCGCGGAGCGCGGCGGTCCGTCGCCGGGCATGGTCACCGACCAGACGTCCGCGCACGATCTCGTCAACGGCTATCTGCCGGCGGGATGGAGTGTCGAGCGCTGGCGCGGCGCGCAAAAGAATGCGGACGAGCACCCGGCCCTCATCGCGGCGGCGCGTCAATCGATCCGCCGCCACGTCGAGGCGATGCTCGCGTTCCACGCGCGGGGCATCCCGACGTTCGACTACGGCAACAACATCCGCCAGGTCGCGTACGACGAAGGCGTGGCGAACGCGTTCGACTTTCCCGGATTCGTGCCGGCGTACATCCGGCCGCTGTTCTGTGAAGGGAAGGGACCTTTCCGCTGGGTCGCGTTGTCGGGCAATCCGGAAGACATCCGCAAGACCGACCGCAAGGTGCGCGAGCTCTTTCCCGGCAACGCGCCGCTTGCGCGCTGGCTGGATCTCGCGGGCGAGCGCATCGCGTTCCAGGGCTTGCCGGCGCGCATCTGCTGGCTCGGTCTCGGCGAGCGCCATCGCGCGGGCCTTGCGTTCAACGAAATGGTGGCGAGCGGCGAGCTCGAAGCGCCGATCGTCATCGGCCGCGACCATCTCGACACGGGATCGGTGGCGAGCCCGAACCGCGAAACAGAGTCGATGGCCGACGGCTCCGACGCGGTGTCCGACTGGCCGCTTCTGAACGCGCTGCTCAACACCGCCGGCGGCGCGACGTGGGTGTCACTGCATCACGGCGGTGGCGTGGGTATCGGCTACTCGCAGCATGCGGGCGTGGTCATCGTGTGCGACGGCACGTCCGCTGCGGCGGCGCGCATCGAGCGGGTATTGTGGAACGATCCCGCGTCGGGCGTGATGCGTCATGCCGACGCGGGTTATGCCAGGGCAATCGAGGTCGCCAGGGAGGCGGGCCTCGATCTGCCGATGGCCTGAATCAATCGGCGTCGTCCTCGTCCTCCCCGCCGCCGTCGCGCACGCGGTGGCCGGTTGTCAGAAGATCCACAGCGCCCGCTGCGGCAGCTCGAGCCAGTGGCGGCCGGATTCGAGCGGGCCTTCGCCATAGGCGCGCAGGCGTTCCTTGCCCAGCGCGAACAGGTGCTCCCACTTGTCGCCGAGGTACATCGACGTGGTGAGCTCGGCCTGCAGCCTATTGTCGCCGGGGCCTTCCGTTACGCGAATGCGCTCGAGGCGGATCATGCCGACGCCCTCGCTGCCGCGCGTCGCGCCGGCTTTCGCGGTTCCCCACAAGCGCCAGCCGTCGCCTTCGAGCAGCGCGGCGCCGTCGCGCGTCTCGGTGATGCGGCCGGGCAGCCGGTTGTTGCTGCCCATGAAATCCGCGGTGAACAGCGTCTCGGGCGCGCTGTACATCTGCTGCGGGGTTCCCTGCTGCTCGATGCGCCCGGCATTCAGCAGCAGGATGCGGTCGGACATCGCGAGCGCTTCCGACTGGTCGTGGGTGACGCACAGCGCGGAGAGCTGCATCCGCACGATCAGCTCGCGCAGCCATGCGCGCGCTTCCTCGCGCAGCTTCGCGTCGAGGTTGGAGAGCGGCTCGTCGAGCAGGATCACCGGCGGGTTGTAGACGAGCGCGCGCGCGAGCGCGACGCGCTGCTGCTGCCCACCCGAGAGCTGATGTGGAAAGCGCTGCCCGAGGTGGCCGAGCGACAACTGCTCGAGCGCCGCCTTCACGCGCGACTTCCCTTCGGCGCCGCCGATGCCGCGCAGCTTGAGGCCGTACGCGACGTTGTCGAACACGGTCTTGTGCGGCCAGAGCGCATACGACTGGAATACGAGCCCCAGATTCCGGGCCTCGGCAGGCACGTCGATCCTGCGCGCGCGGTCGAACACGACCTTGTCGCCTATGCGGATCGTGCCTTCGTGCGGCAGCTCGAGTCCGGCGACTGCTCGCAGCAGCGTCGTCTTGCCGCTGCCGGAGGGACCGAGCAGCGCGACGACTTCGCCACGGTTCAGCGTCATCGTGACGCCCTTCAGTATCGGGTTGTCGCCATACGCGAGATGCAGGTTCTCGACGGTGAGCTCGGACATCGGAAACCTCGGAGCGTCAATCGCGCAGCTTCACGCCGAAGCGCAAAGCAAGCGCGAGACCGATGAAGACAAGGACGACGTTGATCAACGACAGCGCGGCGACGACGTCGATCGCGCCGCCTTGCCACAGCGAAACGAGCTGTGCACCGATGACCTCGGTGCCCGGGGCGAGCAGATACACGCCAGTCGAGTATTCACGCTCGAATATCATGAACACCAGCAGCCACGAGCCGAGCAGGCCATGGCGGATCAGCGGCAGCGTGATCTCGCGGGAAATGCGGCCGCGCGATGCTCCGACGGTGCGTGCCGCCTCCTCGAGCTCGGTGCTCACCTGCATCAGCGACGACGAGATGAGCCGCATGCCGTACGCGAGCCAGACCACCGTGTACGCGAGCCATACGCTGAAGATCGTCTGGCGCAGCGGCGCGAGCGGCGCGAAGAACAGGAACACCCAGAGGAACGCGAGGCCGATCAGCAGTCCGGGCACCGCACGGGGAACGAGCACGAGATAGTCGACGACGCGCGACCACCCGTCGTTGCGCCGGTGGGTCGCGAAGCCGATTGCCGTGTAGCACGCGACCGTCAGCGCACCCCCCACGGTACCGATCAGCACGGTGTTCCAGATCGCGCGCACGTGCGTCGGCTCCTCGAACACCGAGTGGAAGTTGTCCAGCGTGAACGCCTCGGCGAGCTTGACGCCGAAGCCCCAGTTCGTCACGAACGCGCGCAGCGCGATCCCCGTCATGGGCACGATCACGCTCACGAACAGCCAGGCGCCGATCAGTACGACTGCAACCCACTTCCAGCGGCCGAGCGGCAACTCGCGCAGCCGGCCAGCCTTGCCCTTGATCGTGGCGTACTTGCGGACGTTCTGGAGCAGGCGCCGCTGCAGCAGCACGAGCGGCACCGTCATCGCGACGATACACACGGCGACCGCGGCCATCAGGTGGTACGACGGCGTGCCGAGCTTGTTCGTCAGCTTGTACAGGTACGTCGAAAGGACGAGATGGCCTTCCGGATCGCCGAGGACGAGCGGAAGCCCGAACAGTTCGAGTCCGAGGAAGAACACGAGCACCGCCGAGAACAGCAGCGCCGGCATGATGAGGGGCAGGCTCACCGAGACCGCGACGCGGAACGGCGAGGCGCCGGCGATGCGCGCCGCTTCCTCGACGTCCGAGCCCAGGTTCTTCAGCGCCGATGACGCGTAGATGTAGACGTTGGGCACGTGCGTGAGGCCGGCGATGACGGCCATCGCGGCGATCGAATAAAGGCCCCACGGCGCGCCGCCGAACAGGTCCGTTGCCCAGATCGAGAAAAAGCCCACCGGTCCGGCCGCGACGATGTAGCCGAACGAAAGCACCATCGGCGACACGAAGCTCGGCACGAGGAGCATCGGCTCGATCCAGCGCTTGCCGGGAAAGTCGGTGCGCTCCATGACGAACGCCAGAACGGCACCGAGCGGCACCGCGATCAGCGTCATGCCGGCCGCGATCAGCAGCGAATTGCGCACCGCGCTCCAGAAATCGGGATCCGCGAATATGAACGCATAGGCGTCGAGCCCGACCCTCTTCGCGGCATCGAAGAACGGCGCCGACAGCAGGCTCTGGTACACGATCAGCGACAGTGGCGCGAGGACCGCGAACGCGGTGAGGGCGATCGTCAGCGCACGCGGCAGCGACCCGACGAACGCGGCCGCCGGGCGCGGGGCCGCGACTTCGAGCGTCGGTTTGGCGATCGTTGCCATGGCGGCGCCGGGCGGTGCACGCCAGCGCGGCGTGCCGCCCGGCGGCTATGGATTATTTGGCTGCGAGCGCCGCCTTCCAAGCGTTGAGGAAATCGAGGCGCTTCTTCGGGTCGAGGTACGCGACGATCTCCGAGCTCACGGGAATCGGCTTCACGTTATTGCCGAGCTGCTTGTTGAGCGAAGCGGCCGTGTACTCGGCGTCGACGTCGTTGCGGATGGCGAACAGCTCGACGTCGCTGCCGATCAGCTTCTGTCCGCGCGTCGACAGGATGTAGTCGGTCCACAGCTTCGCCGCGTTCGGATTCTTCGCGTTCTTCCCGATGAACAGCACGCGCGAAAGTACGAGCGTGTAGTCCTTCGGCAGCACGACGCCCAGGTTGGGATCCTTCTTGGCGCGCACGAGCGCGTAGGAGCCGAGGATGTTGTAGCCCAGGACGTGCTCGCCCGAAGATACCTTCTCGAGCATGTTGCCCGTGCTCGAGTAGACCTTGTAGTTCGCCGCGCCGAACCCCTTCTCGAGGTCCTTCATACCCGGGAAATACTTGGTGTCCTGCACGACGAACATGAAACCGACGCCGCTCTTCTCGATGTCGTACGTCGTCACCTTGCCCTTGAACTTGTCCGTCTCGCCGTTCAGCACCCTGGCGAATGCCGCATGGTCCTGCGGGACGTCGTTGCCGCTGACGAGACGCTTGTTGTAGATGAACACGGCTGGCTCGTACGTCGTGCCGTACGCCTGGTTCTTGTACACGGCCCACTGCGGCAGCTTCGGCGCTTCGGGCGATGCATAGGACATCGCGTGGCCCTCGTCGACCAGCTTGACCTGCAGGTCCATCGCCGAGCTCCACATCACGTCGGCGCCGGCTTGTCCGGACGCCGACTCGGCGATGAAGCGGTTGTACATCTCGGTCGAGTTCATGTCGTTGTACTCGACCTTGATGTCGGGATAGAGCGCGGTGAAGTCCTTGATCAGCGGCTGCGCGGCCTTGGTGTCGAGCGCGCTGTAGATGACGACCTTGCCTTCCTTCCTGGCGGCGGTGATCGTCTGCGCGTAATCGGCCGGATAGGCGGCCGGAACGTTTTGCGCGAATGCCGGAAAGGCGACCGACAAGAGCGCGGCGACGGCGATGCGTTGCAACATGACTCCTCCGGAGAGTGGACGTGTGGTTCCCCGGGACGGATGCTCCACGTCTCTCGAACCCGGAAACCGATGGTTCGGCTATTCTATTCGCATTCCCCGAGGAGGCCTCGCACGAGCTCCGCTTCCGATCCGCGCCGCGTGATGCGGGGCGGGGCTGGACGCATTGGCGGCGCTCGGGTAGCGTTATCGCGTACACGATTCCGCTCTTGACTCCGCGATCGATGACCAACTCCGATCCACTGCTGGCATGGGTCGGCCGCACCGAAACTCGCGTCGACCAGGTGACGCCGACGCCGGTGGCGGCGCTCGCGGCCACGCTCGATCGCGGCGATCTGCCGCCCGCGTCGGGCGACCCATTGCCGCCCCTCTGGCACTGGCTGTATTTCCTGCCGCTCGCGCGCCAGTCGGAGATCGGTCGGGACGGCCACCCGCAACGCGGCGGATTCCTGCCGCCGGTGCCGCTGCCGCGGCGAATGTGGGCGGGCGGCCGCTTCGATTTCCTGCAGCCATTGCACGTCGGCGAGCGCATCGAGCGCACGTCGCGTATCGCCGACGTCACGTCGAAGGAAGGACGCTCGGGTCCGCTCGTGTTCGTGCTCGTACGCCATGAGATCGCCGGTGAGCGGGGAATCGCGATCGTCGAAGAGCACGACATCGTCTATCGCGGCGAGCCGCAGCCCGGGGAGCGGCCGGCGGCGGGACGTCCCGCACCCGGCGACGCCGCCTGGACGCGCACGATCCATCCCGACGACGTGCTGCTGTTCCGATATTCCGCGCTGACGTTCAACGGCCACCGCATCCACTACGATCGCCGCTACGTGACCGAGGTGGAAGGGTATCCGGGGCTGGTCGTGCACGGGCCGCTGATCGCGACGCTGCTCGTCGATCTGTTGCGTCGCAATCGGCCCGCCGCGACGATCGCCCGGTTCGTGTTCCGCGCGATGAGCCCGCTCTTCGACGTGGCGCCGTTCTCGGTCAATGGCAAGCCGGAGGACGGCGCCACGCGCGTGTCGCTGTGGGCGGCGAACGCCGCTGGCGAGTTGGCGATGGACGCAACGGCGAACCTCGCGTAGGTCCCTTTTCGAAGCCGACGGAGGTCGCGTGCAGAACATTCCCGATGAGCATCAGGACATTCGCGATGCGATGCGCGAGTTGTGCCGGCAGTATCCGGACGAGTATTTCCGCAAGATCGACGCTGAGGAAGCGTATCCGGAAGCGTTCGTCGATGCGCTGATCGGCGCGGGCTGGCTTGCGGCAATGATCCCGGAGGAGTACGGCGGATCGGGGCTCGGCCTCACCGAGGCGTCGGTCATCATGGAGGAGATCAACCGCTGCGGCGGCAACGCCGGCGCCGTGCACGGCCAGATGTACAACATGGGAACGCTGCTGCGCAACGGCAGCGAGGCGCAGAAGCGGAAGTACCTGCCGCGCATCGCGGCCGGCAAGCTGCGCATCCAGTCGATGGCGGTGACCGAGCCCACGACCGGCACCGACACCACGAAGATCAAGACCGTCGCGGTGAAGAAAGGCGACCGCTACGTCGTCAACGGGCAGAAGGTGTGGATATCGCGCGTCCAGCATTCCGACCTGATGATCCTGCTCGCGCGCACGACGCCGCTCGCGGAGGTGAAGAAGAAATCGGAAGGGATGTCGATCTTCATCGTCGACCTGCGCGAGGCCGTCGGGCATGGCCTGACCGTGCGGCCGATCCCCAACCTCGTCAATCACGAGACGAACGAGCTGTTCTTCGACAACCTCGAAATTCCGGCCGAGAACCTGATCGGCGAGGCAGGGCGCGGCTTCAAGTACATCCTCGACGGCCTCAACGCCGAGCGCACGCTGATCGCTGCGGAGTGCATCGGCGACGGCTACTGGTTCATCGAGCGTGCCGTGCGCTACGCGAACGAGCGGATCGTGTTCGACCGGCCGATCGGCAGGAACCAGGGCGTGCAGTTCCCGATCACGGACGCGTACATCGAGGTGGAAGCGGCGAACCTGATGCGCTTTCGCGCCTGTTCGCTGTACGACGCCGGTCAGCCTGCCGGGGCGCAGGCCAACATGGCGAAATACCTCGCGGCGAAGGCGTCGTGGGAGGCCGCCAACGTGTGCATGCAGACGCACGGCGGGTTCGGCTTCGCGAACGAATACGACATCGAGCGCAAGTTTCGCGAGACGCGGCTTTATCAGGTCGCGCCGATCTCGACGAACCTGATCTTTGCCTACATCGCGGAGCACGTGCTGGGTTTGCCGAGATCGTTTTGATTCAGATAACAGGTAACAGTGGACCGGTCCGGGGACGAAAAGAGGATTGAAAGGGCGGCGGTGGCCAAAGCGCAGACGAACGCGACAAATGGCAAGGCGGCGGTCCGGCCGCTCGACGGAATCACCGTCGTCACGCTCGAGCACGCGATCGCGGCGCCGTTCTGCACGCGCCAGCTCGCGGACCTGGGTGCGCGCGTCATCAAGATCGAGCGTCCCGGCGTCGGCGACTTCGCGCGCGCGTACGACGAGCGCGTCAAGGGCCTCGCGTCGCACTTCGTCTGGACCAATCGCTCGAAGGAAAGCCTGACGCTCGACGTCAAGCACCCCGACGGCCAGGCGATCCTGCGCCGGCTGATTCTCGAGCGGGCGGACGTGGTCGTCCAGAATCTCGCGCCGGGCGCTGCGGCGCGGCTTGGCGTGTCGTACGAAGCGCTGGCCGAGGCGAAGCCGTCGATCATCGTCTGCGACATCTCGGGTTACGGCAGCGACGGGCCTTATCGCGACAAGAAGGCCTATGACCTGCTGATCCAGAGCGAGTCCGGCTTCCTCTCCGTCACCGGCACGCAGGACGACCCGGCGAAGGCCGGCTGCTCGATCGCCGACATTGCTGCCGGCATGTATGCGTACACGAACATCCTGGCCGCGCTGATCGAGCGGGGCAAGACGGGCCGCGGCTGCCGGATCGACGTGTCGATGCTCGAGAGCATGGTCGAGTGGATGAGCTTTCCGCTCTACTACGCGTTCGAGGGCGCGGCGCCGCCGCCGCGCGCGGGCGCCGCGCACGCGACGATCTATCCGTACGGACCGTTCCCGACCGGCGACGGCAAGACGGTGATGCTGGGACTGCAGAACGAGCGCGAGTGGGCGGTGTTCTGCCGCGACGTGTTGCGAAAGCCCGAGCTCGCCACCGATTCGCGCTTTTCGTCGAACTCGCGGCGCACCGAGGCGCGCGACGAGCTGCGAGCGATGATCGTGGCCACGTTCGCGCAAATGACGGCGGAGCAGGTCGTCGAGCGCCTCGACGCCGCGCAGATCGCGAACGCGCGCATGAACGACATGCGCGACGTGTGGCGTCACGAGCAGCTGCGCGCACGCCACCGCTGGACCGAGGTCGACACGTCCGCGGGTCCGGTTCCGGCGCTGCTGCCGCCCGGACAGCCCGATACGTATCCGCCGCGCATGGACGCTGTGCCTGCGCTCGGCGAGCACACCGACGCGATCCTGCGCGACCTCGGCTTCGGTGCCGATGCGATTGCAGGGCTGCGCGCGGCAAAGGCGATCTGACGCCGCATGACGAGGGCGGCGCAGCGGCGGCAACGTGATCGGCCGCTGGACGCGGCAGCTCGGCGACGGAGCGTCGGTGCAGGTGCAGGCGTATTACGATCAGCAAAGCCGCAGCGACGTCGCGGCAGCAGGCGGCGGCTCAACACGGCGAATCGGGTTCGTGCTCGTCCCGGAAAGCGAGCGGCTCGGGCTCACTAACCGCTTCGCGCAGGATACGACCACGCTGCGCGACGATCTGCGGCTCGCGCTCGGCAGCAAGTTCGAATACAGCACGTTCAGCGGCTTGGGCGGTGATGCCGGGCATCCGCCTCGGGTGGCAGGCCGACACCCGCAACTTCCTGTGGGGTGCGGTGTCGCGCGCCGTCGTCGGCATCGGCGTACTGCGACGATTACACCGATCTGCGAACGACGTCACCCGATCCCGCCACCGTGCTGCCGGTCACGTTCAGTAACGGATGGGAGGGTCACACCTTACGGCGTCGACGGCTGGGGTAGCTACAGTCCTTTTTTTCGTGGTGGCGCATCGACCCCGGGTTCGGCCTCCTGCGCAAGGACTTCCATTTTGAAGCCCGGCCAGGCGGACATCGCGGGCATCCAGACGGTGCTCGGCCACGATCCGAATCACCAGGTGTTCCTACGTTCGTACATGGATCTGGCGCACGACGTCGAGGTGTACGTGGGGCTGCGGCAGATTGAAAGCCTGCCCGACGTCGGCGTGCCGAGCCATTTGGAAGTCGACGTGCGTCTCGGCTGGCGCGTGACGCCGGCGCTCGAGCTTTCGGTCGCGGGCCAGATCCTCGCGCACGCGACGCACGCCGAGCAGACGCAGCCGCCGACTCTCGAGATTCCGCGCAGCTGGTTCGCCGGCGTCCGTTACGCCTTCTAGGGTTGTGGAGCGCGTCGATGGGCGCTCTCGACCCGGACCGAAGAGCCTGCTGACGCAGCCGCCGAAGTCTTCCGCCGATAGGCGACGTAGTACAGCAACGGAATCACGACGAGCGTCAGCAGCGTGCTCACGAGGATGCCGAAGATCAGCGAGATGGCGAGCCCATTGAAGATCGGATCGTCGAGGTGAACATCGCGCCGAGCATTGCCGCGATGCCGGTGAGCAGGATTGGCTGCGCGCGCGTTGCCGCCGACCGTACGACGGCATCCTCGAGCGGAACCCCCTTGGCGACCTCGAGCCGGATGAAGTCGACGAGCAGGATCGAATTGCGCACGATGATTCCGGCCAGCGCGATCATGCCGATCATGCTCGTCGCGGTGAATTGCGCGCCGAGCAGCGCGTGACCCGGCATGACGCCGACGATCGTCAGGGGAATCGGCGCCATGATGATCAACGGCGTGAGATATGAACCGAACTGCGCCACGACGAGCAGGTAGATGAGTATCAGCCCGACTGCATACGCGAGGCCCATGTCACGGAAGGTCTCGTAGGTGATCTGCCATTCGCCGTCCCATTTGATCGCGTAGTCGCGATACGCGTCGTCGGGCTGCCGGACGAAGTACTCCTGCAGCGTGCCGCCGCCGGGCGTGGCGAGTGCGCGGAGACGACTGCGCATGTCGAACATGCCGTAGAGCGGACTGTCCACCTCGCCGGCCATGTCGCCGACGACGTAGTTCACCGGCAGCAGGTCCTTGTGGTGGATCGGCTGCTCGCGCTCGTCGCTTTCGAGCGTCACCAGCTCGCGGATGGGAATCAGTTGCCCGTCGGCGCCGCGAACGGGGAGCCGCAACAGCGCCTCCAGATCGCCCTGCGTCTCGGCGGGTATGCGCAGCACCGCGGGCGCGGGGTTACTTGCTTTGGTCGTGCAGATAGGCGGTCGCCTCGCCACCCAGGCCCGCGCGAAGGGTCGCGACGACCGCTTCCTGCGCCACGCCAACGAGCGCGGCCTTGCGCCGGTCAACGAGCACGAGCGTCCTGGGCGACCTCGCGATGCTGCTGTCGTCGACGTCGACCACACCGGGCGTTTTCTCGAATTGCTCGCGGACCGCAAGTGCCACGTTGCGCCGCGCTTCGGCATCGGGCCCGTATACCTCGGCGGCGATCGGCGCCAGCACGGGCGGGCAGGGTGGCACTTCGACGATCTTGACGTTCGCGCCGTAGCGTCGACCGATGGCCTGCAGCGCGGGGCGAACGCTGCGCACGATCGCGTGGCTCTGCTCGCTGCGCAAATGCCTGTCCACGAGGTTCACCTGCAGATCGCCCACGTCGCCGCCCGAGCGCAGGTAATACTGGCGCACGAGGCCGTTGAAGTTGATCGGCGCTGCCGTTCCGGCATATGCTTGGACGTTGGGCGATTGCGGCCGCCGCGCCGCGCATCGAGCAACGGCCGAAACACGCGCTCGAAGAGCGGATGAAGCCGCGCGGCGAGGCCTTTGGGCGCGTGCGTGTTGTGGCCACTCGCCTTCATCCAGTGCTGCGCAAGCCACGGTGTGACGATGAATGCGATCGCGAGCGACAGGAGCATGCCCATGCTCGCGTTGATCGGTATGGGACTCATGTACGGACCCATCAGGCCGCTGACGAACGCCATGGGCAGCAGCGCGGCGATGACGGTCAGTGTGGCAAGGATCGTCGGCCCGCCGACCTCGTCGACCGCGCCCGGAATGATTTCGGTGAGCGGCTTGTCGGGAGAAAGCGCGTGGTGCTCGCGGCATCGGCGAGGCGCGAGCAGGCCACGAAGATCAGTCAGCTGCTCTCGCGATTCGCCTGAAATTCGCTAGCAGCTCACACAGAGGAGTTTTGTGCGCGAGATCCCGACGGGCTGCGCTGCACGAGATCGACTGGTCGGGGTGAGAGGATTTGAACCTCCGGCCTCTACGTCCCGAACGTAGCGCTCTACCAGGCTAAGCTACACCCCGTGTGCGGATGAATTGCTGCTGTTCGCGGCGCTCGGGAAGGTCAATATGTGCGCTGCGCCGCGAAAGCCGATAATTGTAGCAGACTGGCAGCCGCCGGCGATGCGGGCAGCCGCTCGATGCACGATGCCGCAGCCGCGCTTTCCGCGTTCGCGCGCTCGCGTGCGTAAGCCAGCGCGCCCGTGCGGTGCAGCGCGGCGACGACGGGCGCGAAATCGGTCAGCCCGCCACCCTCGATCGCGTGCCGGATCACCTGCGCCTCCTCTTTGGTTCCGAGCGCGAGCGCGCGAATCAGCGGCAGCGTCATCTTGCCTTCGGCGAGATCGTCGCCCAGGTTCTTGCCGATTTCGGCGGCCTCGCCCGAATAATCGAGCACATCGTCCATGATCTGGAACGCCGTGCCGAGGTGCATGCCGTAGCGCGCGAGCGCGTCCTCGCGATCGAACGGTGCGTCGCCCAGCACGCTGCCGAGCCGGCCTGCGGCCTCGAACAGCTTCGCCGTCTTGCGCTCGATGACCGCGAAGTACGCGCGCTCGTCGAGCGCAGCGTCGCCGGCATGCAGCAACTGCAGCACCTCGCCTTCCGCGATCAGGTTGGTGGCATCGGCGACGATCGCGAGCACGCGCATCCGGTTGATGCCGACCATGAGCTGGAACGTGCGCGAATAGAGGAAGTCGCCGACGAGCACGGAAGCGGGGTTGCCGAAGCGCGCGTTCGCCGTCGCATGGCCGCGCCGAAGCTGCGACTCGTCGACGACGTCGTCGTGCAGCAGCGTGGCCGTATGAATCATCTCGATCGCGGCGGCGAGCGTGTGATGGTCACGTCCGACGTAACCGCAGGCGCTCGCAGCAAGCAGCAGAAGGGCCGGCCGCAGCCGCTTGCCGCCGCCGCCGATGATGTGTTCGGCGACCTGTCGGATGAGCGCGACGTCCGAGTTCAGGCTTTCGCGCAGTACGCGGTCGACCGCGGCCATGTCGTCACCGATGACGGGTTGCAGGAATTCGAGCGTCACGAACGGGTGGCGAGGATGGGCTCGCGCGGAGGCTGATGGAGGCGGAGGCGCGGTGCACGTCGCGTGCGCCCGCCGAAGACGGCGCATTCTACCGAAGTTGCGCAGGGGATCGCCGGCATCCAGCGCCGAAAAACGGCCGCCCTTGCAGCACAGTCCAGAAACCCGTTATAATCCAAGGCTTTCCCTGCATTGCCCAACTGGAGTTCCTCTCATGTACGCGGTCGTAAAAACCGGCGGCAAGCAATACAAGGTTGCTCCCGGCGAAAACCTCAAGGTCGAACAGATACCGGCGGACGTGGGCGCGGAAGTCATCCTGGATCAGGTGCTGCTGGTAGGTGAAGGTGAAGCCGTTCGCCTCGGCCAGCCCACCGTCGCGGGCGCGACGGTCAAGGCCACCGTCATCGCGCATGGCCGCGGCGAAAAGATCAGGATCTTCAAAATGCGCCGACGCAAGCATTACCAGAAGCATCAGGGGCATCGGCAGAACTACACCGAGCTTCGGATCGAGTCGATCGTCGGCTAGGAGCGATTCATGGCACACAAGAAAGCAGGCGGCAGTTCCCGCAACGGCCGCGATTCGGAAGCGAAGCGCCTGGGCGTCAAGGTGTACGGCGGCGAGGCGATCCGCGCGGGCGGCATCATCGTGCGCCAGCGCGGCACGCGCATCCATCCCGGCGTCAACGTCGGACTCGGCAAGGACCACACGCTCTACGCGCTTGTCGACGGCAAGGTCAACTTCAAAGTCAAGGGCGAGCGGCAGCACAAGTACGCCAACGTCGAGGCGACGACCGAAGCCGCATAGCGGTTCCTTTGGCTGTCACACAGAGCCCCGCCCGTTCTTCGGCGGGGTTTTGCATTTTTTGGGTTGTGTTTCATTCACGACTTCGATCGGCCCGATGGAGAACCGCACGCTGCTGAAGCTCGTCGCCGGCGCAATCGGCCTCGCGGCAGGTGCGCAGGTCGCGGCCAAATTCCGGCGCGATGTTCGCGCCGCTCGCAATCGCTACGCGGCCTTGCGCCGCGTTGCCGATACGCGCTGCGGGCCGATCGAATATGCGATGGTCGGAACCGGCACACCGCTGCTCCTCGTGCACGGCGCGGGCGGCGGGTACGACCAGGCGCTCGACTTCGGCCTGCCGCTTGCGGGCAGCGGGTTCTGCGTGATCGCGATGTCGCGGTTCGGCTACCTCGGCACCCCGTTGCCCGACGACGCTGGCCCTGCGGCGCAAGCGGATGCGCACGCCGCGCTGCTCGATGCGCTCGATGTGCCGGATGCGGCGATTCTCGGCGCGTCGGCGGGTGCACCATCGTCCCTGCAATTCGCGCTGCGGCATCGCGGCCGCTGCAAGGGGCTCGTGCTGGTCGTCCCCGCCGCCTATGCGCCGCGCCGGGCCGGCGCCGCGCCGCTGACGACGCCGGCCGGAACCGAAGCGCTCTTCGAGACCGCGCTGCGCTTCGATTTCCTGTATTGGGCGGCGACGCGGCTTGCGCGAAAGGCGATGGTCCGCGGCCTGCTCGCGACTCCCGTTGACGTGCTCGACCAGATCGGTCCCGAGGAGACGGCGCGCGTCGACGCAATGCTCGCGCACATCCTCCCGGTCAGCGACCGCCGGCTCGGACTGTTGAACGACGCGAGCGTGTGCAGCGCGCTGCCGCGCTACGACCTCGAGGCGATCACGGCGCCCACGCTCGTGACGAGCGTTGCCGACGACCTGTTCGGCACCTATGACATTGCGCGCTACACCGCGCAGCACATTCCCGGCGCGCGATTCCTGGGCTTCAGGAGCGGCGGCCACGTCTGGCTCGGCCACCATCGACGGCACCTCGCGGAGATCGCCGCATTCCTGCGCGAAACGCTCACTGCGCCGCCGCGGCGCGACGCTTCAGTGCCGCAACCCTAGCGCCGCTCGATCCGCCACAGCATCGCCATCGCGAGCGCGGTGAACAGCGCGAGCGGGAATATCGCCGAGAAAAGCGGCGGCCAGTCGTTCAGCACGCCGAGATTGGTGAACAGGCGTCCGAGCAGGAAGAACGACAGCCCGATCATCGTGCCGACGAAGATCCGGAAGCCGACGCCGCCCTGCCGCCGCTGGAAATGCGCGAACGGCAGCGCGAGCACCATCATCACCAGCACGGCAAGCGGGTAGAACACCTTGTTCCAGAAGGCGATCTCGAATCGCGACGTCTTCTGCGAGTTGTTGCCCAGGACGCGGATGTTGTCGTAGAGCGTTCCAAGCTCGAGCCGCTCCGGCGCCACCTGATAGACGCTGAGGATGGACGGCCGCAGCACCGTCGTCCAGACGAACTCGGGCGCTGTCGTGACGTGCGTCGCATCGGCGCCCATCTCGGTGGACTTCACGTTCAGGAGCTTCCACTGGCCGTTGCCGACGAAAACGCCCGACTGCGCGACGCGCACCGCCTTGAGACGCAGATCGTCACTGAACTCGTACATGCGAATACCGGACAGCGTCATGTCGGCCAGCACCGTGCGGATGTTGACGAATGTCAGGTCCTGCTTGAACCAGAACCCGGACGAGAACTGCTGCGCCACCACGCGCGAATCGCCGGCGTTGCGCACCGTTTGCGCGAGGCGCTCCGCGGGCGGCGCCACGTATTCGCCGGCGAGGAACGTCGCCGCCGCGAGCGGCAGGCCGACGCGCAGCACCGACCACGCCACCCGAGCGAGCGACATGCCCGATGCGCGCATCACCGTGTATTCGGAATTGGCGACGAGCTGGGCGATCGCGAACAGCGTGCCGATCAGCGCGGCGACCGGAAACAGCTCGTAGAGGCGCGACGGCAGGTGCAGCGTCACGTAGAGCAGCGCGCGGCTGATCGTGTAGTCGCCGCGGCCGACGTCGCCCAGCTCATGGATCAGGTCGAAGAACGCGAAGAGCGCGATCAAGCCGCCGAACACGAGCAGCGTCGCGAAGAGCACGTCGCGGCCGATGTAGCGCTTGAGCGTTCTCATCGACCGATGTTCCCGGGCGTGACTGCAGTGCTCGGCGTCATGCGAACCGTCAGGCGGCGACGGCCGCCGGGCGCGATCTCCACGCGAACGGCCCGGAAACCGACAACTGCTGACGCAAGAGCAGCACGGCCACGATCAGCGCGATCGCGTGCGGCAGCACGAGGCCGGCCCAGAAGTCGAGGCGGCCCTGCGCGATCATGCTCTGCACGATGTTGAGGCAGTTGCTGTAGAGCATGTACAGGAACGTCGCCGCGACGAGGTTGAACGAGCGGCCGACGCGCGGATTGACGTAAGCGAGCGGCACGGCGAGCAGCGTGAGCACGAACGCCGAGATCGGCACCGACAGCCGCCAGAACAGCTCCGCCTTCTCGACGCGGCCGTCGGCCGCGACGAGCGCCGCCGTCGGAATCGCCTTGGTGGACGTCGGCAGCGCGCGGACCTCATTGGGCTCGATGCGCCGGCCGAGACGCTCGAACTCCACGACGCGATAATCCGCGGCGCCGGGCGTGCCCTGGTAGCGGCGACCATTCTCGAGGACGATGAAGCGGTCGCCGTTCGGCATGTCCTCGAGCTTGCCGCGGGCGGCGACCGTCGTCGCGTCCTGCTTGTCCTCGACCGAATGCAGGAACACGTTCTGGACCGTGTTGGTGATCGGGTTGATGCTCTCGACGAACACGACGAGGTTCGCGCGCGAGAACTCGCGGAAAAGGCCGGGTGTGACGAACGAAATGTCGTCACGAGCCTCGAGCTGGCGCTCGAACTCGATCTTGCGCTGTTCGGCCCACGGCGACAGGAACAGCGACAGCACGAGGATCGCCACCAGAAACGGCGCTGCAAACAGCAGGATCGGCCGCAGGCACGCGGACAGCGACTGACCTGACGTGAACCAGACAATCATCTCGCTGTCGCGATACCAGCGCGAAAGCGTCAGCAGGACGGTCAGAAACAGCGCGACCGACAGCAGGATATTGAAGTAAAACAGCGCATTGAACCCGAGCAGCGCCAGGATTCCGTCCGGCGCCACCGAGCCGCCGGCGGCGCGCGCCAGCAGCCGCAGCACGAGGTTCGTGAACAGGATGGCGAGCAGGACCAGGAAGAGCCCGACCGCCGTCGCCGTCAGCTCGCGCACCAGGCTACGCCGGAAAATCATGACGGCGGGAAAATTTTGACTTTTT